>Ga0209208_10001324_pt1 | contig 34671 bp, 23 predicted proteins | sample S1TSphfallax_3_FD_187694 | JGI IMG/M metagenome (GOLD analysis project Ga0209208, IMG submission 187694) | Host-associated microbial communities from peat moss isolated from Minnesota, USA - S1T2_Fd - Sphagnum fallax MG (SPAdes) (version 2) | ecosystem: Host-associated > Plants > Peat moss >...
TATAATCTTTGAATTGACACTAGATAACCTTGGATTAATCTAGAGCTTTTTCCATGGCCACAAGGTTATATTATTTATTAACTAGTATTTAATATTCGATTCCTTTGAATTTGTCTAACATGTTGAAAATAGTCCATGTTTTTTTCTTATTGCCTAAGAGAAAAAATATTAACCATTCATCACAAAGTATACAAATGATGGAAATATGAAAATTACAAAATTTCAGGAAATGGATTGCATGATGATTTCATCTAAAAAAATTTAAAAAATCATATTTATTATGTTTCCATCTTATCTAGTGTTGCTATGCTTTTTCGCAATCTTGAAACATCTCTCATATTTTACTTATGATGAGTGGTAATAGTACAACAACAATGGGATTAAGCCCTTTGTAACAAGACTCCATAAAATGTGTACACAATATACACACAATGACAATTGGGAACCTATGTTTTAGATGCAAAACAATTACCAACATAGGTCCATTAGTGCATTGAAACCCGCTACTAGTGAGTCATCTCTACACAAAGTACCTTTGAATATAAAAGGGAACAAGAAGTCTGAAAAAGCATGAAAAAATCGCAGCTGATCTTGATGGGTAAAATGTGTGCAGTTGTGGTCACTCTACACACATGACCTAAACTTGTCGTTGCACTGAAATGGGTGCGGTGAAGACCAAAACTGCACAAAACCCTAAACCACAAACCCTTTCAATTGGGTATGCTCCCCAAGTTTACAAAAACGCTTCCAAACATGAAAGATGCAGTTTGACATGAAATCGGGTATAAAAATGAACTGTTGATGATGATGAGGTTTGGAGCAACATGAAATGCAAAAAATTCCACAACATTTGAAGAATCAAGGAGACTGTTTATTCTATTTGGACATATTCATTCATGAGGGAATTGTCAAGAGTTCATATAAGCCTTTTGTTGTCTCATGCTCTCCATGAGGAAGAGCTTCCACTCTCCTTGGCTGCTTTTCTATCCTCGAAAACCGCATCAGTCTCTTCCTTAAACGTATCACCTGATCCTCGCCATCTCCAAAACCTACTTCAAACCTCAACAAAACAGGAGTATGTTCCACACAAATCCAACCATGTACTGTTGTTGCTTTTGTCCCTGAATTCTATAGGATGGAAGCTCCAGGTAATTATGCACCTGCAAGTTGGAGTCTGTTTAGCAGTCCTGTTTAGCATTCCTTTTCAGAGCATTGTAGTCAAAGAAGCAAATTTTCCTAGCTTCTCATGCTACTGTCCACACAACTGATGTCGTGACCTGAATCCTGATCCTGGCAGATCTTCCAAGAATTCTCTTTTTGGGTTGAAAACTTTTCACTGTTATTCAACAAAAAATTCAACTCATCCTGCAATTTTCTTGGGAAAATTTCACCAAATCTTCAGTATCACAAAAATGAAAAATAGCACTGCTGCATCTATTGAGAATTTAGAGTAGTCCACTCCCCCTGGGTTACCACAGTATATACTTAAGATATACAGAAGACTAACTTTGCATCCTTATACTTGATTGTCGGAAGTCTGAAACATTCAATTTGGGGCCCACTGGACCCATTTTTTGAAAAGGATTGAAATATTTTGACAATATCTGCTGATTATCAGTGGCAGGAACAGTACTCATTACAACCAAGCACATCCGATGAAACATCCCACATTTAGGGAGAAGAGCACAATTGATGTATAAAACAAGTGCTCATGCATGATGCTCTACAGGGTATAGCTAGAATACCTGCATAAAGATATGTTTCAGAAAATTCATGTGCCCAAAGGTTCTCCTCCTTGTTCCGAGACTGTAACACCTCCCACTTGAAAGTTGGAACTTGGTTCATTGTAGATTTTGGCACTAGACAATTTGTGCCAACATCTGGATCACAGTTCCACATACAGCATCATCATTCTGCAAAGCAAGGATGTTTATATATATATATATATATACTTATATGATCAGATCCTTAGACTCTCAGTCATCATGCATGATCTGTTGATTTACTTTGTGAAGAATCTTGATAGGCTAAAACAATGGGAATATGTATACCTGCTGAAAGTTGGAAAGTTTTCTTCCAGAACCAGTTGTCTGTTAGCCTTTGGAACAAGTGCCTTACTTGTCAATGACTATGTTACCATGTAGTTTTTTTTCACTAAGTCCTCCAGTTTCCTGCCACTTCAATGAAAGACACACAATAGACATGAGGTTATCAGATCTGCTTTACTCAGGCATTAGGTTTATTTTGACACTTCTGACAAAACACATGTATCATTTCTCCAATTTGATACAATAAGTACAAAATTGCTGGACGTGTAACGGGGGAATCACCTGTCTCATCTTCACCCAATTGGGCTGTGAGCAGCAACATGATGATCTGAAGTCAGTTAGCAATGTTAAGACTTGTTGCTGACAGGAAGGAAACCCATGGAAGTTTTCCATTGTAAAGAGACCTTGAGCAACACCTTCTGCTGCTGGATTTTCTCATAATTGTTGAATGCATCAGATGTAATGATCACCAATAATGAGAGAGATAATCAACATCAGTTACATAGGGTGCATCAGTTTCAGCTTTCAGTTGTGGGTGATGAATGACAACAACAATCTCCCACATTGGGTTATCACCAAGAAGCTTTCGATGCCAAAACTTTTTCGACCACCACAGACATAGCCTCCCACACAATGGGTTTACTGAGATAGCCATCCAAACCCGTCTCTTCCATTGGCCCACTCTCTGGTGCAAGTGCATCTGCTGAAAGTGCGTAGATTGGAACTTTTGAAACTGGAAGTGGAAGTGCTCGGATTGCCCTTGTTGCACTCAGACCATCAAGTACTGGCATTTGAAGGTCCATGAGGACAAGATCATAGTTTTTCTTCTGCACAGCCTCAACAGCAAGCTTCCCATTCCCAACCAACTCAACCTCATGCCCATAGTGCCGGAAAATCTTTCTGATCAGCAGTTGATTGACTTTGTTATCTTCAGCAACCAAAACACTGACATGAGGCTTTGTCTCTTGTTCCTTGCTAGAATTGTTGTTGGGTTGTTGTTGTTGTTGCTGGGGGGCCACAGGCTTATCTGGTGAATGCTCCAGGAGAAGCTTGCTGGAGTCTTCAGCGGGATGAAGAGGTAAGATGACTGTCACTGTGGTTCCCTTTCCGAGTTCACTCTCCGGAGGCAGCATCCTACCCTGCATCAGAGCTAACAGCCCCTTGCATATTGCCAACCCTAACCCAGTTCCAGATGCATCCCTTCTTGGTGCCCCTGGCTGTGATGCAGTGAACAAGCTTTCGAGCTGCTCTTTAGCTATGCCCACACCCGTGTCAGAAACCTTGACCTTGAGCCATATATTCTTCTCTTTTGCTGTGGAACCTTGAGAAATTTCAGCAGCAGATTCAACACTAACATTCCCTGATACTGCAGGTTTTGTCCCATGGAGTTCTGCCTCCAAAGGTGCAGAGCCACCCAAACTTCGATTCAGGATCTTTGAAGACTCTTGAAAGTTCGATGCAACGGCAGCTGGATCAACCATTGGTGGTGGAGGAATATATTGCCAAGTGACTGTGATGCTTCCAGTTTCTGTGAACTTGATTGCATTGCTCACCAGGTTCACGATCACCTGACGCAGGCGTACGGGATCACCACGAACAGCAACATTTGCTCCTGCTTCTCCCTGGATGATCATCTTCAAACCCTTCTCTGCCACCCGCTTCTCATGTAAGCTTGCAACTTGGTCAAACAAGTCACCGAGCGAGAAGTCAATTTCTTCCAGCAGGAGACGGCTGGCTTCCATCTTGCAAAAGTCAAGGATGTTGTTGATGACTTGCATGAGCCCCTCAGCTGATTCCTGCATGATTTTCAAGTACTCTTGTTGCTGAGGAACAAGGTTTGTTAGATGCAACAGATCAAGCATTCCCAGCACACCCGTCATGGGTGTACGAAGCTCATGGCTCATCATAGCCAGGAATTGAGACTTGGCCCGGTTTGCTGCCTGAATGGCCTCACATGCATCCCTGTCTGCAGTTACATCTTCATAAAGCCATAGCCGTCCATGTGCAGAAACACTGCTCACTGGGTATGAGCGCACATGCAGGACACGACGGGGTGCTGAAAGCTCCCACTCTTCCTCAATTTCCTGATCCTCAGTCCCTGTCAATGCTTTTAACCATTGTTGAGGATCTGTCCGTGTACCACTACTATCAGCAAACTTTTTCATGGCTCCGGCCACTCTGGAAGGTTCTACTTCTCCATGTGATGGAAGCTCCAGAAGTTCAGCAGCCGCAGGGTTAATCACAACTTGTGCCATTTCATCATCCACAAACACCACCGCCTGTGGCATAAGTTTCAGAATCACATCAAAGCGCTTCCCTAACCGCTCATACTTTCGAGCCTCGATTCGATTTGACAAGAGCATTGGTAGAGATAGCACTGCATCTGCAAATATGGCTTCTGCTGTGCTTGGAATACAAGAACTGTCACGCCACAGAGCGAAAAAGATGCCCTGGTATAACCCCAGTGGAAAATGATGACCAATGAATGCTTGTGGTTGTCCTTCCAGTGTCTCAGTCAACTCCTTTCCCAGATTCAAACCTTCAGTGTGTCTCACCCTCCCATTGATAGCTGAAAGAACATCTGGACTGAATTCAATAAGATCCAAACCCATGCATCGAGGGACACATAGAAGAATCTCCATGACCTGTTCCTGATTCTTCTGAACTACTCCTACCACCACAATATCCGCTTTAGTAGAAGTGGCAACAATCTGAAGGACAGAATATGGTAAGTGCACAAACACTGCTCCTGGAGATTGTGGGGGTGAATCCCAGTGCAGCACTCTTCGAATAGGTTGAGAGGTTTCAGGTTGTGGAACCTCATCATCTGGAGCACCCGCAGCAAGCAAGCTCAAAAAATCATGACCCCCAAGTGAATTCTCAAACCCATCACCACCATCACCATGAATATTTGATGAGCCTCCTCCTCCTCCTGCTTCTCTCCCACCATCTGCCCATCCATCCTCGCCTCTCGGGTATATAGGGTGTGTGCTTGCCCATGTCTCTGTGAATCCTGCACCAACTCCTATCTCCCCTGCAAGCATTCCCTGGCCATATGCCAGTAATGACATTTACAACACACAGCTCCTCACCTCCTTCTTGTATATACCAATTGCCCTACCCTCCTTGTTGATTTTCCAGTATACTACTACTCCTCCTTAATCTTCAAGTCTCAAGCTCCTCCAGTCCAATCTCTCCCCGCCCTAAGAAAATCCCTTTCTCCCCAAAAGCAGTGTTCTTCACCAGCCTGTTCTGAAGTAGGATTAGGTCAGATTCCAAAACACACCACAACAAAATTCCATGGAACATCACCACCATCACCACCATACCCACTTCTTTGTTTGCTTGTTGATGGGTCCAAAGAAGAAGAGGAAGATTTCCTCTCCTTGTGTGTGTCATGGGTGTGTGCGCCACTCCCTCCTCCCTACTTTGCACCTAGTAATCTATTCAGCAATCCAAGGGGACAGCCATTTTGGCGAAGTTTGGACACCAAAAAATAAAACTTGATGCTGCAACTTCCAAAAACAACAACAACAACACCCCAATAGCATGAAACCGAAAACTATTACCAATCTTTTTGTGAGTTTGTTTGCGCTTTGCAAGCACCCAATCCTACAAAACAAGAGATTTTGATGGAAACCCTAAATATTTACTAAAACTGCAAATTCTAAGATTCATCATCAAGAATCATCAGCATATTTTTTGATCAAATTCTCACCTTCAAAAACTTGTGGCATGAATTGAATCCAAAACGAAAGTGGGTGAGGAGACGGTTTGTTGTTCCAGGACCAGCCAGCAGCAGCATGCAACATGGAGGAGTAGCAGAAACAAAAGGAGAATACCAACACTTTCACTCACAAAAAGAGCAAGCCTGTTTGTTTTTTTGTTTGTTTGTTTGCTTATTTGCTGTTTGATGATCCCCTGACACTGATCTCACTCTCCATTTTAACATCTCAACAAAACCCAATGGAAGAAAAATCATCAAAATCACTCCTTTGTTTAATCTTTGTCACGTCTCAACAACCCAAAAAAAAAAGGAAAAAGAATTCCCACTCCTTTATTCATTCTTTTTGACATCGCACCAACCCAAAGAGAAAACATCCACTCCTTTTGTTTATTCTGTATCAGATCCCAACAAGTTGCAACACAAAAGGAAAAACACACAACTCCATTGTTTATTATCATTTCACAGATCCCCAACAAGTTACAACACAAAAGTTAAAACCCAAAAGAAGAAGAGCAGCTTCTTTGTTTATTCTTTTCCACATCTCAACTACCCAAACAAAAGGAGAAAAAAAAAACCCACTCTTTGTGTTTATTCTTATCTCTTCTTAGATCCCCCCTCCCCCAAAAACAAGCCTCCTTTTTATAGGTGACTAAAAATAGCCCAACTGGTTGACATTCCTTTGCTAAGTATGGTGTAGAAGAATCTAAGATTGATGAGACTGGAGAGCTTATTGGGGGTTCAATTCACAAGGATGACATGCTAGATTTGTGACCTTGCAACACAACTAGCAAAACCCTAGGTATCAACTATCAACTATAAACCTACTTTAAATATAGTAAAAAGGAGATCACCCAGATCTCTCACCTGCCACTCAAAGCCACAACTAAACTGTAGCTGGGTTAGTAGTCATTGTTGTAGTTTGCAACCCTAAATACCATTTAGGGGTGAAGTTGGGTTTTTGAGGGTTCAAAGTTCAAACCCATGTTGTGGAGTTCTTTGAATTTTTAAAGAACCATTGGTTGCACTTCATTAAGTATTCCAGAATCAAAGAACCATCAGTTTTGATTCTTTGAAAAATCCATGGTATCCATTTCCATATTTTGCAATGCATGTGGTTATGATGGATTATTATTACCTATGGTTCAAATTATGATGACTACCCGACTATGAAATATATTTGCTTTTGGCATTTTGCTCATGTTCATTACTCTAATTACCTTGCACAAGGTTCTTCCAATATGCTCTTGGAAGCTCTTTAGATTCTATCTACCATTTGCCATCATAAGAAAGCTTTGAGTCTATAGTTTTAAAGGCAAACTATTTGTGTCATTCTATTTGTGTTAATTTCTTAATATGACTTTCTGAAATGTCACATGTTCATGTTGGCATTACCAAGTGTGCGCAAACTAATTGTCTTTCTCCTTGGCAATATGCCATACTTGTGTAGATAGTTGAATTTACCTTCTATTTACCCACTTGTGCTTCCATGGTGAATTCAAGGTAAATGATAAGACATTTACCCCTACCCTTAGCCAATGAACATGGTAAATGCTCATCATTTACCTTAACCTGTTTTGGAAGCTTTATTCAAGCCTATATACATTATATACCTTCTTACCTTTAGCTGCCTGATGCTCCTTTTGAAAATTTTGTATTTAGCCTTACCCATATGGTATATAAATATCCATGTACCCCATCCAACACTTGTAACTTTGGAAGGAGGCAATTTGGGCAACTTTGGTTTGCCCCAACTATTTTGTGATGGTAAAAAAAAAGTGACATTTTTGAAATGTGGTCCCATAGGATGGTGAAGAATCATCTTCTATTTTGTGATGGTTAAAATTTTGACATTTTTCACATGTCTTCCAATTGGATGGTGAAATTTTCAATATAAAGGAAACCCAAAACTTGGTCATATTAGATATCACTTATTGCATAGGGGGTCATGCGGTTTATCACATGTCTTTAGATATTATGGTTGGGTTTTTGTCACGTGCTTTTCTATTGACACTTACAACTATCATTATCATCACATATACAAAACATAATATGAAAATATCTTGAATGGTACACCATGTTTAAAAAATGGTTCCTCATTTGCAATGCAATGAAAATAGCATTTTAAGTCGAACATTTTCACATCACAAGATTAACATAATGCACAAAACAAATGAAAACTTGCATAAAATATAGTAAAATGTGCTAAAGTTGTAAATCGTCAAAAATGATTTGAAATCACACAAATTACAACTATGTCTCATTCACATAATATTTCAAACTTTGTTCACACTTGAATCAATTTGAAATAAAAGCTCAAATAACTAAGCTAACTTAGTTTTTCCCTAACTAATTGAAATCTAATTGAATAGCTAAATTAACACACCTAACATATTGGTGGGTTCTTGAATTTCAAACATTTGTATAGATTTAAGCAATCTTTTAATTTTCATGGTTGAAAAATGATAACCTTTTAAATGTGGTCTTATAAGGTGGTGAATTATCAATGACAAATTAAACATTTTTTTATAATAATTTTTTGTTTTCTTATAAATTGGTCTGAGTAGTTGTGTCTATTTTTTCACATTATGATTTTAAGCTTTATCCACCAAAGTTTCCCACTTGCTAGATTTGTTTTTTGAAGGCTTAAGTTTTCAAATTGGTAGTTGATAGATCATAAGAGGATGCTTAGTGACATTTTATTAATGATTAAAAATATTTGGAAGGTTTTTGTCTAGGTTTGCTAAAAGCATCATTGAGGATGTTAATTGAAAATAATAACAATTTTGTTGTAGGAGGTTTTTTTTACAAATGTTGAAATTACTATTAAAAGATATTTCTTTTGGGCTTCCTTTCGAAGATGTGATTGAATGGAGAGTTGGGACTCCATATTGACAAAACTTTCAAACATTTTTTTGTATTTTGTAATTGAGAAAATTGACAACAATCATCGTTTCTTTTGGAAGACTTATTTTGGGAATTTGTTACAAATAAGTAGGTTCCAATGTATGTCCTCCAAATAATATTCCCAAAACTATGATGATGTACCATCTTAGCTAATGAGATAATTTAATTGTGTGTCTTAATTCAATTTCCATAATTGTTCAATTTTAACCTTCCTAAATGTTCATAATTTATAATTTTCTTAATTACCGAAACGTTTTATAGCTTTTATGGTTGTTTAATTGTAAAATAAAGATTGAGACTGGATGGGTTAACTTTAGTGTTTATGATAATGAAACAACAAGGACAATTTCAAATGAAAAATGGTAACAAAATGAACTATGAAAACAACTTACAACATCAATATCAAATAAACACTACTTCTTATAAAGAAATGAAACAACCACCTCCAATAATTGATATACAAACCTTCATTGCTTGACGACCATGTTGGTTTGGACCCCACCGTCCCCCAAAAAAAAAATTCATCTATAACAAAACAATACTATAAAACCAATGTTGGCCATGGGTAAATAATGATAGACATATATTGTATCTTCAACACAATTATGAATTGAAGCTAAAATCATGAAGTGAAGCACCTTCCAAGGGGAAAAAGTACCACATTTGATTAAGTGACTAACTAAGAAATCCAATGTATAGCAACAACCATATAGAACCCACCTTCAAAAGAATTCCCTACATACCTTAATGCCTTGGCCAATTTGACACTAATTATATTGTTTTCAGAAATGTCAAAATTTTCAAAAATGATTTCTTCCAAATCAAAAAAATATTGTGAAAGGAAATAGTTGATATATTTAAAGAATATTTCATTTGTTGAAATGAATCTTTCAAAATTAATTAATTATTCGATGGACATGTGTTGAAATGGCCTTGAAGATACTATGAAGGTAGTATATACATGGAGGAAAGGCTATCTATCAATCGTGCCAAACTTTTTACTACTTAAAAAAATGATATCATGTTTTGACTATAATTAATTAATTAATTATTTATTGAATGCATTGAGATTTCAATTTAGACACCTTTGTTGGGTGGGTTTTTACCCTCCTCTTGGTTGCCATTGATTTTTCCTTACCATTGTTTTGTTTCTAAGGTCCCAACTTTCTCCAGCTAGTCATGATCCTCCTCCTCCTCCTCGTTGCTATGTTTCTTCTAATGCACTAAGTTCCTCCTCCTCCTCCTCATCACAAATTTTTCTTGTGAATTCTTCCTCTTCATTGTAATACTCTTCCTAATTGAAGTGTTCTTCTTGGTTGCAATCTTTTTCTTGGATGCAATCTTCTTCATGGTTGCATTCTTCTTCTTGTTCTTCATGGTCACATAATTTTTCCTTAACCTTGGAATTCTTCTTCCTAGTTGTAGAGTTTTTTCTAGTTGCGGTGTTCTTCTTAATCATTGAATTCCTTTTAGTTGCATTGTTTTTCCTAGTCATTGACTTTTTCCTAGTAGCAAAGTTCCTTCCCCTAGTCACAGGCTTTTCTAAAGCTCATGAAGTATATATCTCTTGGTGCTCTCAATCCTCTTCCAAGTCACCTGTTTCTAGTGAAACTTTTATCATCGTCACATTGACACTCCGTGCTGCTACTGTTGTTACTCATCTTGAAAGTATCATCATCTCCATCTTGTTGCTAGTTGTGAAATGTTGTTGTTATTTGCGATGAGATGGTGCTAGGCTTTGTGGTGTCTCTAATGGTCAATGTTCATGTAAATGGTCGATCTTCCTCTTCATGAACATCTTCATGCTTGATTGATCCTCCTCCTAGTTGAGTAAAAACACACTAAAATGAGCCACTTGTGTGCCCTTTTTTGGGTCCTTTTCAGGACTTTCTTTGACCCAGTTTATGATTGTATGTTATAAATAAATCTTTTTTGACTACATCTTGATCCTATATGATGTATATTATACATCCATGTTCTTTTCACATACAAATGAATAAGTTTTGTGAGAAAACACCCCCAAAATTCAAGATATTAAAAATCAAAAGCATTTTTGAAACAAATATCATTAAATAAAATTACCCTACATGTATAAATAATAATTTTATAAAATTTGTGACCTTTTTTCTTTTTCATCTATTAACATTAAAATCCTCACCAATTTTCAAATTGATTAATGTACATTTATTAAGGAAAAGGGACTTTTCATCACACAAAAAAACACATGTCCACACAAATGTTTTGAATATTCAAATAATATAAATGGACTTTTTACACATCATGGATTGATCTCAAAATTTATGGGTTGAAACTCTAGTTATTATGGAACCTATTCCAAAAAACAAATTGAAATTTCAAGTTATTATGTTTTTATGGTGTTTTTCCAAATATGTAGGGGTGTAATTTTTTTTGAATGTCCACACCCATGGTGGCTCCTTTTAGTGCGTTTTTATATACCCAATTGTGTAATTTCCTTATTGCTACCTTTCATTTCTAATAGTTCTGAAAGGCTCCTGGTCACCCTAGTCATGGTTCTGAGATGTTCTTGGTCTTATGATGGTTCTCATATCTTCTTCTTGGTTGCAATCCTCTTCTTGGCATTGGGTTTCTTTTGATCCCATTTATTTCCTCAACAACTGACACAACTCAACAATAGCAATGAGCATGATTGGATGAAAGCATTGAAAGAGGACCTTTAGGACTAACACAAGAGGAGAGTGATTAAGGTTGTTGTGGTCTTTTATGGGCCAAAATTTTGGCATGAGTTCAATTCATGCTGGATTGAATAACTATTTTGAGTTTTGGGGGCCCTCTTGGGCCCCTTTGTATTTTTTTGGGTGTGATGTTGTTGATCTCATCCCATGAATTGGGCAAACATGGGCTTTCAACACTTGTTTGCCCAACTTTACACATTATTCTATTAACTAGGTCAAATAAAGAGAAGGTTAGTTTGAAATCTTTATAATTTGAGTAGGCTAGTTAAAACAATAATTGAAAACATTTCTAGTTGGGCTAATAATACATTCCCTATCTTGTTATATAACCATGGGTATATAATGATAAAAGCCCTACCCCTTCAACATTGATGCACTCTTAACTAATTTAGAGTAGCTCCACTAGCACTAATGAATTGACTCACACAATATATTTTGGATTAAGTACAGGCATTATGTGTCAATTTGAGCCAATAAATCTTTTACCCATGATTCTATGCTTCTAATACGCATTGCAAAATAAAATAATCACTTTTGATTTGTCTGGGTTAAATGATTGGCTTCTATGAGTGCATTTAATAATCTCTCACCTTATATTGTTTCATTTTCATGTCTATTGGTAAAGAATTGAGAAACAATTAGTACATTAAGTTATACATGGCCAACAATACCAGAGGCCTAAATAGGGGACATGGGTCAAATTGTTCTCGGAACATCCCAACCCACATCCCTTATTTGAGGGTATAACATTGTTTACGACATCTAACATAGCTCTAGTGTTGATTGTTTTCCCATTCTCACCCATAAATTTGTAACTTGAAAGACTATTTAAATGTGACCACCTGGGCAAATCAAAAGTAATAATGTTCTTTTGGTGGTTTCGGAGATCAATGTATTAAGTGTACATGTTTATGAGTGTCCAAGTTGAGGGTATAAAGTTCATCCAACATATTATGTACATGTCCTTTTACTACTCCTCTTAATTCTATGGTTTTTGATGTAGTTTTAATTTCTTGTGTTTTTTTTGAGCTGGTGTTTGACATGTTGTTACTTATGTGAAATGTTTGACAATGATTAAGCCTATGATAGAGGGAAATGATAGAAGCAAATTGTGCAGACCTTCAATGAAATAAGCATTGTCATTTATAGCAGTTAGTACATTTGCAGAGTAGGAATTCTGTTGTTAGCACATTTAGAGAGCAAGAATTCTGTAACAACAAAAGGTGTTCTTGTACATTATTAAGTGCAGAAGGTGTTCTTGTACATTAAGTGATTTCATTGGATTTTGAGTGAATTCACTGGTGGTTCTAGTGAAGAGGACTTACTGAATTCATTGCATTATTTCAGTGAAGAGGGCTTATTCATTTGCACCCCATATTTTGTAATAGGAAAATTTGGGTGATACAATAACCTGTGAAAGTTTTTCAACGGTGCAGACGGAGGATAATTGGATTTTGAACTGCACCTAACTTGCAAATTTGTTAGAGAAACTTGGGTCCCAGGGACAAATTATAATTTGGGGACAAGACACATGAAAGAGAGAGAATGATGAGGAAAGCACCTCCCTAACAAACAAGTGTGTTGATGGGAGGGGGGGGGCAGAGGGGGAATCCTCAACAAAACATGGGTCCAGACTTCCAATCTTGAGCACCAGCTAGTAAGTGCATGACGGTGATCTATCTTTACAAGCAATTGCCCCTATCATTGTGCATCATGCTATGTCTCCTTTTAGTCCTATAAATCTAACCTCACCCAATGGAGCAGAGCATCCAAGTTTGACAGTGGCCTAGAGTTCTTGCTCATCATCCCTTTCTGCCAGACTCTAGCCTTTCCGGACATACACTAGATCTCGAGATTGAGTATCATTTATGTGCTCATTCTAATTAAATTGTAATATAGCTGTAGCTCTTTGATCAATCCCCTCTAGTACTGAATAGATCCCCTGCATATATAGATCTCCTCTGATCTGGAAGCCTTGCACTAGCATTGTTCTTAGTCGAGCTTGAACCTCTTCTCCAGGGCATTGGCCTGTGCTTTCTCCCTCCTGTATGAATAGATCTCCTCTGAGCTGAGCTTCAGAAACGAAATCTAGATCTTTGATTTTGGAATAGTACTGTAGTAGACAATTCTTACTGGGATTAGTACTGTCTGCCAATTGGAAAATTATATCTAGGTGTTTGGTTTGGGAGCTGCAAAGGATAGTCGAGTACCTAAGCAAGCACAGGAGAGTTCGGCATCCTTTTACGAAGTCAATCGACAGGTGCTGCAGGTATGGGATTCACAGGAATCCGGCGGGCTCCGGTGTTGTTGGCTTCTGTGGTAGCTGCCTTTCTGGCTGTGGTGGCTCATGCAGCGTACTTTCCCGTTGGCTTCAACGAGAATTACGCATCCACCACCAACGCCGAACACACACAAGTTTTGGATGGCGGGGAGGTTGTCAATTTGGTCCTCGATCAAAGTTCTGGTAATAAATTTTGCTCCATTCTTCACACTCGACAATTCTTGCGCTACTGAACATAATATGTGTCGGAACAACCACCCAGATAGCTTTCGACCTTCAGCTGATCTTCATCTGGTGCCAATTGAGCTGCATTGCTAGGGATTTAGTTCCTCGTCAGTCAGGTTTGTACTAATGACCTTGATTCCTGCATCCATTAGTTGGAAATTGTTACAACATGACGCGATGTGTCCTGTTTGTTGACCATGTACAGCTGCTGCATTTGGATCCAAGGGGTTATATTTGTTCGGAGCCATCGGCATGAATATCAAGCTCGTCCCTGGCAATTCTGCCGGCACTGTTACTGCCTACTACGTAAGACTTTATACAACTAACTTGATCGATACATATATAGGACTAAACTGCAGATCACACTTCTCTTCAGAGCTAATGTTGTGAAGAAAAATCAACATGGTTTCCTCTTGGGGGGCTAATGCTGTGAAGAAAATTCACATGATTTCCTCTTGGGTGCTAATGTCTCTCGAGCCCTTCCTTGCCAAGGGCGATAATCCAGGAAAACCCTCAAATGGGTTCCTTCCCCTATACATGAAGGAGGTGAAAACTTGCGCTCGATGGATCACACAAGAACCTGATTCCATAATTCCGGGGCATTGCCTGGTAGTTTTAGTGAAACCCAGTCATGAACTTGCTATTAAAGATCACTGGTTGTTCAGTGATGGCGCTGAGTTCCAAAATTCGAACTCAAGATTCTGCACGGGAAGAAGTCCTTGATGCCTCGCTCGTTTCTTGTTACCCTCCAGATCTGTGCAGGAAATAGTTTAATTTTCTCTAAGAACGTCCGCGTCGCCCTCTGCATTCCAGCTCTGGTCCATATAATTGAAGATACATAAAATAATGTTGCAATTATATTGCTTGTTGCAGTTGTCATCGGGAGGAGATCGTCATGACGAGTTGGACTTCGAATTCCTGGGCAATGTGAGCGGTCAACCCTACACGCTACAGACAAATGTATTTGCCCAAGGAGTTGGGGGGCGGGAGCAGCGGATCAGTCTCTGGTTCGACCCAACTACAGAATTCCACAGCTACGCCGTGCGCTGGACCAGGGAAATCATCATGTAAGAAAATCCTGGTCATGGATCCAAGGAAAAAACTAGTGAATTGTAATTCACATTCGCTTATGATTATGCTTCATGGTGGGTATGGCCCACGGGTGGGGGACATTCTCAAAATGCAAGGCCTGACTTGATTTATATGCCTTGTCCTAGTTCCTTCATTTTGTGAATGCCCCCCCACCCATGGGCCATACCCATCCAACACAAAGCCCCTTCATACTTACACAACATCCTCAATCAATTTGAATGTGCATGTTTTGAGTCATGTCGGAGTGGAAAAAAGCTTATGCATTTGAGTCGGAGGTTGGGATGTGAAATCATAGCCAACAGGCAGGCAGAGACGGCAGTAAGAGCCTTCAGGTAGCTGGGGTATCTCCAGGGAGGAGTTCTATGTCCATCCACCTTAACTTGTGATATTTTTTTCCATGGAATACAGATTCTTTGTGGACGATACACCGATTCGTGTCTTCAGGAACAATGAGATTCTGGGGGTGCCATTTCTCAACGCGCAACCCATGGGTATATATGCCAGCCTCTGGGATGGGAGCTCATGGGCCACACAGGGGGGCAAATACCCTATTAACTGGGCTGTTGCACCTTTTGTTGCATCATTCCAGGGATTTGGTGTAGATGGGTGTGAGGTAGTTGGTGACAACATTGCAACTTGTGCAGCCGGTCCTGTATATGCTTGGTGGAATGCGCAACGATATCAATACCTAACTGCACAACAGATAGATGCTTTGAAATATGTGCAAAGCACCTATCTCTACTACGACTACTGCTCTGATAGAGTTAGGTACCCTATTGAACCATTCGAATGTGACAAGAACTGGTATGGTTCATAGGAAAAGGCAGCTCCAAGCTTAGGATTGAAAACGCCTCATTTTGAAGCATCAGGTATTTATATAACTGCCATTGAGACATTTCATGAGCAAGAAATGTGAGCGAGTGCATCATCATGATAGCTCCATGGTGATCCACTCACTAACAAACTAGATAATAATTCTGCTTGCCCATGTTACACAGCTGAGATTATGAAAGCATGCACTACTGGAGACATCCAACATCATGGTGAATAAACAGGATCGAGGAAAATCAATTGTGAACAAGATTTTGATCTAGTAATTGGAATAAGCATTTCTTTTGTCATGTTTTGGATCAAACATCTCTTGAAACCATGCAAATTATGTGTCAAGAGGCGTGTTAGTTTGAAGCTTGCCAATGAAGCATATCTAGAGATGAAGTTATTTTGGGGAAACAGAAACCCGGAAAGTATGAATGTTTCCATTTAATCACAATTTCACTATCTTATACTGAGAGACCCTAATTTTAAGCATGGGATATTTGTAATATTTATTTAGAAATAATTTAAATGAATTTTGGGATTTTTACTATAGTACCAATTCATGGGTGTTGGTTCACCCTGAAATATTATTGCTGAGTTTTTTTTTATATAAAAAAAATTTAAGGGAAGGGTTTAGGTTTAAACCTTTATAAATTTTAGATTGCTCAAGGCAAATTCATTGATAGACACTTCCCTTAAAGCAATTTTTAAACTTTATATTTATTTTATTTATTTGAACAACCAACCTAGTGAGTAACTTCCTTCCAAGTTATGAAAATTCCCTCCAGGTTGTGGAAGTTCCTCTAACAGCTTCGAGAGTAACTTTCACCATATCAAAAGTTTCTCTTCCATCCTGTCCATGAAACCCAGTATTCTTAGGCCCGGCGAGGGACCAAAAAATACAAAGAAAAAAAGTTGCAATGCTTTGTGACTGGGTACATGAAACTTGACTGTGAAAATGACTAATTATTAGTAAAACATTGTCGTGAGGGTTCAAGGGAAAACCACTTGATCCATACCCTAAAAACAGAGCTTAAAGGAGAGCTCATGGTTTGGAGAACCAAAGTGTAAGCTAAGGTTCAAGGTTGCTCTCTTTTTATAAAAAAATTAATTAATTAATTAATTTATTTATTTAGAAAAAAATTTAAATTATCTTTGTTGTTCAAAATTTGCAAGAATGGGAGACATATTATGGATTGAGGATATTGTTGCAAGTCCTCCATTTTTCACCAATTTTAGAGTTGACATGGCTGATTTTGTGGATGCTTTCACAAGGTGATTGTTAGAAGGAGTGCATTTTCAGCCTTTCTAAATGCACAAAATTAAGGTAAATAAAAAGGTAGGGAAAAAAATGAAGGATTAAAGTGCCAAATTTCACAAGTGGAAGGGGATTTGAATTTATAAGAGATGCCTAAACCAATTCCCATTTCAAAGAAGAGCACAAAAGAAGAAAGTAGTTCTGATATCTTATGCTTACACTTATCCATTGTGTGTACTAAGAATAAAAAATAAGAAAAAAATCACAAATTAAAAAAACCATGAAAAAAAAGGAAGAATTCTTTTTTTTACCAAAGGTAAACATAATCTTCTCACATGCCAATCACACATTTTTTATATTGGACCTTTGAATTGGACCCCAAGCCTTTAGACACAGTCATTGTACCTTAGAAAAATTGTGTTTTTCTAATGTTAAGAAGGGTCCAATTCACTTCCAATTGGTCCTTGGGCTTTTGGTCCTTGGACCCTAATCTCAAACAACCTTTAATTGTATAGTTTAAAATAACTCATTGTTTTTTCTTTTGTTGTACAATATTGATATTTAGCTTAAATTCGCTTTTTGGGTGATTATAATTCCTACAACTTCTTTTGCTATTGTAATTAAAAACATAGTTGTTCTTTATGATCTTGGTGTTTGTATTTTTTTTTCTCTGTTTTTTTCTTTTAGTTTATTCAATAGTTTATGGGCCCACGCATTGTTAGGCAATGTGCATTTATTTTTGAGAACACTATATATATATATATATTTTTTATATTTTATTTTATATTTTATATTTATTTTTTTTGAATCATGGATGCTACAAAGTTGTTAGAGTTCCAAGCTATTGAGAAGTACAACAGAAGAATATTACAAATTGGCATTTTCATATAACATTTATTTTCAAGCCAAGAAAATTGTTGGACATTGTTAATGGTGAAGAATTCAAAAACAACACAACTAATAACTATGATCGGTAGCAAAAGAATTACAAAGTTTCTATTTAAGTATTCTATAGATTGTTGATATTGCACACATGCAAATAATTTTGGGTTGCATATAAATAGTGGAGATGTGGAAGCAATTTGTTCCAAATCATGAGTAGGCCTCAAAAGAAAGCATTTCACATTTATGGGAAAAAAATTATTGGTGCAAATTATAGGAGGCTTAGTCCGTGGTGACCTTCTTAAATGAGCTCATGTCCATTAGTAAGTAGTTAGTCGAAGACATGCAAGTCACGATTGATGATCATGAAATGATGACAAAGATTAAGGTGGCCTTGCCTTATAACTTTGATCCATTGATGTTCATGTGGGATAGTGTTCTATGAGGAGAGCAAACATTACATGCCTTAACTAGCAAATTGTTTAAGATGGAATTGTTTATGAAGCATAAACAAGATATTTTTGCTGAAACAACAAAGTCAAGTAATTTATGCATCAAGACCAAATGGCGTTAATGCATCCAATGGAGTAAATGGCTCCAAGCAACACATGAGGATTGGAAAAGTTTCAGAGCTCTAAAAAGAAGAAAACTCGTGTTGAGCATGTAAAAGTTCTTAAGAATCAAACATGTTTAGTCAATTTTGTTCATGGCAAATAATCAAGTTGTGATAGAATTATGCAGTCACCAATAATGTGTTTTTATCCAAACATGGATCTTCATGGAATGATTGCATGGGGATTTACAAAGTTGCATCTAACTAGATTGTTACACAAATATGTGAAGGCTTCTTATATCCTATTTACCTTAAGAAGAGGAATTTATAAAACAAAAATTACTATCAATGATGATGAAGTATTAAGGAACATCAATTCTAGGATGTCAAGACAACATTCTAACCAAAGTACAATCAAAGAATATTTAATCAATACATATGTTCATAAAAATTATTGGAGACTATTTTGGAAGATGTGGTCAACATTGGATTTCGAAGGGCACGTGAAGTGCTACAAGCATTGAAAGATTAAGTTCGACACCTATAATTGACATGCAAGGCATATGTGTATAGTTTTGTAATGTTATGTTATGTCATCACCAAAGTTGCTCCCTTTGTCAATTACCTTTTTTCTCACTATAATTTCATCGTGTTAAGGAAGAGAGTTGAATTCCTCGTGATTTGTCAAAGTTGCCAACAAGTTATTTCATTGATGTTGTGGATGGGATCCACATCAAAGGCTTCAATTTACCAAGATTTTGGACATTTAGTGTCAATTTGAATGACAATTTTAAATTATTTATAATATAATAATCTTAAATCATTAGTCCAAAAATGGGATGGAGTTCATTAATCTAAATCATTATGAACTTTTTAAATGAAATAAATTCATCTCAATCTAATCATTTCATTTTGTTTAAGATTATGTCACTATAAAGTCACTATGCATTATTATCATGTTTCATTATTAATTGACATAATTCATTAGTAATTAAAGTAATTAATTATTAAAAAATTTAATGTTGTTCCTTTAAGTATTGTAAACTATTCTAAGTTAATTTATTCTAAGTTATTATAGGTTAATTTACCTTAAATTATTTAAAATTATTCTACCCTACATTATATTCAAGGTTATTCCAACCTATTATTTTACTTTAAGTTATTATAACCTAAAATAGCCTAAGTTGGAGTATTTTAAAATAACAAAAAATAGCTTAATGTAAAAAAATTTATAATAACCTACAATGGAATAATTTATAATAGTAAAAAATAGGCCAAAGTATAACCGTCTAAAATAGCTTATAATAGTAAAAAAAACCTAAAATAACATAAGGTGAAATCATCAAGAATATTTTTAAACATCTTAAGGTGGAATAAACTAAAGTAGTTAAGAATTACATAAAGTAGAATAATTTAAAGTAGCCTAGAGTGGAACAACCTTGAATAACCAAAAGTAAAAATCTTAGCATAGAATGAAATAACCTATAATAGCTCAAAATAACCTAGGGTGGAATAACCTAAAATATTTTTAAATGGACTAATCAATAATAGCCTAGGGTGGAATAGATTAAAATAATTAAAAATAACATAGCTTAAAATAACCTAAATAACTTAAGGTTAATTAACCAATAATATTGTAGGGGGTGGGTGTAAGAATGAGTGGACCAATTTTTGAACTTTTAAAAAACATTTGCAAAGTGTTTATCATTTTAATGACCATATTTGATAAGTTTTTTTTTTTCCCCTATAGCAACTTAAGTTACAGATATTTATTTGAATATGTATTTATTGGACATCTATTAAATTTCCATAATAAAAAAAACACAAGAAATATGAACTTTCAAAATCAAACATTATGGACAATAATCTTGACAATAATTTTTTATATGGACTTTGAATTGGTCTAGTCATTTATGATGTGTTGGTTAGGGATTTGATTTTGGTTAGATAACATATTTAAAAAACTAAGTCTGAAAAGTTTTGCATGATGATACTTGTAAGATTTTACCTTTGGACTTTTAAACAAGCTAAAAAACACTATGAGAAAATTGTGTCTGTTGCAACTTGTTTGATGCAATTAAAAAGTCTTTGATGCAATTAGATTACAACCAGATAGACAAGTTAAAAAAAATATGATTTTTTCATAATGAAATAAGGTTTTTGAGAAATTCATAAAATATTACGAAAAAAAAATTAGATTATTCTTGTGCATGTGTTAAGAAAAAAACCTTTTAAATGGGCTTTAGATTAAATGGAATAAAATCCCAAAGACCAAATGGAAAACCTTTTTGATTCATTTTAACTCACAAAGAATACCCTTGTTTTAATCTTAAAAAGTGGCCATTTCTTGTAGCCCATTGGTCCATTCAGTGTGATCACAATCAAATGAGCCAACAATGATGGACTTAAGGACTATAGTCCTTTTTGTGGCCATTTTCACTTTCTCATATAAATAACTTTTGAGATGAAATATTTTTAATATGTTATTAAAAATACATATAATTTTCTGAATACATCATATTTTTTGTATTAACTTTTCATGAATAACTAATAATTTTTTAAATGTGTACAAATTCTACCAAATTCTGCATTTCATTTTGAATTTTTTTAAAAATTTCAAATTGTATGGAAATATGTTAACTATTTAGTGTTTTATTTTATTGTTTCATAAACTACAACTTTGTTTTAGATGTTATGTACATTACACCCCATTTACATGTGGTAAAAAACTCTTGAAATTTTAAAATAATGTTCAATAAGCTTTTATTTTTTAAAAATTAAAAATTTCACAACTTTCAAATTGTGAGCATTTTTTGAATGTGGACAATTAATTAACATCATTTCAAATTTTTTCTCATCAAAATTCCTTTATAAAGAGAGTTTCTAATTTAGTAATTTGCAAAATTGATTTTTTTTTATGCAAATGTTGTTCAAGTTCAAAGGTCTTTTATTAAAACCAAAACCAAATTTTTGTTTTGAATTTTTTTTTGAATTCTTCAACATTCATATTAATCATTTAGCATTACATTCCATGATTAACATGGTATTAAAGTGGCACCACAAAAATATATCTAACAAAATTATAGTTTTTATAAAGTTTTGGTGGTCGCCCGATGTGTTTTTTGGTTCCTTTTATTATGATTACATCCCATTCATTTTTGCACCCACTCTTTGTGAATTAACCAAAAACATCATAAGGTGGAATACTTTAAAATAATTGAAAGTAATTTAAGTTATAATAACCTAAAATAACCTAAGGTGGATTAAAGAATAATAACCTAAAATAGCTAAACATAGCTTATAATAGAATAATTAAAAAAAATTAAGGTTAAATATCTTAGAATAACTTAAATTACAATAGTTTAAAATAGCCAAGGGTGGAATAATCAAGAATAGTTTAAAATAATTGAGGGTAGATAATTTAAAATAGTTGAAAAATAACGTAAGGTATAAAAACTTTAAATAGACTATGATTAACATAGGAATCTAACCTATGGTAACCTACAACAAATTAAAAAAAGAATGTGAATATAAATATATGGTGACAAATCATTTCGTTTAATTCATTTGTGGTCAAATGGTCAAAGACTTGTTTTTTAAGCATGAAGGTGAAGGGAGGTGGGGTTCAAACTTTCACAATTGTGCCTTAAGTTAGTGGATTAAGTTGGTTTCGATTAACCTAGGTTTTTAGGTGCCTCACCTAATCTAGCTTCCTAGATTACTATCCTTATCCACCTAACCTATCTATGAACTAAGAAACTAACCTAGTAAATTAACTATTAGCAAATTTGATTAATTATTAATGAATTCACTTGTTTATAAAAATTGATCCATGTTCATTAGGAGTTAACCACTTTCACCATAGTAAATTTGTCCAAGTTCATTCAAAATTTACTAAAATACAAAATGAACTAAAACACATATTAATGTAATTGATCAAGATTCAAGCAATGGCTATGATGGATTGCTTATAACTCAAATTATGATGATTATTTAATTATGGAATATATTTGTTAAATTGACATTTTGATTATGTTCATTAGTCCAATTAACTATAATTTGATTTATAATATCATATGTTATTGGAAGCTCTTTAGATTTGATTACCAATTGTCATTATAAGAATGTTTTGAGTATATATTTTAAAAAGAAAAATATTCACATTTCAATCTATTTATGTTAATGTCTTAATAGAGCTATTTGAAATTTCATGTGCACATGTTGACATTGCCAAGTGCACAAACTAATTGTCTTTCACCATGTTTGGCAAATGCCATATTTTTTACATAGGTGAATTTACCTTTTGATTACCCATTTATGACTACATGGTTAACATGAGATAAATGATAAAGCATTTATTGTTATCCTTCCTAAAGAAACATGGTAAATAGGTTCATTCACAATTGAGGTTCCAATAAAAGGAAAAAAGACATTAGTTCATTTTTGAGAAACTAGTTTTTACAAATAACATTCACATGGGGTTACAAATTTAAGGATAGTGAATATTAACAATCAACCAAATGGCCAAAAAAAATAGTTTTTTTCACCATAGCCCCCAAAAATGAATTTTGTTCTTTTCAAATTCCTCATATGACATTGCATATAATTATATGTATATAATGAATATGGCCAAATATAGATGTAAGCATTATTTATTCAATAAAAAACATTGATCCATCAATTGCATTACTTAATGCATTCCTTGTGATTCAATTTTTTTTAAAATGTAATTTAAACACTTGATATAATTAGTTTAAATGTTTCAAAAAGATATTTGTTTAGTATTCAAATTAGTTTTTAATATTTTTATTAACTCAACATGACATCATTTTATTTGTTGACATTAAAAAAATCCATTACAATTATAATGATGTTAAATTGTTTTTAAAAAAAACCCCAAAATTATCATTTGGAGCCTCTTAAAAGTTCTCATCAATTACCCTTTACCTTTTACCATGTCCATAATTTTGCAAAGCCTATTTACCCTTACATGACTTGTATATTAATGTACCCCATCCAACACTTGTTGAAACTTTCAAAGGAGGCAATTTGGGCATCTTTTGTTTGCCCATATTAATATTATGTGATGGTCAAAAGAGTGAAATTTTTGAATGCACAGTCCCACAGGATGGCCAAGATTCAGTTTCTATAAATTGTAATGGTTAAAACTTTCACATTTTTGACATGTCATCCAACAAGATGGTGAAAATTTTAACTTGAAGGAGACCTAGAACTAGGTCATGCTAGAATTTATTCATTGCAATAGGGGGTCATGAGGTTTACAACATGTCTTCCAATACTATGGTTGGGCCTTGGCTTGGTTCTTGGACTTCAAATACCTATTTGTGTGGATTTAGGCAATCTTTTAGTTTTCATGGTTAAAAATTGATAACCTTTGAAATGTGGTCTTATAGGGTGATGAACATCATGTTTCATATTCAAACTAAATGTTCTCCCTTATTCTAATAGGTTGTTTTTTGGTCGAGACTTGGTCTACATTGTTGCATTTTTTTTTCACCTTATTATACTAGGGTCCTCCCACAACATTTAGCAATAGCTACACTTATTCTTTGGCAACCTAAGGTTCTCAAAAGTAGTAGCTGATAGATTATAGTAGGATGTTTAAGGACATTTCATTCACATTTAAAATACTTGAAAGGTTTTTTTCCAGGTTTGGTAAAAGCATTAATGGGGATATGAATTGAAAATATAACAAGAGGAACAAAATTGGTATATTAGATTTTGTTTAAGAGATGTTACAAGGATTTGGAATTATTGTTAAGAGATATGGTTTTCAGGCATCCCTGTGAGGGATGCGATTGAACAGAGAGTTTGGACTCAACATTGGCAAAATTTAATATTTCGTGATTGGGAATATAGGCAACAATCATGAATTTTTAAAAAAAACCTCTTCATTATAAATAGGTACTTTTCATTCATTGGCCATGTATGTACTCCAAATAATATTTACAAAACTACAATAATTTATGCATTTTAGCTGATGAAACAATTTAGTTATGTGTCTTAGTTCAATTTCCATAGCCTTTCAGTTTCAACCTTCCAAAATGTTCATAATTTACAATTTGTTTAATTACCCAACCATTTGTATAGCTTTCATGGTTACATAATTGTAAAATAAAGATTAAATCTTCATCCATGTACAACCTTGTTTCTGTTTGTAACAATTGAGAATGAATTGCAGGGATGAAAATGAGCGAGAATGGATTCCTTGCTTTGAAACCATGTTGCCCCCCAATTTTTCAGCTATAACAAAAACAACATTTTAAAATCCAATGTTGGCCATGGTTAAACCATGGTGGATTATGGATATATATTGTATGCCACAAAATTATGAAATGCTGCTAAAATTATGAAGTGAAGCATCTTTGAAGGGGAAAAAGTACCATGGATTAAATGACCAACCAAGAAACCCAATGGACAGCAACAACTATATAGAAACCACCTTCAAAAGAATTCCCTAGATATTATTACATGGAGGAAAGGATATTAATCATGCCAAACTTTTTGATACATTAAAAATGATATCATGTTTTGACCATAATATTAAATGCATTAACATTTGAATTTTGACACCTTTGTTATGTGGGACACTAAAAGCCCCCTCCAAACTTTGTGGGCATCATTGCTTAAAATCCCCCTTTGTGGGATGATAGGTCATAGTCTTATTGCATACCTAATGTGTGTACCAACTTGGAGGTAACTCCCCAAGGAGTCCCACACACCACCCACTTTGTAATGGATTTGTTGAATCAATTTCAACAAAAGTGCATTGTGCGGTTGCTCAATGTTTGTGACTATACATCCCTGGGTTTGACTAGATCATGAGCAAGATCTTGGAGCTGTTGGCCATTGAAAACTGGCTTGGCCTCTTGAAAGCATGGAACTAATTGACATCCCCCATGTCTTTTTTAACCATAGATGCCTTTGGTGCCAATGTATGGCTTGCGAATCTGTACCAAACATCTCATTCTCCTCACAAAGAACTTTCTTAGTCATGAATTGAAGGGATCACTACAAACAAGTGCAAGTGCAGATCTGTGAGTGGGCATCACCAGAACAATTATTAAGCTAGTGGTATTGACCTATATGAAGAAAGAAGTACTCTCTCTGCAACTTGTATTGCCCCTAGTGTAATATACAAAATCAAGCATGCACTTAGTGGTGAGGGATTAAACCCACAACCATGCAATGGGTACCCAAACATTACCTTTGCACTATTAGGTTAACAATGGGTTCTAGTTTGCAAAAGGAGAGAAAAAATAGATCCAGACATCATAACAATGTCACATCCCCTTTTGATAGACAAATATGGATATGCCCATCAAGAGCTTCCTTATGCACCCAGCATGCTTGCACACATGGATACCTCAAATTGTGTTTTTACAGATTTGAAGCAGTGCACTCTATATATAATCCTATGTACAATGGAAGTCTTATGTAGTAAACCCATCACTCAACTCTATACATATACCTGCATGTTGCCTCCATTGGTTGTATCTGCAGTCCTCATCTCCCAAACACATTCTGCCATCCCAGGTCTTGGTATGTGTACCAGAGATTTGGTCCCTATTTGAGACAAGAAATTGGAAATTCTGGGCAATAAAACAATTGCACACAACAAAGGTGTTCAGATGCTTCTTGAAATCAGTTCAAGGGGCAAAAAAGTCTCTAACCATGTTGCTGCTTGTTTTTATTGCAAGGACTAGCTTGACTGAGATGCAAAGCAAAAAATGAAGAAATCACATCAAAAGTGATGTCAATCTCATTGTGGTGGGGTACAAAAGGATGATACCCTGTGTATGTGTCTGTAAGGGAAGGATTAGCATTTGTACAGTTTCTGCACTTGACATATGTACCTGTTCAATGCTTCCTTTGAAGCATCTAACTTAAGACCACTTGTGTTTGTGTTTTTTTTTTCCTGGAATTGAACTGTTGCTGCCAAAATCCTTTTGGTATCACATCAACTTCTGTTGCCATGACAAAATTATAATCCAAGGTGAAGAGTCTTCTGATAATACAAGGTTCTTACAGTGGACATGTTTGTGAAGTGTCCATTGAGAACAGAGTTGCTCAACCTACAAATGCTTGCTCAGATGATACTCTAACACAGAACATGCTCACAGTTTCCGAGTGATCTCAAAGTGCATGTGTTCTGTTTGCACTGAATAAATTTGTTGTTGTGGGTCACAATTGTGATTTGTTTGCATGAAGAAATTGCAATGTGCATTTTCTCTATCTGATACTTGAAGTGAAATAGTTGCATCTTATGGATCATGCTTCTGTGTTCTATCTTGGCATCAAGGTCTCTGTGTCTAGTAAGACTCTTCTTCAAAGGAGTTTTGGCTTATAGATTTGATGTCATTGGGTGGATGGTACATATGACTTTGACCTCAACCCATTACAGGAAGCTAATGCAGTTTTTGTGGATGTCTTCTATAGCTGCTGAATACAATGTTGAGTTGTTGGTCTCTGAACATGTATCTGACTGGTGCTGTTATTTGTACTGATCCTCAGTTTCTGTTTCTGTTTTTGGTGCTCTTGAGGGTGTGGTTCTGAGATCTCTCTAACCTGATGATCAGATCATCTCTCAAATCTACTAGGCTTTACTTGTATCATAAGTATGGAGAAATTCTTAGTACTGAAAAAGACAATGTGACATTGGGAGGCTCTTGATCACAAGTCTTATGCAAAAGTGTAGTCTGACTCTAGCAAATCCTCACAGTTGACATGACCTTAGTCAAGCCATCCTGCACATTTCATGTGAGGAGGAGGAATAGGAGACACGAGATGATGTTTCAAAGTTAGTCCTTCTGGTGTGTTCTGTTCCCCCTTCAGTAGTATATGCTTGGGTGGGTTGGCAGAAATCGCTGAAGAATTTAGTTTCTTTTGCTACCTAATTTGGGATGCCTTGAGATTGTATTGAAATGGAACAGCATACTTAAAGCTGGGCATTCTTACAGCACTTATATCTCGGTTACAATTTATATCTCCACATGATCTGGATCTCCTCTGAAATTCCTGCATACATATCTGCATTACCCAAGCTTCCATCTGGATGAGAATGAACTCCATACATCTAAGGGAATCTAGATGCAACTGACTTTGTTGAGATGAAGATGGCATTCATTGATGCTGGACATATGATGGATGGTTGTGCATTTTAGGCTCTAGTGGAGAAGCAGATGCAAATCTGCAGTGCAGAGAGATGGCAGGTGGCTTCTGATTTAATGCTTCACTTGTATGTGGGCATTTCTGGTCCAGATGGAATGAGAAAGTGAAACTTTGGAACAGGAACAAAGGTGCGTCTTTTGCAGTTGACAGTTTCAATCAGGTCCAAACATGCCAGTTGTCTGCACTGCAGCTGTAAAAGAGGGGGAGGAGGATCCCATTTACTTTTGGCATGATGTCAACCTCAATGTTCTATATTCACGCAACATGGACACTGTGAAATTGTGCAATCAAAGGTAACTGATTGCCTTTCTTTTGGCGGATTGCCTTTTACCTGGCCTTCTATTGAGGAGCTGAAAATTTGGCAGTTTGTAGGAACATGATCTGAGTACTAACCAGTGGTTTTCTTGAAAGAAAAATTTCAGTTTCCAGGAGGCCCAGATCTTTAGCTCTCCATTCCTTTGGTTGACATGCTTCTTGTACAGGCTTCTTGATGAACTTGTTCTTGTTTTTTCTGTTCTAGTTTGGCTGGAACCAACAAAATATTTGCTCAGGTACTACCTGTAGATGAAGATATAGCATCTTGAGTTTCAAAAGCTGTTCTTAAGTTGTGAGCCCTTCTGAAGCCTGTCAATGTGGGAGGTCATTAATTTGCCTCAACAGTAGTTTGATTTGATGCCAAAGGGAGAATAGAGAGAAACAAACTGAAAACTTTGCAATTACAGTTGAACCCTCAATTCAGCTCAAGATGGAGTTTCCCGGTTTAAGCAGGAGACTAAGTTTGGAACCTTGAGAAAAGCTGAGAGCTGATTGAACTGTGACAAGGGCACTTTTTTGGTTCTTCATAATCAGCTCCTGTTTTCTGGGGCCCAGCTGTTGCTCAAGCACACAGCAGCAGCAGAAAAAATCACTGCGAGAAATGCTGAGGTTGGACTCTTGGATTTTGTGGGTGATGAGCAATTGGCATGGAGTTCTTCCAGCAAGTCTTGATGCGCACCACTTGGTCCTGCAGGTAACTTTTCTCTGTACCAAAAGGTAAGATCATTATAATTCGAGTCTACAACAGATAGACTCATGTGTTTTCCTTTCCTGTTGTAGTTCCTGGAGTGAACCATTCCTTATATTTCCATTGCCAAAAAAATAACAGTGTTTCAGTAGGGCTGAGTTGAGCCCAAGAAGTTAGACAACATGGATCACTTGCAATACTTTGGTGTCAAGGTATGAGAGAGGTTCTATGATGAATGGCAATTGTAATTGGTCTTTTTACTAAAAATTTCTTTCCTGCTGTTGGTAGGCGAACCGTTCATGGGGTGTAGTCAATTTCTGTTTGCTGCAGAAGTTGGAAGATCTGAACCCAGGAGGAAAGGTTACCCAAGGAAGTCAGCAGGAGTGCATGCCCTTGCACATTTGGTAAAACAGCTTCGGTGTTCATCTTAATCAGTTGCTGGAGGCTTGAGTTCCATTCTATTGAATCAAGAAGGTAATTTACTCTTGAAATCACATGGCGATTTTTTGTTGTAATGCTAGTCTCTTCATTTTGTCATTTATGCCGAGCTTCATTGACAAAACAAAACTGACAGACTATATCTGCCTACTTGTGTAAGTTTTACATGAAGATCATGCAAACCTTCAACCATTCATTCTTAAACTTTGCCAATTCCTAGAATGGCATCATCCATGTGACATTGTTTTGACGTTCTTGCATGCAACTTGGAGACAACTTTAGGTGAAGTTACCAACTTCCCTCATTCAGAGGCATCAGGTTGTCATTTGTAACTTTTATCATAAGTGTCCAGTTTCACACCAATGAAAGTGTTTTCATTGTTGGACTGCTTTACATTATGTGGTTTATAAAACTATTTCAACCATTGGAAATGTTTACACTAGAATATGGGTGATGTCCAAACACATTTGGGTCCATGATTATGCACATTTTGGGTGTGTAATGGACATTAAGAAGCATGGATGATTGTACATTTGAGGAAGCACTTATCTTGAGATTAAAAGATATTTTTTTAGTTTGCTATGATATAATGGCATATTTTGAGTATATTTTAGGTATAGTTTCATAATGAATTATGGGCACTTTATTTATATTTAGATAAATTAATTTTAAAACTTTTTTCGATAAGTTGCATCCTATATATTTTTGCACATGGTTTGGAATAAAATGAAAGTGACTGTTTCAAGGGGACACTTTGGGTTATGAGTCAAATGGATGGTGCTCTAATTGTCATTGACAAGTTTTGTAAGGACTATTTGAGCATACCCTAAGTCCCTCAAAATCTATCTTGGCTAGATTACTTCTCTAGTACCCATGTTATATATGTCACATATTTTGCTTCAATGGTTGACAATGGAATGCCACTTTGCTTTCAACTTCCTTTGATATTGGTCCTCCATTCATTTGTACCACAAAATCATTGCTTGACTATCTATGAATAGGCTTTCAAAATCTACATCTAAATATACTTCAAGTAGATTAACAATGGCTCCACTTTGATAGCATAGTCCCCAAAGACTTATTCTTCACAAATATTTGTAAATCCTTTTCATTGAAGTGAATGTTGTTGGGCTTGAATGTGAATTTTGTTACACTATTTCAGAACAATAAATCTTGGCTTTTGTGATTGGTTTAAGAAATGACTAGTTTTTTTTCCAACTTTGTTTATAACTATTTGGTCATAAAAATTACTAGATAGTTGCAAAGGATATCAAGATGTCACAAGGCATCATGATTTTGCAACTATAGTCAATATGACAACTTGTTCAATATTTGGGAAAATATATTATTATTTTTGAGTTTATATTAATATATTTGAGGAATTTAAAATTCAAAAATCAAAAAATCTATTTATTTTTGTGATTAACAACAATTAATAACAACTTGATTTTTAATGATGATGATGTGACATGCCGTGTGTCAACAAAGTGTTACAATTAATAGTCAACCTCATAACTCATAACACTATTTTTTATAAAATTGTATCAATTGGTCAAAAGTGTTCATAATGTCAAAACATGTTTTTACAACTATAATGTTCAACATAATTAAAAAGATGACTAAAAATGTTTTTAACAACTAGTAGTCAACTTAATGATTCATAACATTAATTTTAATAAAATTACATTTATTGATTGATCATAATTGCTCATAATGCCAAAGCATGTCTTTTCTAACTTGTTCAATGCAAATACAATGTCCAACAAATGATAAAGAACCAATATTTTGAAAATGTCTTTATTAAAAAATATATATTATTATGTTAAAAATTTGCCAAAAATATGTCATTTAATTTCTTTTTCAAGAAGTTGGAATAAGTTTTTTAAAATAATAATGGTTACAATTGTTTCAAAATGTTTTTGGGTATTTTCTATTCATTATATTGATTTCAAAATTCAAGATATGTATATTGATATATTGAAAATAAAATTATATAAAAAATACATTTTTAATTTTTTTAAAAAATTAGTTGTTAGAAAAAACAATGGTTACTAATGCTTGTATACATGTTATCAAAATCACACTCAATGATATGTTGACAACATGAGACAATTATTGTTTCTAGATGGCTTGAAAAAACCATAAGAAATTTATGTACATCTTTGGAATTTTTTTTTGTCTCTGGTCATTAGGTTGATTGCATTCACCATTTAAAAATCAGGTACCTTTGACCATGGAATGACCACCTATACACAATATTTATGGAAGCCATGCCCACTTCTCTTCCTCTGCAACTAGCAAAATTCATAACAATTGAATCTAGCTTCAAAAAGTGTTGCAATTCAAAATACAAACATGCAAAGTTAACTTTTGACACATGAATTGCACCATTGGACTTCATAATGTAATGTAAAATTTGGAATTGATCAATGTTATAATAATAATAATAAATGCTTTGAATGAAAGTATAACTAAAATTTAATTGCAAGGAAAACAAATGTGCAAGGTGTAAAAACAAAAACATAAAAGTGCAAAGCTTAGGGAACAATGTGCAACATGTAATCTGAAGTGGAAGTAGGACTTAATTTGGACCAATTCAGCCTTGTTAGGAAGGCACAAATTGCTTCAGTCCTTAAAGAGTGCATGAATTGATGTTGTAACTTTTTTGGATGAGTCATAACAACACTTAGTAGTCACTTCAATTTTTATCCTTCTTCATTGAATGGATGGATCACATATCCTTGAGGGAATTATTAGGATGTGGAACCAATGACATCTAGGGAATGCAAATTTTGTGACAAAACCCCAAATTTGGGAGAAGAAAAATGAGATGGTCCCCTAGGGAGGTTATTTGTGTTGGGGAGGAGATGGTTCCCTGGGGGTGGTGAGTTGCCACAAGCAAATATTCATGCCCCGGGGAGAGGATGTGTTAGTGAACTGTTCCTAAAGGAGCTTTATGTGTTTTCACAAGAAACATTGTCTTCCTTTGAGGAGGGGAGTATTGTGTTTCTGGGGCGAGCTATGGGGATGTGGATGATGTTGGAATGCATTGGTGGTAGCCAAAGAAATGGGATGTGAAAAGGTGGATACACAAGGGGAAAAAAAAGAGGGTTAGGGAGAGGGCTAGGAAAATATTTGATCTTTTTTTCTAAAGAAAGAAGTCATTATATTTATTAAGAATTGAAAATCATGTTGCAACATTTTCCTATTGGTTTTGGTTTGGTAACAAATTTTTAAATGTTTGAATAGGTTTCTAGAACATGTCATTATTTAATGTGAGATTCCTTTCGGGTTCCATAGAACTAATTTGATGTTAATAAATGAAAAAAAAATCATGAATTTTTTTCTTTGACAACAACATGTTGATGTACATTAACATAGATTTAAAAAAGAACTCCCCCAATTTATTGTACAATATCAATTGTCGATATTAAACTAATGGTGAGGTCACCTTGTTGATCATGTTTGATGTTTGCCTTACCAGAATAAGGGCCTGATTGAGGGAAAATGTTGCTGACAGCTTGACCTTTTAAATCCCTTTCTAAGTTCACATGGCTCATTTTATTTTTATTTTTTTTGGATTTTTCTTTTCCCCTTATGCATCACTTTAAGATTCCAAAAGAAATCATTTTGGACTTATGAGGCATTTATGGTTAAATATTGATAAGCAACTTTGACATTATAATATAAGAGAGACACCCACCTACCCTTTGTTTCATAAAGTACTGCCATTCACATAATACATACGCGAGATTTCATCACATAGCTCTATCTCATGCAATGTGCTCCAAAACTCTATTGGAGGAAGGCCCAGGACCTTCCAATGCATGCTGCTTTCCAGCTGTTGTAGAACCTCAATATCATGACACGCTACTAATTTGCTCTTTTTTTGCTTGAAAATACTAAAAGTCATTCACCAATGACACTAGATTGACGCTGAGGAAAGAAAATATAAGGTCAATTGGGTCCACACAAAACATAAGCAAAACGTAATGCATGAGCTGAAAGAGGCGGCTGAGTTCAGGTAACTCAATACAGAGGAAAAAGGAATTCTTCTTGCTGGGTCTCAAACAATAGATCCCCCTCTCCATCCCAAAAGCTTGGAATCATAAATAAAATTTCATCAGCCTTTCCAACCTTTTGTTTAATGCAAAATTTGGAAAAAATTATGTCACAAATTCAATGAATTTTTGGAAAAAAACCGTCAAAATTGAAAAAGATTGTCAATTTTAGTCCTATGTTCTATGTAGGCCCTAACAAAATAACAAAAGCATAGAAACATGAATAAGTGCACACTGTCTACAAACTTATCACCATTTGATGCTATATGCATCTTTGAAATGCTTGCCACTAACACTACAACAAACCTCAACATTATATGTGCACATAGTTGTTATTGCCCTTTTTTTTCCTTGTCTGCCCTTGGCCTGATCCATCTCATTATTCAAAAGAGATGGATGATGCTCAGAAACCCTTTGGACCCATGTTATGCACGTTTTGGGCTTGTAATGGACAGCCTATTGTTCCTTACAAGCCCAAAACCTGCATAAAAAGACACAAATTGTGTGTGGGTAACGCCAATGCATGTCTGAGCGCCACCAGACACATCTTGGACAAGCAAAAGGGCAGGTGAGCAAAAAAGGAACCCTGCATTACTTTGCACTACTTGCAATAACAACTGTGCACCCAGAAAAAAACCCTGGGTCAACCCTAAACCATTTGCTCAGCTATTTTTGTCAAGTTCTCTTTCCCAATTCACTTCGTCATAGTAGAGTTATCCATAAAGTAACCCTGTCTTCACCCTGTCTTTGGGGCTCCTTTCACCCCCTATCCCCTCTTTCAGTGGTATCTGTAAAGTAAGGATATTTTATTAAATCTCAGTACGAAACTCAGCATTCAATGCATAAGGTTCGAGAGTAATAATAGTAGTTGTATAGGTAAGAGCAGTGAAAATATATGTAGCAGCACTGGTGGTGCTCAGGAAAAAGGAAAGACAGGATGAAACTCAGTTTACCACCAAAATTGATGGTTTTCTCAGCTTCACTCCCCCCACCATTGAATGCTAATGTACTTTTTTGCAGGTCTTTTTTGAATCTCACCCTTGTATGACGAAACCGAGGGCTCTGGTGCTGTGTTTGTGTTACTTTGCGGATAACTCTAGTGCATTGCAAAGTTCACATTCTTATTTAGGCATTTAGGAATGTTGACTTTACCCATTTGCCAAGTCTACTTTGCTAAATTGCAAAGTTCTCATTGCCCAATTGTCAAGTCTTTGTTGCCAAGTTCACATTCCCAAACAGGAACACTAAATACCCTCTAACAAGCTCTGTCCAACCTTGTTCTCTTGTGACCTTTTTGTGCGCTGAACATTTTGTTTTTGGCCTAGGCTCACATGGTTTTGCTTATTCTGCGAAAGATAACCAAATAACATTTTATTTTTTCTGTTTTACATGTTTTGTTATCTCACAACAATTTCAAACAATTTCAAACTCGCCAACTTTCCCACAAAAAGATAAAAGGTGACGATACCTACTATCA
>Ga0209208_10001325_pt1 | contig 34652 bp, 23 predicted proteins | sample S1TSphfallax_3_FD_187694 | JGI IMG/M metagenome (GOLD analysis project Ga0209208, IMG submission 187694) | Host-associated microbial communities from peat moss isolated from Minnesota, USA - S1T2_Fd - Sphagnum fallax MG (SPAdes) (version 2) | ecosystem: Host-associated > Plants > Peat moss >...
GAATTTGGCTGCAAGTCAAAGAGGAAAGAAGAAAAATGTTAGAGTCCTGCCTATATTTTGGCAACCTGCTGGAACCTAAATATGGTTATTTAAAAAAATGCTCAAAATCTAACGACTTTGGCACATTTTTTTCATGAAAATCCTTTGTGCAAGTTGCACTGGATTTGTGTTTGTTGCCAAGTGGCAAAAATCTGCCACAGCAAACGAATGCTGACAAGAAGTTCTCCACTTACTCCCAGAGGATGTACATCATAGCATTGTCAACATATACAAAAGAAATATCATAACTTCACAATTGATCTTCAAAGAGCCCCACTAGTTTTGAAGCGTCCCTTCCATCACCCAACCCTGGTGCCACACACTCTCTCCTACATAATGCCATGATAGTTACCTAATGCCCCTGAATCAGCATTTATTTTACTGGCGAATTTTCGCCAAATTTCGACCTCAAAAATATGACTCCAATCAATAGAAAGGATTTTTCATGAAAAAAATGACCCAAAATTGCCAGATGTCAAAGAATTTTTTTTCCGAATTGCCAGATTTTGATCATAAGTTCCAGTAGATTGCCAAAAACATAGAAGGAATCTGTTTTTTCCTAGTTTCATATCTAGTGTGTAATCAAATTTGGCTAAATTAGTTTCTTGATGGTTGCCACTTTGACTACATCACAAAATCCTTAAAAGAAACACTGCCCTGCGTGGGTCTCAGTCAGAGGAAGGAGGAACAATTCTTTCTCCTCTTTCTTCTTCTCTAATGGGGTGGTCTTTCTGTTAATTGCTAGGACTTTGGTAAATTTCATTTCTGTCTTTCTATTTCTTCCCTAAATTCATTCTCATGCAATTTAAGTTTCCAAGGTTTAACAAATGACAAGATGATCAAGTGTTGTACCGCAGAGACCAGATTATGGTGTTGAGTATTACCTGACAAAGAGGCAAATCTAATCTGACAACTTTCCCAAATATGAAGTAATGCAGTGCATTTATCTATTCATAATTAAACCACGAGCTGCAGACCTAGCAGGGACTAACTCTTACCTAACCCAGTACCTACACCCAAATTCAAATGTTGTAAGTACACAGCCCCCCCGCCCCCCCTAAACCCGCCACAGCCACCTCTCCTTTTCTTTGACCCAAATACCCACTCCAAATAGGTACCTACAAAACAAAACCACGAACAAAAACTGCGGTTTCGCTGTTCAAATCACGTCCCAAAACTCCCAACAATCCTTCTCGGATTTATATCACGAAGTTGTTTGAAAAAAATTCTTGGAGAAGCTGAAAGTTTTTCCAACTTTTTCAAAGAACTCGTTGCAAGTAAGTTCGAAACATATTCCCCAAAATCACTTCTTCGAAGTTATGGGTGTTGGGAAGTCAAATTGAGTGTGCACATGTGTGTGAGAGAGAGAGAGAGAGTGAGTGAGAGAGTTTTGTTCTTGTGTGCCCGCGTGCGTGTTTATGTTGGACGTCGACGACGTACCAATATACCAACCTAAGTTATCATAGTTGTTGTTGGCCAGCTTTTCTTCCTTCATTCTGCTGCCGCTCGTGGTTTCTCGCTTGTCTTTTCGCTGCTCTCTTCGTTGCAATCGTCATCTTCTCATCACCTTCCTGTGTTTTCTTTGTTGTTTTGTGATTAACTGCTCTTTTACTTCGACCGCTGATCCGTCTTTCTTTTTCACTTGCTTTTGTCTCTCTCGAGCTTTTTCTCTTCTCTCAGCTATAAGTAAGTTACATCCCTGCACGTTTTTTTTAAATCCTTTTCCTTTGGGGATTTGTTGTTTTTCTTCTTCCTTTTTCTTGCTTCAGTTACTAGCAGTTCCTTGTCTTCGAGCTGCTTTCTTTTTTCTGTGGACTTATGTACAATAGAGCAACTCAGTTCTGACAGGTGCCGTTATAGCTTTGTTTCTTCTTCTTCGTGAGCTGGTGGTCTGTTATTTTTGTCGCACAAGGTTGTATTACTCTGAGAGAAGGTGAATTATCGCTCTCTGGTGGTGGGATTCTCTGCTCCATTTGAACTTTCAGTTGATCCATTGTCTTAGCATTGTCCCGTACTGATAGTAGTGCGAGTGAGAGAAGATGAAAATGCAGCTGTGCAAGTCTTGAAGCTGAACTATACTTGCACAATCGAAGAGAAAAAATTCTCAATTCGTTGTTGGGTACGAGAACCACTTGGGAAGAGTTTCTTGTAATAGCTTCTCTCTGAACTCTAAGTCTATTTCGAGGGGTGGGGGCTGGGGGGAGAGGAGCTCAGCTGATACATGATTGCGAGTCTCATCTTCTTCCACGATTGTAAGGACCGGAGAAGATGAATGCGTTGTCACAACATTCTTTTCATGCTAGTTCTTGAACTGAGAGCTGCATGCAATGTGAGTGGTGGTGGACCTCACAATACAATCTTCAGAATAGCTCCGCCGCCGTCGAAATAAGTCCCTCTGACGCAAATGGCGGCATTGGTGGAGTCGACCAGCACCTCAGTCGCATGCTGGCTGCGCAACGACGACGTTGGTGTAATTTACCGGACGACTTGGGATTCACCAAATTTCTCGGCGTCCTAGTACAGGAAAGTTGGTGGAAGATTAGAAGCTCATGAACTCGTTATGAGGAAGGTGAGCGACCGAGACAGCGCCTAAATGGGGAACTGCGTCGGAAGGGCCGGCAGCGGTGGTAGTGGTTGTGTCTTACCTCACGAGCGACAAAAGTGGATCGCGAAGTATGGGCAACAACTGGCGAGAGGCTTGCTTGACTGCGAAAATAGTAATCTCCTTCTATTCCACAAAAGGAATGTCGCGACAAGCACCGCACTCTATTGCTCGAATAACGTCTACATGAACGGCGTGGCGGAACCCTGTTGGCCCCCGTTTCCTAAGGATCATCATCTTAAGGAGATTGAAACCATGATCCTTAATGAGATTGATCCCGATTTTGTTACAGTTGTGAACAACAATGATGATAAGAAGGATTTGTCGATCATGGCTGCTGACAATTTGAACGAAGACCGGGGCTCTGATGATATGGTGCAAGAGCAAATCCCTGAAGCTGAGGGGAATTGGGGTTCTTCTGAGATCCGACACCGGATCAACTCAGGAGATCTTGCTCTCTGTGTGAATGAACTGCGGGAGATTTTAGGAGCTTGGAGCAACGAGTACTGTCAGCAATTTGTGAATGACCTTGACATCTATGTTGTCACCTGGAATATGAATGGCAAGGTTTGTGCCAGTCTTCTCAAAATGCTCTGGCACTACCCACAGCTTCAATGGTGCAGTAGGGTTTTTAATTATCCCTGTTTTCTGCCATTCAATTCCTGTAGTACTTCAGAGGATTTGGTGTAGTTCTGTTCCAGCCTGCCTCTGGTGGTTTGGGTGCAATCTAGGTTCCTTCCTGGGTAGAGAGGAAGAAAGTGAGCAAGGTGAAGACTTCTGACATCATCATAATCTGTTCTGAGGTTGAACCCTCAGGTACTATGGTGATCTCTGTCTGTTTTACTGATAACCCCTTTTGTGGCGCCACTGGGAAATTTGCCTGCAGGCCCCTCTTGACAACCTTGCGAATCTTGTTGATGTGACAACTCATGGAGGAAGACATGACTTCTATGTCATAGGCCTCCAGGAAACTCCCACCTTTGATGTTGAAAGTGGCATTGCAGACACGTTAGGTGCTGAATACTGGTAAAGAACCAGACCTCTTTCTATATGTTGGAGACTGGCCCTTCCATGATTGTCATGTACACACCTAATTTAGCTGTCGTACGAGATTGCAAGTTCCCAGAAATCATTCAGTTTGGAATAATGATCATTCTGTGCAATGTGTGCTGCTGAGAACATTTTGCTGCTTCAGAGACTCTCATATAATTCATTTCAGAGTCTTCAACCTCTTGCAACTCAATATGACGATCAAACAATATTTTAGCCTGCTGCTAAGAAATATTGGTTAATCTAATTGGCTCCGGCTTCTGTCATGATGTAATGCAGTTTAGTTGCAGCTGCAGTGATGATGTCTCTTCAACTCTTTGTTTTTGCCAAGAGGAGTCTACAACAATACATATCAGGTACTATGTTTAACCACAAACTAGCAAAATTGGATTTCTAAGATCCCTAGATTGGCATGGTTTGGTAGCATATCCATTGTCAGTCCTTACAAGTGATGCTGCAAGTATTATGCAATTGCCATTTGCATAGCTGTGATGACAAGGTTTTGTATGTTGTGAAATATGATACTTCAACTTTGACTTTGGGCAAGAGATGGGATGCAGATCTTGCATTGTCTATATTATGTTGCTTCCCAGGCCAGGGAAACAACAAGCTTGCTAAAGTGAGTGATTCCTTGGAGAGATACAGTACTGACACACTGCTAGCTTGTGAGAAACAGGTGCAAAAGTTGATAAAGTTGGCGTTCGCGGTTTCAGCAGTGTGATGGGCTGCCAGAAAGGCGCTGCTGCTGTCACATTGCAATTCAAAGGAGTGTCCTTTCTTTTCATTACTTCTCATTTTTCAGGTGAGTGAGTCATTCTCATCTCAATCAAGTCTTATGTTCTGTTCCTCTGTTTAACAAAGATGTCTAATATTGTATGGACTCCAGGGTTCATGTTGCTTACAATCTAGGGATTTGTTTTGCTATGAAAGCTTACAAGTACTGGGAACTGTGCATGTTATCTGTCAACTGCAGCTCATGAAAGCAACTTTGACACCCGGAATGCCCAATATCTTCGTATCTGTCAAAGTGTTTTTGCAAAGTCAACCTCAGGATGCTCCTCCTGTGTGCAACCTTCCACCATCACCGATGAGCTGGATTGCAAGATGCCGGGAGTGACGTCGAATCTTGTGGAAGAATCAGATGTTGTAGTATGGCTTGGTGACCTCAACTATCGTGTTGAGCTCCCACGCAGCTCAGTTCACTTTCTTATCAATCATAAGCTGCAAGAGGTAAAAAGCCATTGAACAATGCACCCGGTGTCATTGCCTTTTTGGATTGCTCATTGGCATTCTTATGCTCACTGTGTTGGATGTGATCTACCTGATGTAGCTCCTGCCTCTCCCTGTGGATTTTACTTCTGAATCTTGGCTATAATCTATTGTTGGCCTTCAAATTTTGAGTGGAATTTCTTTTATTGATCTACTGTGATACTAATGACATTGGGAATATTGTGGGTTTCTGGCAGTTGTGGTCAAATGACCAGTTATCCAGAGCAGTGCAAAGCGGTCAAGTTTTCAGAGATTTTGAAGAGGGTCCACTCATGTTTCCTCCAACTTACAAATATGATGTGGGCACTGACAACTATGACACCAGCTCCAAGGTTAGCTCCTGCCCCCCACCTGGCCTTGTGCCTTGTTGTAATTCGTTCCTTCTCAACCCCAGTGGGGATTTCCAGCTCCAAGGTTGATTTCCATGATTTAAAGTATCCCTGGCTACGGTGACAAATGTGGAAGAGATGAAATGTGGTGGAGAGGTAGAGATTTTTGTGACCTGGATGCCTGGGTTTCTTCTTAGAATTATCTCTGCTGAGAACTAAACAAGCTAGAGTATTTCTCTCTTTTGTCTCTTTGAAGACATTGTCTTGTTATCTTTTTGTCAGTTTGATCTCCAGGATGATGTTTGCAGATAGGACTGGAGATTGAATTGTACTTAATTGTTGAATTGCCATAGACCCTAAGATGATGACATTCACCTCCAATATGTCCTGTGGTGCTTTTGGTTGCAGGAGCGGGTACCCTCATGGACAGATAGGATTCTATACAAAGTCAGCTCTATCAAGGCTGAGCTGAGATTCTATGATGTCATCAGTTCTGTTAAAACTTCAGATCACCGGCCAGTGAAAGCACTTCTTGCCCTGAAGAATCTAAAGGAGAGCCAACTATAGGACAATCCCTGTTCGGGGGATGAAATAGTTGCCAGTAATAGGATCTTAATTCTTTGTTCTCTGATCTCCCACTGAAATAGAATATCAACCAATTTCTCCAGCATACTGCATACAGAAAAAAGGAGTGTACAAGCTGCATATAATTAGAGCCCTAAGTTGTTTCCCTAAACATATTGTGATCCAGTTGAGGAATGAATGATGGGTGTAGCTGGAATGATCAACCAAGCTGGTAGCGAGAGCAGCTGCCATCTTCGATAGGAAAAAAACCTGGATACAAAAGCAGTGGCATTTGGAGAACTGTGTACAAAGAGTTTAAACTTATGAGAAATAAGATAACTCCCACCCTCTTGCTTACCAATCTTGTTTGAGATTAAGAGCATAGATACAAATCAGAAAATGGGATTAAGATGCTCTTGCATTTTGTTTCAAATGCAGCAATGTGTCCAATGTCACTAATCCAATTCCTTTGCTACAGCTCCCCAAATGTGTATCATGGTGAATTATGGTGTGGCTCCAGTGCACATCCCCTGGCTCTATACCTGGAGACATAAAATGCATGTGTCAGCATCATCTCTGGGCAGCAAACTCAACATCCAATATATTCCATGATCACCAGTCTAGGCATAAGTCACCAACTTCCAAGAAGTGTCAGGGTTCTTTTTTCTTTCTCAATCATGATGCACCCACCTCATCTGGAATCTCATAGCTTGAACTATGCTGTCTTTTTAGAACATATGCAATATCAGCAAGTCATGGTAAGACAACATGACTCATATGAGAGCAAGATCAATTGTATAATCTGAAATTCCAAACTTAATACAATGATTGATACAAAACCCATTTTCATTCTGCTATAACTACAGAACCAGCAGTCTTCAGTCTGCAGCTATCAGCATTGTCCAATAAGAGAGGAAAACAGATGAACTGTGGATTGAGCCCCTACTGCAATACCTTCTTCCTGTGTTGGTAAGCATGCATTCCTCATAACCGAAGCCAGAAGTCTGGAAATACAAGAATAGAACATTTCTTTACCTGCTGCTACAAGTCTTTAAAGTACAAGTTTCATGCAATGACAAGGGTTGTGATTCAAACTGAAAGCTTTGAAGAACATTGAATTCCAATTGTAAGTCTGGGTAACAAAAAGGACAAGCACAATAAAGCTGAGATTGTGTTCAATTTTGCAAGCTCAATGTGTGACATACCCAGATACATGGAGGACCTTGTGGGTTATCAAGGATTCATGCTACAACAAATAGTTTGCATTGGTTTATGTTTTCTCAAAATAGATAGTATTGGAATTCCAATATAAAATCTTGTTATTTGGGGTTTCACAATTTAGTTTTTGAATGATTGTATCCACATAATTACTTATGCAAACTATGGAGTTATATATGATAAGAGGGCCTATGCTTATGTATGTAAATTTGACTGTGAATGTTCATAAACTTCCAATTGTTTGATTCATTTTAGACAACAGTTATTCAGAAAAAGTGGGTATGGCAAAACATTAGATTTATCCTAATATGTATGAAATCACACTCAATGTCGTTTAATTTGTGTTGGTGGAAGTAGCAATGGGAACATAAAACACAAAAACTCATGCACTTTCAAGAGCAAAGGTCAGAAGGCAATTAGGGTTTAGTAGCTCAAGTGCCAGAATGTCACAAGAACATTGTCATGCTCATCATCGTTAATTGGTGCAGGTGTGTAAACTTAACCACCATTTTAGATCCAGCTTGCAACTAATTACTTTGTGGACCACAGAAAAGGATTAATACAAGTCACCACAAAACCACTCACAACCCAATTAAACTACACAAATCTAATTGAATGTCCCAACTCCCTAAAGCAATGTTATCCCAATTTGGTTACTTACCCTATGCATATGATATTATTCCACACCTAAAACATGGTTTGTCTTTTGTTAATAATGTTGCACCAACTTGGGCAATGATCATTGCTCTTAAACAAAACTTTGTGTGAAATGTAATCCAGTAAGCAGTTCATCAATCACAACATTTTATATCAAACATATTCATTTTACAGTATGCAACAAAACAAGACTTGAGACTCTATGATTAACCTTGTAGAAAAAATATAATGGGATTACATGCAAATGATTACCTAATCACTCCTACCATTGACCCACCAAACGAATATTCATGCTTAAATCATGATTTCTTAGAATGATCACATAATGATGGCAAAAATGTCTCCATTTTGTACAGGATTCCCTCTGTTGCTTCTGCAATTAACCCAGCTCTAAAATACTTAGAGAATAGCCAAACTAGAAATTATGCCTCTGCTGTACTACGGACTTTCCTTGTACTCAGGTGGAGGTCTGAATGAAGGATCTTGACTGATCTTTTGCTGATTTTTTCAGAACCCATGATGAGCATTAACCAAGGTCCACAAAGAGCTCAATAGAGTTTTGGAAAGATGAAAGATGAAACCAAAATTTGTAGACATGAATACTTGAACCAATTGACTCACTGAATTGACAAATCAATGTGATCTTATCCTTGTCCTCACTCATCAGTAAGCTGGTGAGTTGCCTACATTTCTGGCAAACAAGGTCCAAAGAGTCACTGGAGATAAGTGCAAGTTAGCAATGTCCGTGATTGGATGTTCTTAGAGGAGTTCATTTTCTGCAGCTGTTTGAAGATCATATGAGCCAGATGGCTTTCCAAGAAGTGATGATAAAATTGGAGGCAGGCCAGATCACTACTCACTCCATTTATGTGTTCAGAATCACTTGTCAATATACCACCCATTACAATATCATCATTGTGGTGGTGTAAATTTTGCTTCTGATGATGGTTGATTAGGTTTCAGAGGGGCAGAGAATTTTGCTCTAGAGCCCTTCGATTTTAGAGGGCATTGTTTCCAATCCACCAGCAACTTGTAGAAAGTGTGGCACCATTAGATGTTGGTTCATGATTTCTACTGATGCAGAATGCAGACTTGGTCAGGATTAACAAGAAGAACACAGGAGAAACTTGATTTAGTGATATATGGCCATCTTTAAATGCAGGTTTTAAAAAGTAAGTGTCTGACTCAGTTAGACTATGCTATGCTTCATTTCACATTTTGGTGTTGGAAATCATGTATGCAGCACATGGGACTTCTTTAGTGTTATGCATCCTCTGCAGGTACATGCCATTCAGTGGAGATGCATGGATGTGGGACATGAAATGTCTTTCAAAAATGACCTCACACTAAAGACAGAAAATGCAGAGGACTGAATTTCAATTATGTCTCCAGGTAGAAGCCTGCGCATTCACATACTGAGCCATATCAGAATCATGGCTCATTCTCTTCTTTTCCTTCTTCACCTCTTGATGTGTAGCTCACAAATGAAGAATAGAGATCAAAGGGCATCAGATGAACTGCTTCCAAATGTCCATGCAACATCCTTTGTACATCTCCTTTTCTATGAAATGTACTCATAATGAACTGTAAAGAAGGAAGACCTGAGCCCTGATCTCTTCATCACCCGCACATACATAAAAATTGGTGATTACAATTACTCAACAGTTTATTTTGGCAACCCATTGCCAGTTTGCATGAAACTAGACTAGGCTTCCTTCTCACTTTCATTCACATACATGAAAAGCAATTCCATTCTGAAAATATCATGACACTTTCCTCTGTACAAAAACATTACAGAAAAAAGAAGTGATGATGCAAATAGCATGGCGGCGAAGGTCATTCAACATGCTAAGATTACTACTCCATCACCAGAATACAACAGTGAGAATCCCATAGAAACAATGAATTCCACATGTGATTATCCCATTGCCAACACCATACTTTCAGTAAGTTGTAACTTGGAACACTATAACATATCTGATCAACTGCAAGTAGCCATAGTGCATGTACTCAACTACTTGAATGTTAACCTGGAAAACAATCAAAATATGTGGCTCAAGTGCCTAAACTTATCTGGGGCAACATACATACTTCATCAAGAGGAGATTCACTGGTATGAACAAGCACCAATCATACAGGTCTCTTTCAATGTGGCAAAGTTTCGAAGATGGGCAAGTCTAAAGACTCTCTCTACACAGAGTTTTGCTTCCAGATGGGAGCTTTGGAGCACATAACTTGTCCAATATAGCAATGGAGGTTGTGCACCAGCGATAGGAGAAACATCCATTCCAGCTACTGGATACCACCTACTACAAACCACCTGAAGCACCAAACCATTGAACACTACCAAGCCTGGATGCATTCATATACACCGAGGGAAATGATTTCCAGCAACATAGCCCCCAGACATTGACCTTTTCACATTTATATCAAACTGCCTGGGATTGTCCCTCAACACTTCAGCTGCCTCATGGTTGAGTGGATCATCTGGATTAGGATCCTGCCATGCATCATCAAATTTCTCACAATCACTAGATGAGAACTTACTTATTCCACATAGAGGTAGAGAACAAATTCCCTTTGTGTGGAAAATAAATCCTCAGTGGAAAACCCCAACAAGTTGAAGGGCAATGCACCTCAACAAAGAGTTCATGAAATAAGTCAGAGACAGAAATGGGAAACTTACCAGGAAAAGGTAAGTTAGACCATACAAGATGGAGTTGATACTAAGAACAGGCTTCCAGTCCTCCCGAAGAATGTTTAAACACACATTGCCCTCCAAATCTATGTTTGGGTGGTAAACCTGCACATGTGTCCATAGCCTGAACTTACTGGCAAATCCATCAATCCCAAGACTGTATCCTACTTAACTTAAACAGACTTGCAAGGAACATAAATGCAAATTGTAGTAAACACCTCTCAGCAAATGCAAAACAGCAAAACCAAAGTGTAACTATCAAACTCTCACAAGCAAGTTCTCTAATGAGAATTTACCTTGGTCTTGCATTTCACCTTTGGTGCCTCATGTGGGTACACCTGTGAAATCTGGAAACTGAACACAAACGTACCTCCTCTGCAATCCACAACCCAGTTAGAATTTAGAGACTGTACAGAAGGACATCCAATGAAGAAACAAATCCATCCAGATGCAAAAGCATCTGCCATGCATTACAAGATTCACTGTAGGTTGTTCTGAGGTATCAGCTGTAATCCATATAAGAACCAAGTCAATTGATCTTTCTAAGCTCAACCAGGTGCAGCTCACCTACAAACAATGCTGCGACTACTATGATCAGATCAGTGCATATGCAGGTACACATACATCTCAAGAGAGCATGACTTCATGTTAGTACTAAGACTGGTATGAACACAAGTTCAGGGCCAACCCAATAAAGAGTCAAACTCAACAGTGCTCTTGGTCTACAGAAAGTAAAGCATGGCCAGTAGTTTTACTCTTGTGCTCTTTCTGTTTTATGGGTGTACATGCATGACAGCTGAACGCCAAAAAACTGAATTCTCAATCCACCAAATGTATCAATCAGAGGACACAGAAACTGGTCATGTCAGGAGTTTGCAGGGAAAAAAAAGGAACTTTGTTTAGATGGCAAGGCCAGAAAAGAAGATGGACTTACTGGTAGTAGCCTTCATCAGGTCGAATTGTGATCTCAAAATTAAGAAGATTGTCCTTGCCATTTGGGAAGAATATTGTTGTTGTCTTTGCCAGATTCAACTCGCTAATATCTGCAACCGACATGCGCCAAATCTCATTTACATCACAATTTGCAAGAATCACCTGAACAGAATCTCATATCGGTTTCTATGCATGGCATTTACCATCAAGCACATCATGGGGATGAGTAGCTATGACCACGCCGGGTGCGAGAAACTGGAAACAGTAACAAGAGATGGGGAGAGCAGACAGAAGACCTTTCTGAAGTCGCAACTCGCCAGCGCTTTGTTTCTTGACAGGAGGCCGTCCATTGGCATTCTCAGCAGCTTCCCTTTGCTTTTGCTTCACACTGAATAGTTTGATCATTGTGAGCTCTCCAGTTCCTCCAACCCCTGCTCTTCACCACCACCACCCACAAACCCGGTCCATCAAAACCAGCCCCCTACTATCTCACAACAGGAAAAGACAATCTGGACTTGCAAACCAAAAGCACACACTCTGCAACAAAACTTGGCACCCCACTCGTGATGCAAAATCCATCACAATCTACTCTCCATTCAGACCCCAGTCACCACCACCCTCCCAGATACTGCACCATGGCAAGAAAGAGAATTGATGGGAACAAAAACACACCCCACCTTGCACCCTGGATCCTCCTCCTTGTTCTACTTACACGACTGCAAGAACACCTCTCCCAGAAAGCTATGCAAAATCTAGAGGAGAAGAAAGGGATTGAAGGATTGAAGGGATTGCAGGTTGTGGAGAAGTGGCGAAGAAGGAGACGTGAGACAAAAGAGACAGAAGAGAGGGAGGGGGAGAGAGAGAGAGAGAGAGAGAAGGGAAGCAGAGAGCAAGAGAAAAGACCTGAAGCTCAAACCTGCACGCTAGGGCTTTGTGTGGCCATGGCCGGCAGACAGAAGAGAGAGAGAGAGAGAGAGAGAGAGAGGGAGGGAGTGAGAGAGAGAGAGCCTTGGCTGGGTCGCTTCGGCAGTGTGCCATCGTGGGTAAAAGCGCTGTTCATCCATGGAGGCGGCGAAGAATTATTCTCCTCTATTTTTATTTATTTTTTATTTGGTTTGCTTTTGCTGGATCCTTGGGGAAGTGGATTTGTAAGATGATTCTGATTCTGGGTCCCACAAAAGATAGAATAGAGATGGCGACGAACAAAGAAGATCCGCTCTGAAAGTTCCGCCGTCGCCTTCTCCATCTCACGCATGCAGTGTGTACAAAGGCGAGTTTTTTGGCAAAACGGATCTCCCGATTGATGACTCGGCAATGCCTTCAACATCAGGAGATGGGATAGTCGTCGATGCGTATAAAGAAACAGAATCGAGTATTGTTCTTGGTCTAGTGTGAAGGAGCTCGTGCTTGTTTCAAGAAGAACAAGAGGAGGAGCGAAGAGAAGACTTTGTGGAGGAGAAAGAATAGGAGAGAAGTGAGGTGATGGGATCTCTGATTTGTGGCCACTGTGTGCACTATGAACGAGGGGCATTACCAGGGCTGAGCAAAAGAAGCTACTGTGTGGATGGGGAAAATCAGTTCCTGGTGCTTTCGGTCTTGGAAAGCATCCCAAATCTTTCCATTGCAAAAATTGGGGTATCCAAGGTAAGCTCCTCTCATTCTAATCTGATTTCCCACAGTGTCTGAAGTTTGTGTAGGCTTGATGAGTAGAGTAACTTCCCAAAATGTTTCAAACACTGTTAGTTCTCAGAAACATTGAAAGATCTCAAGGAGCTCAGAAAGCTCAATGTTGACTTGAGCTTCTTCTCATGGCTCCTACAATTGCATTTGTTCTCAAACTGGCATGAAATTAGGTTTTCTCAAAGATTTCTCTCTGGGCTGTAATTTGTTTGATAATTTGGAATCAGGTACAAAAGCAGGAGAATGGATTGGGGCTGAAGAGAGTTTGCTGATTTCAGTAGCAGGGATGATGCAATGGCAGGCCTACTTGATGCAATTATGAAAGAATATGCTATCATATGCATGCTTATATGGGTACCATTACTGCAAACTCAGGATGTCACTGGACTTTTGGGTCCCTTTACGTGGATGAAAGTGAAAGTGATGCTATAGGCCAAGGAAGCTGATGCCATTGTCAGAAACAAGCCAATCCCAGTTGAAAGTGTTCCATACTTCTGGCTTTCCAGATAGCTGTACATTCTGATCTCAAATCCTCCATTGATGCTGGTGGTCAGTTTTTCCTTTCCACCTCCTTCAGAACAATCAAACTTTTTAATCCAAGGTTTCCAAATTTATATAGGGGCTAGGAGGTTTTGGGTCAAGGTCCAGAATAGTTTACTTCTTGCTTAAGAGAGGATAATATCTCAGTATGAATATCAATTGGAGGATTGTTACACCCTTTCCAGTGGTTCATTGCTGCTCTCAAGGCATTCAGGAACCATGATTACTTTTGTTTGAAAAGGCTGGTGGGATGCTTACCTTCAAAGTCTGATCAACAGTACATGCATAGGACATGGGCAACATGAGAAGGGTGACTTTATAGTGGACTATGCCAAGGAACCCAGCTTGAAAACATATGGTCAGCTAGCTTTTACAGCTTTCCTCCAGGAATCTCTAAATGCAATGCAAACCTTGAAATTTAGAACATTTTTCTGCAGGTTTTCAGAGCTGCATTGATCTATGTGAATCAGTTGAACAAGTTTAGGTGATGCCTCTATTGTGCACTAGGGCTAAATAGGATTAATATCCTAACTTGCTCCTATGTGTTTTGGTTGCAGTGTTATTGGCTTCAACAGGTGCATGCAAAAGACATTGACTTGAAGAAAAGAAGTGCAACTTTCAGTGCTTCATAACGCACCACTGCATGTGCATGACAGTATCAGATGCTTTGTAGGTGAGTTTTCAATGTCTTTTACAGCTGCTCCATCAAGACAACAATGCATATTGTTCAGCTCTGAGTTGTTAATTTGAAAACCAGAAGTTGAGCTAATCAGTTCCATCATACACATATGCCTGTTAGTCAGGAACACCATTTTGAACTTGAATTCATGAGCATGCTGCCTCTTTTGCTCACCCATTCAGATTTTTTCAAATTTTATTTCAATTTCCTTCTGTCAAACACATGGTTTTGATATACAGATATATATTGTAACATCCAACTGCAGAGTGCTGAAGACAAAGCCAGTACCATGATGTTCTAAACATTCATTGATATGTTGGATGATCCATGTCCATGGTGTGCATAATTTGTCAATGGGTCATGGCTGGGATTGATGCATTTCAGGTGTGCATGATTTGTCAATGGGTTGTGGCTGCCATTGATGCATTTCAAAGGGATGTGCTTTGATCATATCTGACAATTTTGCTGCCAGATAAGTTTGCTACTGTCTAGCTTAAAAGGTTCGGTCAAATGCAAACAGTTGCAATCTGATCTAGTTTCAATTCTCAATAAAATTGCCACCATTGAAACATCTTAGTAGCTGAAATGCACTGTTATGAGATACAGGTACTTAGCATAATAAGTATGCCCATTGTGTGTAGTTCAATGGACCATATTAGCTAATAATTTTTTTTTTTTCTTGAGCTGTTCGTTCCTAAACCAACATTAGGCATGGAACAAATTGCAATTGCCTTTTCTGAAATAGATTAATTTGATGAGCTGAAAAAAAGCAGAAGGGAAAAAAAAGGGTTTATGTGAATTCAACAAGATGAAGTTTAAAGTGGCCACCAAAAACCCATCAACCACTTGAATGCCATTCTTATTGGTTCCATAATTTACACTACTTATGTGTTTAACATAAGCATTGCACTATATCCTATGATCACATAACAATTTACCAACAATTGGTCTTGTACGAAAGGTTGATTGGATTTATACACAAAATATTTCTTCAATTTGCTTGACATTCTACCCTTTTCTTCAATTTCCCTTTGTTTTCTGTCTTGGGATGGTTTTGTTTTTGGCTTTGGATGGAGCTCTTCTAGTTTTCCTAAGTTTTAATACTTGGAAAGTTGGCCTTCTTTGGGGCAACCATTTTCTATATGGAAATTGATTAGGTTGAAACCTTTGTTCTACTCTACCGACCACACTTTTGTGAGATGCTAGCCAACGAGGAAGCTTTGATTTTGACCCTATCATATCCCCCACCAACATCTCATCCGAAACATGAAGCTTGTCCTTGACAAACATCAAAGCCCGCCTCAATGCCCAGTCGTCCAAGTTAACTCGCTGATTTGCAAAGAGGCGCATAACATATGAAAATTCCTCGAACTCAAATTTGCCCATACTCTACATTGAAAATTCTAAAATAGAATCAAAATTTGTAAATTTCTTGACATCAATTCAAATCATACTCATCTATAATGTGCAATCTTTTTAGTTTTCCCAAGGTCTACAACCATGTCCAAATTTCACCCCATCATAATATAAAAAAACAAATATGTATGTGTCACCCACTTGAATGTAACCATTAAAGGGATGATTGTTAATGAGGAAGGCATAATTTAGGGGAATTTGGGCTTGACTTCTTAGTTGATGCAATTTGAAGTTTTGGTCTACATTCATTCCTTGTGGTATTACCAAAGTAGACATGAATACCAGTGAGTATATGTAACCACTGTTGTTAACTTGGTTTTGATTTTGGTCTAAATCTAGAGGTTTAATGAGGAACTTTCAAGAACCCATAAATAAGCAAGCAAATGGGAAATTTTGTACCTTGACGAAATGTCGAATTTTCTTTATTAAAATCAATTCTTGCCTTGTGGGATGTCGACCTTCATAGTGGATCATAGCAATAAGAAGTTCAAACCAAGGATATCGCAACAACACTCGTCGAAATTCATTCATTCTTTTCCCATATGCACTTAAGTTGTATTCAGCATTTTTAGCCCCTAGAATACTTGAGCTCTACATAAATATCTAAACAACACATAAATCTCTCAACAAAAAGTTTTCAAGTGAGCATACCACATATATCATCAACTTGATAATCTATAGAATCTACTAAGCATCAATTGTCACATTTTATACAATGTGTACTAAGAAAATGCACCTATACATAACTTTGCTATGACACAACAAGTTGACAAAACAATATCAATATTGAAATCTCAAATCTAGTAACGTGAATTCCAATCTCAAAATTTGAAAATTCATAAGATTCTCTACCTTCATACTCTATTTCCATGTCCAATTACCAACAAAACTCCATAAATTGTTAACATCTCAATAATCTGAAAGTTGTTTCAAGACATAATATACAACAATGCATGTCATTTATGTACACATCTCTGACTTGATGGTGGACATTTGTCCAAATCCTAAGCAAATAAGTGAATTCAATTGAGACAATATTGTTATTATTGATCTCTCAATTGATGAATGATGGATACCTGTAAACGGCAAAATTCATCAAAATATATATATGCACGAGTAGAGTTAAGTCCATCAATGACGCCTTTTACATGAGTGTTGCATTTTGCTTGAGTTCTTTTGAAATTTGTGCCCTTTTTAAGAGCAGTAGCTAGTTGCTCCATGATTTTTTTCTCACAAGCTTTTGGTGGCAAGCCACACATTACATTTTTGGTCTTGCCTTTGGCAAATAATTGTCTGTGACATTGTGTAAGAAAGTATAGTAAAATACTTGCTCATGCATTGAAATAGAAAATCCTGTTTATTTTCAAAAAATTGGGTTATATTAGGTACATATTTCTAAGACAAACTAGAAAGGTATTATATGTTATTTTATTATGGTAGCTTTTGTAACGAATCAAACTCAAGACTGTGGTGGTTCTTGTTAATAAAATGACTACCATGTTATGTAATAATATCACTTGTCAATTGAATTTTGTTAATGTAGGATGTGTTACCTCCTTGTTTGTGAACGTTTTGCCTCATTATAGTATGCTGAGAGAATTGTTGCATTTGTGGCAAGTTGAGTTTGAAGATTGAATACGGGGCATGAGCACAGATGTGGAGGTATAACACATGATTCAAAAGACAAGACCTTGTTCTCATCATTGATATATTCAGCGAACCCAAACTCTTTAAGAAAGAACTTCCCTTTACTGCAGTGCACAAGACTCGTTCAAATTAGTTCATAAACATGTAGGAAATATTAAAAATAAACACACTACCATAAATACTCTAAGGGTTTCTATTTTCCATGGTTTATTCAACATAAGTCATGATATTACTGTCATTATTTATGATTATAGACTTGCTTTCCTTCTAGATTGTAGGATGTGTAATTTTTTATTTTGAAGTACATGATTGAAACACAAAACAATGGAAATAATAATGATCTATGTTTTTCAAAGAAAAATATGTTCAATTTAATCTAGATAATCATAATTTTGTTTTACTTTTGGTACGTTATCCACCAAGATGCCTAAAGTTACTTTAGGCCTCGAAAATGTGTTGATATTACATTTGATGTATGGAATTAGTCAAGTATGGTATTCTATGACTAGGTAGTGAATTAGGTGGAATTTTCTACAAACTACATGTTGCACTATATGAGGTGCTCAAGCTTCCAATATTTATATAAGAGTATGTTGAACAAAGTTGTATAGATGAATGCCCTTTGTGATTAATATTTGGCAATGATCTTACCGACAAGCCACAAGGCGTCGATGAGATGTAAGAAGTTCTTCATTTAGCATCACAGAGCCATTAGCATATGGTGCTTCTGTTTGTGAAAAACTGGGTTTACACCAGCTTTCACCCTGAAAAATACCAAGCCTGAGCTTCAATGGTAAAACGGTGGTGTCTTCTCGAGGAGGTTCTTCATCTTCAACATCAATTTCTTGAACGTCTATATGTGGTGTTTTGAAAAATTGATATGCTTTGGGAAGCAATGATCGATCTCGTTTTAAATCAATAACCCCTATGTCACCACAATCAAGTACTTCATCAAATGGACTCACATAAAAGCAATATCCGTGGACATGTAATTGTTAAAATTGGAATTTAATAGTGTCTTGAAGAGTTGAAAGTGTAAAGCATTTCAGAGACAACATACCCATAATCCAACACAACAAACATGTACCTTGAAGCTTGTAAGGGAAGAGATGCGGAGGAAGTGAAGGCCCAGGTTCTTCCAATAGACTACGCTTAAATTGTTTGATGACACCTTCTTTAGACCACGGATCAAGTTTTCGAGTTTGAATAGCTTCATATTCCAGCACTTTTTGTCCCATATTCTCCACTGTCAGAATAGTAGCTCCAAGTTGTTTTCCATCATACTCTTTTGCTTCATGATTAGTTTCTTTCTTCACATCTGCATTCCAAGGAAAATTGTTATTTACTCACTGGAGAGTCAGAGGCCACATAATATATCCCCATAACTAATTACTTCATGGGGAAAAAAATAGTGCTGTCATTCTCCCTATGTGAGAGATCACATCTTTCTACACCCACCCATAAATGGCTCACCCAATTTCCTTGGCCTGAAATTAAATCTAAATATCCAAAGTTGGTTTCATGTTTTACAACATCGAATCCACAAATAGTGGTAGTAGTATTAATTGGTTTATAATTTGCGATCAACAAAATATCTTGTTCAAGTGTCTTCTCCGAAGAGGTTATGGAATCTGATAAAAAAAATGGACTTGTTAGGGGTTTTTTTTGTGGCAAATTTTTGTCAGTTGGCAACAAAAAAAAATTGGAAGATTTTTGACATTTTTTTGGGTGTATATTTCTACTAATTTTGCTAAAAAGGAAAAAATTCGTCAAACTTTCAAAACCACAAGATTGAGAAATAAGACCATGATTAGGATAACCTAACATTTCATTCCAGCAAATTCAATTCTCCATTTCCTTTCAGAACTAGCTAACTCAGGAGTCACCGCCCTTAATGGCTAGCTTCTCCATCTAGTTATTGAAACCAAGGTTATTAAGTGTCCTTTATGAAGAAATAGACAATGCTGAAAATAATGCATGTAATTCCCTTGTCAATTTGGTTAGCGAGACAACTGTAAATGACTTTCATGCAAACTTCATCACTTCATACATCAAACACCTAATCATAAGATACAACTCTGTAACACTCGTCCACAAAGAGTTAACATCCAATTGGAGAAATTATGAATTGCTTCACCTTGTAATTCTTCTTGTGGGGAGCTCATTGTTGTACTTTGTGAATCAGTTTTGATTATGTTTTGATCTTCACTTTGACCTAATTTATTTGTCTCAGCTATGCTGAGAGGTTGAGAGTAATCAAAATATTGTCCCTCTTGTTGTGTCTATCCACCCATAGTGTGTTCATCAATCATCATATCACACATGGTTGGTTAGTTTGTGCTTGCACTCAAGATCTGGATGATGTGAAGTACTATTACCATAACTACATTCTAAAGAAAATATCTTGTGAGCTTATATGAAATCTCGAACTAAACGTGTGTGCGTAGAAAGCAACATTTGGTGGCGTTCTCAAATATTTGACGAGAGGCTCACTAATTTCCGGTCCACATCATGTATATTTGAGATAAAATTGCACAGAATATTGCTATCATTGTGCAATAAAACAATTTAGTCTGTGAGAATCCAGATCGATTTTAACACCAATAATGCCTGATGTGGAATTTTCAAAGTGAAAAATAATTTAGTCTAAGGCACTTGGTGAACAGCATTTAGGTTTTGTCAAAAGAATTGAAGGTGATAATGTATGCAAGACACCCTTATGACCACTTTGCATCTATGTTCTAACATTGGATGGACTGCAAAATACACCTATGTTACATGCAGAAGCACTTCACATCTAGATACAAGGAAAGCAAGAAGGGAGATACTGATAGAAATGGACTTGTAGCAAGAGTCAAGCTCTTTTGCAATCTCCCACACTTTTATTACCCTTTCTTAGAGACACTAGAGGGACCTGCTAGAACACTTTTGGGGGTAATGAGAAGTACCATATAAAAAACATCAAGCATTTTCGCATTTGATCATAGTGTTAGAAAATGATTCACAATGCCAAAACAGGGCTGCTCATGCAAACACCTGATTTAAACACATCCAAATTTTTCAATGTATTAAGGATGAATTACATCATGTAAGATTGCACAGTACCTGCCATGATTGCAGAAAGTCCTTACTTGAGTGCACCGCTAGCAACAAAACTAAGAGTTTTTTAATGAGACCATGGCCATGTTTCATTTGCTGCATGCAAATGAATTAATTTATGTTTTAATGTTTCCAATCAGTGAATTATTTTTTTGGGCGAATTTTGGCACTGTGATGACACAAAAACATTCTAGTGCGAATTCTTCAAAGGTTTTTTTCCCAAAAAAATACACTTCTTGCCAGATTTAGAAAGTGAGTCCCTGTAGGCTGTCAGAACTAGGAAGGACTCCCAAAATTGTCTCCTGTCCTATCTGACATCTAGCCAACTTTAGCTCATTCCTCTGGTGGATGATTTCCAGGCCACCTACTTGACTGGATTGGGAAAAAATCCCCGGGTTCCAATTGTGGGCTATCAATAAAATTTTCACTTCCTATCAAGCATATAGTGATATACTATAGGGTTATCCATATTAATTAGTTGGGGAGTTGCCTTCTACGTTCAGAATTCTTTTTGCACTTAGTCTCTTTCATTGGCTATCTAAAATTTTGTAGACTACCTGGTACACAAGTATTCACTCAAATATAAAATCATTTAAGTCCCAACATTAGCCCAGCTTTATAGGTTCCAACAGAACAATGTTGGGTAAAGCATATGGGACAAAGTGGGGTGCTATTGGAAACACGTTGGGAAACACATTGAGAACTTGAGAAACATGTTGAGAACACTTGCAAACCTGATGGGAACACACTGGGAACCAAAAGAACCCCAAAAATCCAACAGCCTCCTCCAAAAGACAAAAAAAATTGGGTTTGTTGGGTGCATGCCACAATTCCTCATTAGCTGTGTACTATTTCTATTCCCAACTATGTTCATCACCTATTTTGGCTAATGTTACCCTTATCTCTAGTAAGTTCACTAAATAACAAAGATTAAGGTTGCCAAAAGGGATGTCCTTAGGCTAGGGACAAGTTGAAACTAGTGTTGAGTGGGTATGTCCATTTGAACATACCTAGCTAGACAGATAGACTTATTGATATTCAAATATTTTGATTTTTTACATATTACTTTGACATGTTTCTAGATTAGGATTAATTTCAAGTTGGTATCAATTATAATTGTCAAAAAATTCTACCAATCATAGATATGAATATGAACATTGAAACATGACATATAAAATGGTTAAATATATGTTCACAAGTAAATCAAAAGTTGTTAAATCAACTTTTTCAAATTACAACGTCAATTTAAGTGTTCTCATTATAACTTTGTCAAATACATAACCTTGTTATAAAAACCATAACAATCTAGTTCATGACACATTTGCATAAGTAAAAGATGAAACTGTTGACTCATCCTATGCCTTCCTATTTGACATCTCAAACTAAAAAAACAGTTAATCATTTATATCAAATTTGTTTTGTCATAACAACCATCATTCTTCATAGCCCTTCATAAACATGAAATAATCCATTTAACATTTTGAGGAAGTGCCACTTCTACACATAGCCTGTAACTTTTTATCCTTCCATTCAAACTCATAAGAACCAAACTTACTGCTATCCATACCTGGACATAGGTAAGAACTGATGTGATCTAGGTATGAATAGGAGTTGCTCTGAATAAAAGATTATGAATATCATCAACGTGTGCAGTGATAATTTAAATGGACCTTGGTGATGAACCATGGTATCTAAGCCAAGATATGAACAAATCCTATACCAAGAGAGTAAGGGGTTGACTTACCAAGGTACATACCCAGGTTCATATCCTGACCAACCATACATATAGTAACCAGTTGCAGACCTACATTGGTTCAAACATCATAGAATGTCACTCCCTTGCAGATTTTTTTTTCACTTTTACAATTAAAAAAACCTAATTTATCTTTCTGGTGCAAATCTACCAAGCAGCTGATGTGGTCCCCAGCACTCTTGCAAGTTGCGTAATGTGGTAGATCCAAGTTGTCCGGAGCATGCCAATGTTACTTTTTTCTCTTTGGGTCCCAACACTCCCCATGTTTTGCCCTACCTCTTGGCATGTTGCGCAATGCATGCTTTTTTTTTTCTTTTCATGCACTAGCACTTTCACATGCACAAATTACAAGCCACGAGCACTAGGGGGCATCAAGGTTTTTCTTGGTCAAGCACAGCACTCCCAGCGGGCTGCCCGATGCTCCAGTGTGGTATGGGGACTTCCTGAAGCTATCTGAACTTCCCGACATGCTGCCTGACACTTCCTGGTGCTATTTGATGCTCCCTGAACTCTAGGTGTGCTGCTTGGCATTAATCAGCACTCCTAGCACTCCCAACATGCTGCCCGGTGCTTCTTCTTGCTCCCAATCATGGTAGAGGTCACCCTTGTGTAGTGAGGACTGTCTAAGGCAGATTTGTTGTCGAGTTCTATAGCTTTGTCAAACATTTCTTTTTTGCCTTTGGTTTTGACTTGGAGGCCAATAGATAATCACAAGATCATGCCTGGCTGCCCTACTTGGTTTTATCAGACCTTTTGTTGTTGCTTGCACAAAATAATTATCCTCTAACATGATCTCTCTTCTCAAAGACTTGAGGGAAAAGACATCATCATTTTAAGATAGTTACAGTTTTGATGTAGATGTTTGAAAATTGAACCTTAGCTGAGGTTGGATATATCATGTTGTCTTGTCCTATTTTCGGTTGTAAGTTATATTTTAAAAAGAGATGATACTATTCCTAATCGATTTTTTAAATTTTTTTTGAGTTCAATGATTCTAGTAGAAAGTTATCTATGGAGTAGACATACTTGATCTTGATGAAGGCAAGGTCCAAGTAGTAAAAAATGTTTGCAAGTCTAGCCTCTAGCTTTTTATTTTTGCAAAGATTGGTTACTGATCTTTTGGAGATCATAATCTAAACAACTTCTATACCAGAATCTTCTACCTATATATCGCAGTTGAAGGACGTAAAGGAAATTTGCTACATTTTTAATGGAATCAATTGTCCTTATCATCGTAAAATAAAAGCACTTGGTTTTGCTAGTTTATAAGGACTCAATTTTATGTCTAAACATCATATGCTAATCGATGTCAACATCATTGGTATTCAAGATATTGTTTTTGGAGAGGTAGATAAATAAGACTTTACACAGATCCCAATCTTTATCAAGCCAAAAAATAGCTTAAGGATGGACTTGGGGGAGATAATTTATATTACAAAAGATTTGTTATTTTAGAATTTTTCACTAAAAATAACTATTGCCACAATTGTTATGTCTATTGGGCACTAAATTGCAAACAAAAAAAACTACACTATAAACATTATATAAAATTTACAATGTCCTGAATTCAACTTTTGACTCAAATGTAACACAAATATTTTTAAAAAATAAGAAAATTATGTAGGATAAGAAAAAAGAGGAGCCATCTGATGGTAACTATCGTGTACATTTCTAGTGAAAGGGGAGAACTATGTATTATGAGTACCTTTAGATTGCTTTGAAAGGCAACACAAATATAATTATTATCTCATCTCATTCTATTACATGAAATCCATCGTTGGTTAAGCAATTATTTGGTTATGTTATTTTAGGTTTGTTTTAACATAAGGCATTGTTTTCTTAATGATGGTGTTTTTAAATTTTTTTTGTGTCAATATTTTGAAAAAAATAATACAATTTTGTTGCACCCTATTTGCAAAGCAAAGAGAGTTGTGCTTTGCCCTTCATGGGCAAAAGGCTACGTTCAAAAAATCTATATTTTTATTTTTCAAATAAAATAAGCACCTTAGGATCAAATTGTTCATACTTTCAAGCCCTTCACTTATCATCAAGAGCTTACACATTAAAAAAACTAACAAAAAAAAAAGGGATATTTAACTTTTGCAACTGCTTTGATAGTAGAGCTCTTAAGGCTCATTTAGAAAGAAAGAAGCAAGACACAAAATAAATTTCTTGATCCTCCAAATCAAAACTTACCATTTCAAGGCGACAATTTGCACTGCTATGTGAGAATGGGGAAATCCTGAAGATCCACAGACATCCACAGACATCTCTGGGAAGCCTGGACTAGCAACCGTGGGTAAGATGTTCTCAAGCGACCTCAATGTCTGAAACGCATGTTATCATTATCTGGAAGGGGGTTTGAAAGGTTAATAGTAGAGAACCGTAACTAAATATCAAGGAACAGTCATTTCATAACTTAGGGACTGAAGGAAGGGGGACATGGCAGCCTATATCAAACAAGTGACCAGTAGCAAGAGACTCTACTGGGGATTTTCTTTCCCACGTCAAACTGATCAAGTGGGCTGGGGCAGCAAGTCTTATCCATAGTGATAGCCTCTTTGCAGTAAGTACAGCTACATCATGTTAACATATTGGAGATTGGTTAGATGTAATATTTCATGCATAGGTTTGGCGGAGATTCATGAATGTTGAGATATTTGCTAAGAATGATAAGATATAAGGAAAATTATTTGTTGACTCAAACTGCATGCATGTTAAAAATTTGCATGTTATCATCTTTTATGGGGTTTTCTTAACAAAAATCCATTAATACCTACTTCCTAAAATACCCACTACACATTTTCAACATGAGGTTGGGAATGAAAAAAAAATCAAAAATATGTCCCACATATGTAGATTCATTTCTTTGAAGAACCTTATATATGTCTCTTTTCTAAATGTTAATCAATCATCGTCCAAATATTAAAACATGCAAATCACTATCTAGGTTAGGAAATGTTTTGACAAGGCCTTTTTATCATACTTCACACTACATGTCAAGGTTTTTGGTTTTGGTTCTTTAGGATGGTGGCATGGTGAGTTGCTCAAGAATTTATGGTTGATGCATTTGCCCATTACCTTTTACTTAACACATTGCCAAAAAGGCATAATGTCTAAGGGTTAGACCTCATTTTGACCACTAGGAGGATGAACTGTGGTGACAATTAGAACACATGACTTGGCACTTGCCAAACATAGGACACGGCAATAATTGTTTTTGAATTTAATATATTACATGGAAAATAAAGATATGATTCAATAAGCTTTTTTGTTTCAATTTCATGAGTAGCACAAAAGTGCACATTAATCCATGGGATGATTAATTGATTTGGAAGAGAAAAACTTGAAATAAAAAAATAATGTTATGGAATGTTCAAGGGCATTTGGAGATAAATTTCCAAATGCCACCGATTTCAACATCTACAAGCAGAATTCTTGTGAGTGGGTTGCCGCGGTGGAGCACCAAGCAAGGAGATTTTGTGTGCATATACCTGGATTTAATTGCAGAATTGCAAACAATTAACCATGAGATGGTTAATTGTGTTGAGACTGTTTTCCTACTTTGCATCTCAAGGAAACACTAAAAACTTAGTTTTGGGCTGCACGCAAGTGTGAAGACCTGCTCTGATTTTACCTTGGTTTTTCAGTGATACATGGCAGGTAAGGTGAAAATAACAAAATATATAGAGGGTGGTTTCAAAGAAGGAACACCTGCTGGAGAGCGCATTCCATTTTTTGAAATGCATTGCAAACAGCAGAAGGAGAAATACACTGAGTACAGTGCCCTCCAATTACACTCCAAAACTTGGAGCAGGTCTTCATGCTACTTGGGACAAGTTGCATGAAGGGACTGTGCATTTAAAGAACTGCTATCAAGGGTCATACTAAAGTACAACTTCAATAATGGTTACTCATGGTATGCTTTAACAAAATTTATCACAAGTAAAAGCTAGAAAGGGTTTCAAATTCAAGAGAGGGTGGAAACTGAACCTGTTATGCTAAGGTGTTTCTTTTTAATTTGTGGTTTTGAATTGTTTGCAAAATTTTCCAAAATTAGTCAAAATTTTAATTATTTTTTAAATACCAAAAATTTCGAATTTTTTTGTTGTCACCAGATGGCGAAAATTCACCAAAAGAAAAAGAAAAACAACATTAACTCTGGCCATGCTACTTAGAGTATGTGAAGTACTAACAAACTCATATAGTACCAACTTGGGAAAATGTTTTGTGTACATCAAAGGCCTCAGCCACGGGCTTTACCAGAATAAGGGCCCATGCCGAGTATGGCCCACAGCTTAGCATGGGGAACTTCTCCAAAATCATTTACCCTGATATCAACAGGTACCTGCCCAGGAGCCCAGGAAAAATGAAAAATGTGGGTAACATGCCCTCCAATCACACTACAAAAATTGCAGCAGCTCTTTAGTTTTTCCATACCCTCATACACTCATAAATGTGAAGGACTGAGAAGCTGAGGTGCCAAATCTTCCTAAACTAACACATTTTACAATAGGAAAAACACATTTCTCCAAGCTTTTCTCTATTCTGTTTTGCAAAAAAGCAAAGATTTGCCATAAAAGAAAGATCCCTGATCACCATGGACTTCTGAAGGTTAATGAATAAAAATTGCTTGTTTTTGCAATAATAATTACAGTTTATATCCCTCCCTCACCACTTGTCAAAATCCCTTGAAGTTGCACCAGACTATAAAATCAATTTTAGACGGAAATTCAGGAAAATTGCACAAGGAGGCTAGTGAATTTGTATGCATGAGCAAATTTACCCAGAACTTAGCAAAGCAATAGGCTTCAATGAAAATTTCCACTTCTCCCAAATTCTCTACAGCACCATGAAGAGTGGGCAATTCATTACCTTCGTATTTGGAGGTCCCTTGTCAGGCAAAATGTTTGCCAGGCATCTTACACAGTGGTAGAATTCTTACTATGTGTAATGCTCAGGCTCTGATTTATTTCATTGAAAGAAAAAGATCAGTGAAAATCTGTTCAAATGAATGGAAAAAAACTTCCAATTCATTTTGCCTGTATAATGGCAGCCCTCTCAGCTAGCCTGATCGCAGGAACTGAAAAACAGGGAAAAGCCCAGAGGGTTGCCAGTATCCTATACCAAAATTGCTGGGCTGCATGCACGAATGGTGAGCATGTCTCTCATATTGTCAGAAGTTTTGGCTGGGACTTATTAAATGGAGGAGGGGAAAGAAAACAGAAATATCTGGAGCTGTGTACTTAGGGACTTTAGATGATCCAGGTTAGCGCTCTTTTTTACTTTTAAAGGCAAAGAAAAAAATCTGGGTAGAGAGGAAGGCAAAGATTTGCAAACTGCCGAAAATTGTACCACCACATGGAGACGAGCTGAGACCTGGCTTTGCCACCTGGAGAGCGGAGACGTCTCCTATGGTGGTCACAACTGCAACTGACGTCATGAGTGGTTAGGACTTCGGAGTGTGACACGAGGTAACAGTCATAGATTGGTGTCTAGTCGACGTGTTGCTGGAGGATAGTCTGGACTCTGGACTCTGGACTCTCCAAATGCTCCTTCTGCTTCTGTCGTCCCATGACAATAGGACAAGTTGAATTTCATGGCAAGTTAGACAGTCTGGTTCAGTACGGAAAAAGGAAACTACACAACTGAATAGAACTTACTAAGCAGCAGAGGCTTGGAGGAAAGGAAATTGTGAGCGTTGTTGGCGTCTTTTCAAGTCGTGGCATCACATGAATAGCTGCATTCGCTTCTCCAGATATTCTTGTTGTCGTGATTTTTTTGGCACCTGGCATGTGTGAAAGGAGGAAGGACCAAATGGAACTCTGCATTGATGCAAACATCGTGTCATACTTATTTTAGCAATTATGTGACCCAGCACCCCACCCATTCACCACCCATTGGTAACCATATATGACTCAGTGGTAGATGAATAACAACTTAATGACCTGTCAGATATTTCCCATTGTCGTTGGAGGGTGACGTAAATCCATAATCTTCTCTCCAGACACTGGGGGTCATCTTCCCTGTATCTAGGCAGGTTCTTACATTTTGGTAAAACTCGGGAAGGTTTTTATCAATCTATTAAGAGGGCACCTTACTTGCTGAAACGCGTAACCCCCACCTTCATGGGATTAACGCTTTTCGTTGCCGTGATACCGACGGGTACAGGTGTCTATCAAGGGAAAAAAATAAAAATTGGCGGCTATTTTTAGGTCGCCGTTGGCTCCACCTCGGGGGTCCTTATTCCAGTAAAGCTAGCCAACTCAGGCATTACCCTACACATAAGGGCCTGTCAATTTCTCTTCATGTGAAGAATAGGAGCTGACACCATCATCACAAACACATGATAGGGCCTGCAGCCGAGGTGTTACCAAAATTTGACACTGCCCTCAGATGCCACCTCGGGCAGGTGTATTATTCTCATGACAACCCCCTTCCCCTTCTACATAATTACCAAGGTTGCCACTTCGGTAACCTATCCTGCAAACCCTCTTCCTTCCCTCTTCCCCTACCTAGATTACCACCTTCTTAAGTCATCCAAATGGGCATGTACCATAGGTAAGTAAGTAGGGGAAGTCATTGCTATGTACGTAGGCACTCTGTGGCTACTAGGCAGGTTGGATTGCTAGTGAATAGCTAACCATGCTAGTTAGCTATAAGACAGGAACACAACGAAAAAAGTATTTCCTATCCACATATCATCCATCCTGCATGGTACGCTAGTGGATGATGTTAGCTCTGGCCACTAATTAGTCACTAGGACTGATTAGAGACTCTTCAACTAATTTGGAGCGTAACTGAACGTACGGGAAATATCATCAGTGTGAATAGAGCTTTTCAATCGCATCGTGCCGATTTCGAATCACGTAAGCTCCGGAAGTGGGACCTCGTTTGCCGGGTGTACTATTGGCTGATAATCTTGTTGGGCGGGGTCCCCATTCCCACATCAGGTACAAATGTGGTTTCCTAGCAAGCGAAAAAGAAACGACAAAAAAGTGCAATCTTGGTAGTTTCGAGGTGTCATTCCGTGCCCATGTTACTAGAACCTGCCATATTTGAGGGTTACTTATAAGTTTATATATTACACACACTGTTTTTTCGGTTTTTTATAAATTTGGGGGGGGGGGGCCAATGAGGGGCCCCACCGAAAATATCTACAAATGTTGTCACCTGCAATTTGTCACGCTGGTGTGTCGCCAATTGGCCTCTCGATTGCACTCCCGATCTTGTTGGGGGGCTAGGGGCAAGTGGGAAGAAATTCATTCCAGGCGCTTGACTTCTTTTCTGTCGCTTTCTTTGGAACGGAAATTGGAGGGAACCCCGGAATGAACCACCCAACATCCGTTTGCAGCTGCGTTTGTTCGTACTCTGTTTTTTTTCTTCTCTAACTTACACAAAGCATCCCTTAAATCAATATTTGTTGTCTCGGAATTATGCAAAGTGTTCAGTCCCTGGAAATTCTCTTTGTAATTTAGCAAGAGATTGAGAACATTCCGACATGTGTTATCTGAATTGTTAACCTGAGCCAAATCAGAGATCACAAATAACTTGTCTGGTTTGAATCCAATAGGAACAGCAATACATACGGTCGCAAGCTTTTTTGAAAGCAATATTCCCAGTGCTAAATGAATCTTTGTAGGGACGGAAACTTGATTGTAAGTACTGAGGATTAGACGTGGATTGAGACGACATTTAGGCTCGAGGAGGTTGTGCGTGATGTAGAGTAAGTACTACCAAATCTTGTGTGTGAACGGTTCCATGCATGTGGCATGGAGAAAGACGTCATCCATCTAGGAGTACTGTGGTGCATGCATGCTCATGTGGAGTCTGCACTGCTCTTATAAATTCAGCTACGGGCTCAGCTCCTCCTCAACTCTTCTCTCTCTCTCCCTCCAAGCTTCTGTTGTGCAAGCCCACTGCTTGTCCCTCGTGTTTCTTCAGCTCCCAGAACCATTGGGAAACCATTTCCATTTCCATCTCGAATCTGGGCCAATGTCATGAACTAATTTAGGTGAGTTGATTGATTGTCATATGCCACATGTATGTGAGCAGTATTTCCAGCACAACAGTATACTGATCTGCATATCTAGGTCAGACTCGGCAGACTTTCTTCTTTTGTGGAAAAATTACTCTAATTCTTTCTTCGCGTTTGAAGCTTGCCAATTCCTCGGATGAGATAGAATTGAAAATCTGAATTTTCCAGCAGCAACCCTGGTGGAGTGTTTTCTGTCTCTACAGAGAAGGGGCAGTGAAAAACTTCAAATGCTTGGACTGGGAATAGATTGCACAAAGAAGAGAGAGCGTGCAAGCTGATCAGTACGTAAGTCAGTTAATTTTGATAGCACAAAGGAGGATTTTGGCAGCCGTATATATGGACGTGCTGAGCAACAGGAGAGCATGGCACTACATAGTAGAAGTGATCGTAGCGGCGCCAATGGAGAAAGTGTGGGAGATTGGCTCCGACTGGCTAAGCTTTCCGGCTCGCTCCTGCGTGCTGGAATGCACAGAAGGCGAGAACGGCCTCCCGGGTTGCGTCCGCAAGGTCACGGTGAAGTCGAGATCAGGCTCACCCGATAAAGAGCGCCGATGGGTTGCCGAGAAGCTCATACACATCGACCACTCCAGGCACATCCTGTTTTACGAGGTGGTGGGTGGCAATATAGGCCTTGAGCCCGGCTACCAAGCTGCATTCCAGGTCTGAATCTCTGTGATGCTGAAAAATACATATATGTTCCAATTGATCCAACGCGGTTGATCTTGTCTTCTCAAAAATGCTCTCCTTTCTGTTGCATAACCGGCTTATCTTTCTTTCTTTCTTTCTTTCTTGATAAGCTAATCTGGGGACGTTATGAGTGATGATTTGTCAAGCTAGGTAGTTGGAGAAGGAGAAGGAAGGACGAGAGTGGTGTGGTCATTTCGTTTCAGTCCTAAACAAGCGGCAATAGAGCAAATGACCCCGTCCATCGCCGCCACGGTCACTGCCTACATTCAGGAGCTGGAAACATTGGCCAGCGCTTAGCAGAAATCCAAATTAGAGAGATTGTGATTGGCGTTTCTGGTCGTGCACTTGTCCTGAGTTTTTCTTTCTTTCTTTTTCCTCACGAATTCTTCAATATATTCTCAACTATAGATTCGAGCTGATCTGGACTTCCATCACTGAAGTCCGTTGGAATTGTCTCTAACTCATTGACACGAGGAGCTTAGTCCAGTCATCCTCACCGGACGACGTTATTTCTTCCCCTCATCGTCATGAGTATATTATACTCTCAATCTCTTTGAGCCAGTGCAGTGCTAGACAAAAACTAGCTTTTTGCTTGCTTTGAAAAGGAGCAAGTTTTGTCACTACAAGATAGGTAGTATATTACTAGGCTAAAGTCATTTATGAATATTCTTTTAAGCTTTTTGTCTGCCTCTCTTATTATTGTTAAGATTTGTAACCACGGTTCTTGCCCAAGGGTAGCAAGATCAGGGGCTGAACCACTTTTTTGCTTGCTTTTGGAAGGAAGCAAGTTTTTTCCCAGAGGGTGTTGTATCTTTATTTGCTTCTTCTCAAGATCATGAAGTAATTTTGTAAACTGATCAATTTACAATTTAGTGTACACACTTGGTTTTTACTAGATTTGCACTATCATCACTGATCGCTGTCCTGTGTATGGACTAAAAGAATTAAATCTCAACACCTCCATTACAGCTTCCTTTTGCAATGCTGGCAGACACAACAGCAAAATCCCATAAATCAAAAAATTAGATTTTTGATAGTTAGACTTTCTCTCTAACCATGTGTTGCTCACCACTCAAGTCACCTTCAATGTGAACCTCTACAGATTTTTGGTGGTCTTGAAGTTGGCTTGCTTGATCAAGTGAAGATGTGAAAAGGTACATGTGCATATAACTCCCACCAATTTAGTATCATTAGTGCCACTCCCCTTCATTGACACAAACAACAGCTGGGCAGTCCTCTCCATCCCATCCATCATCCACAAATTTGACTTCTACTTGATCCAGATCCAGATCCATAATTTTTGAGACCAGACCCATAGATCTAGAGAGTTATGGTAAGTCTTGGAGTGGGCTTCCTTCATCAAGTGGTGCTACAAAGGAGTGCATGAGCATAGATTTCCCACCAATGTATTATGATCAGTGGCCATCCTGTCCATTGCACACAAACAATTGGGCATACTTCTCCAATGCATCCATCATCCACAACAGTATTGTCTTCTACTTGATCCAGACCCACATAGAGGTTACTCGGGATCAGATATCTCATTTGCATGATGTGCTTCTTATGAACAGTAATGGAAAGCAAACCTAATACAACAGTAGACACCAAACAAAACTGTAGTCCTTTCCAGCCAACTGACTTCGATAGGGATGCTAATGGATTCAAGAATGTAGGAGAGCCTGTGAGAAGGCCCCTCAAAGTTGCCATGGACTTCAGATTTCAAGCATATACACAAGTCTTGTCCAAATTGTTAGAAATAGGCATCTAATATGGCCAGGCACTGTGATTTCATTTGATGGCTGAGTATTACAATCAACTTCTCTGCATCCCAACCTAGCAATGCCCAAGCTATTTCACTCAAAGAACTTACCAGCATTTGCAGATGCACACACAATTGACAGATATTTCCATAAGCTGCATCAAAACAAGCCTTCAAACAAAATATGTCACAGCGTTGTTTTATGTGCAAGCACACCTTCAGCTTAAATACTGAAAACCAAGCAGTGCTAGTGTTTGGAAAGTGAAACTTTGACAAACCTCTGAATGCTTGATAAAGCCCCTGGCAATCCCCCTGGATATTCAGATATGGTGGACACTTACTGTTAACACATCTCAATCTCCTTGCAGATTGTTGAAGACTTAACCTCAATACCTGCAAATGGTATTTTGATGATGATGCTAAGTCTTCAGAATCTTTTAAATCAATATGCCACAAAAACCTAATGTGAAATTTCAACATGGAGATCAGTTCCAACACTTCAGTTTTTGCATTCACACCCATTCGAGCATCACACTCTTCAAAATATGAGCCGATTCTGATCAATAGAAAGAAAACGGAAACAGGGAGGACCTCTTTGGTGCATCAAACTTGGAAACATAGCTGAGATGAAAATTGTGTCCACACAAGAAGAAGAAACACATATACTTGGAAGAAAGTCACGTTATGAGGACATAGGGTGCAAGGAAAACTTCCTACAATTGCCAAAATTTGCAACAGACATTGCTCGTTACAAAAGATCCCGAACCCTTAAACACTTGACCCTAGTTCCTTCTACTACAAACAGACCCGGACAACCCAATCCTAAATGAGGATAAGAACACGTACCTGCACAAGCACTTCGCAAAATCTCCAAGAAGCAGAAACCCTAGAAATCCCAAGAAGTTACAATTCTCAAGGATTTGCAGAAAGATTCAGCCACCACACATACTCGGAGAAACAGAACAGAAACTAACATACCAGTAGTGGAGCCCACCCGAAATCCCCGATTCTCTTGAAACGTCCCACCACCCTTTTGTATTTCAGAACCACAAAGTCCGCCAAAGAACGAGTTCTCCGCCGCTGCTTAAGCCTCCTGACAAGGGTTTCCGACGAATTCGACTTCAAAAAATTTCGAGCTCTCTGTCCTCCAAGTGACACTTCCTCTCCTCACTTACCTTCCCCAGATGTTTCTGGAAAGCGCTGAAAAAAAAGGTACAGAAACAACAGCAATGCAGGTAGGTATGAAGCAGAGCTAAAACAAGCTGCTCATTGCATAATGGCTGTGCCCTTTGAATGACATCCATAAGGATGATAAATATTGAACATACTAAATTGAACATACTAAATTGAATGGTGGTTAGCATGTAAAGCCCAAGTGGATCCTTCACTTAAGTGGGAAGTGGTTCTATCCAAGTACTTGTACTGGTTCGGCAGCAAGGTGCCTAATTATTATTATTTTTTGTCATTCACTTTTGGCAATAAAAATAATAATGTTTTTTACAATTAGGCACTCTACTAAATAATAAAGCTAGTTTATTTGAGGGATTCTTTCAGATTTTCAGCACGGCAAGTATTTTTCAGAATTTCCAGCAATTCCAAAAATAATTAATTTGTGCCTAAACCAGTCCGGTACCAACGTAGACCACATGACCCTAGAATGTAAGGATACCAAACTTTGGCCCGTTTCTGGGTGCATCACAACGACTCTGCCGTCAAAGCCAGAACCAACAAATGACAGAGCGGGGAGGCAACCAGAGTGTGTAGCTAACTTTCGGTGAACAACAAACAATTAAGAACTAAGAAAGCTCTTCACGTGAACTGAGCTAGGGATCCCGCACAACAAACATCGTTCACAGATTATTAACTTGGTGACAGATCTTTTCAAGATGAAATGCAGCCTTATGGACAATACATCCACAAGAGCATGAGATTGGTGAGGGAGCCTCTCTGTGCTGGGAGTCTGCAGATACTGTGACAATTAAGTTATAGGGTTCA
>Ga0209208_10001326_pt1 | contig 34642 bp, 30 predicted proteins | sample S1TSphfallax_3_FD_187694 | JGI IMG/M metagenome (GOLD analysis project Ga0209208, IMG submission 187694) | Host-associated microbial communities from peat moss isolated from Minnesota, USA - S1T2_Fd - Sphagnum fallax MG (SPAdes) (version 2) | ecosystem: Host-associated > Plants > Peat moss >...
TGCATCAGCTTGCGGGTGACGTTGTCGATGGCCGCGATGTGGTCGGCGTCGACGGCGTGGCGCAGGCCAAAGCTGTAGGCCAGAAAGGCGGTGCCCAGCAGCAGCGGATACCCGTGAAACGCCGCCAGCGCCCATCCCCACGCGGCCAGGTTGAGAACCGCGAGCAGGGCGTAGATGGCGGCGATCCTGCGCCGCACACCGCGGCCTGCCTCGACTCGAAATGACCGCAGTCCCGTCGCCATTGCCCCTCGATCCGTTTTTCGAGTATACCGTGGGCGAATTGCGCCAAACCCGCCCCTCCTTGGACCTCCCTAACGCACGCCGACGAGCCCGCGCACCGAATCGATCAGCTTGCGCGGATCGTACCCCACGCCGTCCTTGAAGACCGTCACGACCTTCTCGATGTCGTCGATCTTCGCCGCCGGATTTCCATCGACCACCACAAGATCAGCGTCCTTTCCGGCGGCGATGGTCCCAAAATGCGCCTCCTCGCCCAGCCAACGCGCGCCGTTTTCGGTGGCGATGTGGATCGCCTCGACGGGGGTAAAGCCAGCCTCCACCAGGAGTTCCACGTTGCGCTGGTCGCCGAAACCGGGCAGCACGCCTCCGTAGCCGGTGGGATCGCATCCGGCCATCAGCAGTCCGCCCTGCCTCACGAAGTCGCGCTCGAACTGGAACTCCATCTTGAGCAGCTTTGGCCACAAGGAGGCGTCTCCATGCTCGGCAATCGCCGCTCGCGTGGTCGCGTAGTCCGCCCATCCTGCGGGAACGAGCGAATCGCGCACCCGCATCTGCTTTATGAGAGGCGGCCGGTTGGGAACGAAGCTTTCGAAGATCGCCAAGGTCGAGGTCACCGCGACGCGGTGGGCGATCAGATCACGGATTGTCGCCTGAATCTCCGGACCTTCCACATCCAGCTTCGCCAGCGCCGCCTGCCCGGGATTCTGTCCCGGACAGACGCCCTCTTGCTTGCCCGGAAAGAACTCCGTATCCACCGCCAAGCCGTGCTCGAGATTGTCGATGCCGAGCGCCGCCGCTTCCCGGAATCCCACCGCGCAGAGATGCCCGGTGACCTTCAACCCGCGCGCGTGGGCCGCGTCGATGGCCGCCTTCAGCTCTTGGGGCGTGATGTGCATGTATGCCTTGAATGAGGTGGCGCCCTCTTCCGCCCAGTAGTTCACCAGGCGCGCAGCGTCTTCCGGCCCGGTCAAAGCGTGGAGCTGCGGCCCAATCGACGGCTCGCCTTCGAGATACGGCCCGGTGAGAAACAGCCGCGGGCCGGGAATCCTGCCCGCGTCGATGGCCTGCTTCACCGAAATATCGGTATAAGGCTCGAGGCTTCCGGCGGTCCGCGCCGCGGTCACGCCGCCGGCCAGATAGAGCCGCGGCGCGCTGTCGGCCATCTCGCCGTAGAGCGGCAACAGCCCCGGTCCGCCATCCGGTAGCGGATAAAACAGGTGCTCGTGCATCCCGACCAGGCCGGGAAAGACGGTCTTCCCGGACAAATCCAGCACTTTCGCCCCTGCCGGCCACTTGGCGTCATCGGACTCCGGACCCACACTCACAATCTTGCCGTGGTCCAGAACCACCCGCTGGTCTTCGCGCGCGGCGTCACCCGTGCCGTCGATCACCCGCACATGTTCGAGCACCAGCACCGGCGCGTCCTCGGCGACGAACGGCTTCAGCGCCGCTGGAGCCTGCGCCAACCCGGTCGCAGCGATGCCCCAAACCGCCGTCCACAAGCCCAACCCAAACTGCTTCCCCATCGTTCCTCGTTTCCACCAGGGATTTTCGCACTTCATGCCACTATAACCGCATTCGCTTGGGTCGCCTTACCCCGGCCCAACGGAGTAATCTGTTGACACTATGAGCCAGAGCAACCAGCAGCCCCGCGTCAACCTCGTCCAGGCCCCCGGCTACCGCGACACTTACGCGAACAGTGTGCAGATCCGGGTCAGCGTCTGGGACTTCCACCTCGTCTTCGGCCAGGCGAACTCGGAAACCCCCGACCAGCTCAGCATCCAGAACCATCAGGGCATCTTTTTGAGCCCGCAGCAGGCCAAGGCGCTCTGGAATGTGCTCGGGCAGAATCTCCACCAGTACGAGCAGGCCTTCGGCGAACTGAATCTGGAGCCGCAAAGCCCCAATTTCCCGTCCAGCGTCGTCAACTAGCGGATGAATCGTTTGCCCCGGCCGCGCCAGCTCCGCAATTTTTCCACCGGCCTGCTTCCCAAACCGGACGCGCCCCTACCCCTGTGGATGATTTTCCCGGTCATCTTCGCCGCGCTCTACCTAAGCCACTGGACGCTGCTGCGCCTGCCTTACTACTGGGACGAGGCCGGCTACTATATTCCCGCCGCATGGGATTTTTTCCGCACCGGGTCGCTGATCCCCATCACCACCGTCAGCAATGCGCATCCGCCCCTGCCATCGCTTTACCTCGCGCTCTGGTGGCGCGTTTGCGGCTATTATCCTGAGGTCACTCGTGAAGCCGTGCTGGCCGTTGCCGCCACCGGACTCCTCGCTGTCTGGAAGCTCGCCACGCGCCTCAATCCCGGCCCGCTGGTTGCCTTCTGGACGCTGGCGCTCACCGCGATTTACCCCATTTGGTTCGTCCAAAGCACACTGGCCCATGCGGACATCTTCGCCGCCACCGCTACGCTCTGGGCGCTGGTGTATGCGCTTCCAGACGAGGCGCGAAAAACCGGAGCCCGACTCTGGCCGGCCGCCGTCTGGTTCACCGTCGCCGCCCTCGCCAAAGAGACCGCCGTCGTCACCCCGCTCACCCTCGCCGCCTTTGAACTGACCGCCGGCTTCCGTAAGGCGCGTCCCATTCGCCGCCGCAGCTACCAGCTCGCCGCCGCTTACTCCGCCTGCCTGATCCCGCTCGCCGCCTGGTACGCCTACCATCGCTTCGAGACCGGCTACTTTTTCGGGAACCCGGAGTTTCTCCGCTACAACGCCACGGAGACGCTCGCGCCACTGCGCATCCTCGCCGCCTTCGGCCATCGGCTGCTGCATCTGTTCGCCCACATGAACATGTTCGTCCCTGTCCTGTGTACGCTGGCGGCGATGGTTCTGGACCCTGTCAAGGACGCGCGCGGTCAAACGCTTGCTCGCGTGAGTCTGCCAGCTCAGGCCCGCATCTACGCCGTCGTGCTGGCCAATGCGCTCGCCTTTTCCGTTCTCGGCGGAGCTTTGCTTACCCGCTACCTGCTGCCGATGTACCCGCTGGTGCTGCTCATCGCCGTCTCCACCTTCGACCGGCGGGTGCGTCACTGGCAATTGCTCACGGCATTCTCGGCGGCAGCCTTCGTCATTGCGCTATCGATTAACCCGCCCTACGGGTTTGCGCCGGAAGACAACCTCACCTACGCCCACGTCATTCGGCTGCACCAGCAGGCCATCCGCCAGCTCACGCTGCGTTTCCCCGGCTCGACGGTACTCACGGCGTGGCCGGTTTCGGACGAGCTTACCCGCCCCGAACTGGGCTACGTGAAAACCGCCTGGGACGTGGACCGCATCGAGGACTTCACCCAGGCGCAGATTGACCGCGCCGCCAGGACTCCGTGGGAATACTCTTCGGCGCTTATTTTTTCGACGAAGGAAGAGCCGGCCGCGCTGCCGTTTCACCTGAACGGCCCGCAGATCGAAGAGCAATACTTCGGCCTGCACCGGGATCTGGCCGCCGCGCAGATTGCCCGTCAACTGGACGGCGACCTGGCCTGGCAGACCGCCGACGGCCTCCAGTGGGCCGCGGTGCTGCGATTCCGCCGGGCCGTCGAAGCGCAATTACTGGCGGTTCCAAGGGATAACATGCAGGAACTGCGGAAATTTTCTGCAATCCACTGAGGGGAATCCTCGCCTCTTTGCGCGTTTCAGGTCAGAGGCAGCTTGAGGGCCCAAGGCCGAGACGTGGCCGAGACTTACCTGGCTTGCCTCGGGAGGCGTTTCCCATGAACCTCAAGGCAAGTGTGGCGTTTGTACTGTCTGCGCTCGTCTTTTTCGGTTGTAAAGGCCCGGCGGAACTTTCCGCCGCTGGCACCGGCGATGGCGCGCCCAGCTCCGTATCCGTAACGAGAACCGAACAGGTACTCGACACCACGCTCAACAACATGCGAGCGTTCTCCGTCACCCTGCCCGCGAACTGGAAGTTTCAGGGGGTGCTGCTGCAGGGCGGTGTGGCTCTGTGCGATTCTCTGGCGTCTCCCGTCTGGCGCGCGACCGGGCCGGATGGAATAACCCTGGTGGAGCAGATGCCGCAGCTCCTGTGGGCGTGGGGCGATGGGCCCAAGCCAGTGAAAGGATGCCTCCCTCAAGACGGCCCTGTCAGCGCGCAGGATCTACTCGCCCATGTGGCCCGGATGTTGAACACGGACTATGCGGGGGCCGCGCCGATGCCGGACGCAATGGCCCGGGGTGTCAAGCAGTTTCAGGCCGCGACGGCACGGCCGGACCCGTTTTATGCGGCGCACAATCTGCCTGCGCCGAAGGTCCGGGCCGAGGGAGCGGCGGCCCTGGTTCGGTTCACGCAGGGTGGCAGGGAGATGCAGGGACGGCTCACCACCTTCGTGCAGTGCGTCGAGACGACCCATGCGGGCGTGATCCTGATTGACAAGGCGCATCCCGGCCGGCCGCTACAGATGGGGCCGGTTCCGCCCACTACGGTGAACAAATGCACCGCCAACGTGACCTACGTGGCCGCGCCCGGCAGCCAGCTTGCCGCCGTGGAACGGCAATGGGATGCGACGGGAATGGGCTTCCAGCCCGACAAGGATTGGGGCGACGCGTGGGTCAAGCGCAAGGCCCAGCAGGGGCAAGCGGTGACCGACGCCATGATCAAGAGTTCCTGGGATCGTTTCAATGCGCAGCAGAAACAGATCGCGCACACCATGGCCGTACAGCAGCAACAGCATGACGAGTTTCTCGCCACCATGGCGGCTGGAACGCGAGGCTCGATCGAAAATGCCAACAGGGCGACGCAAGCGCGCAGCACTGCCGCTTCCGATGTGGTGGACTATGCCCTGGACCGGCAGACGGTGATGGACACGAATACCGGGGTCATCCACAAGATTCCCGACCAGGTGACTCCGGGCGGATCCCTCGAAAAGGTGCATGGGGATGGAACGCCGTATTAAGGCAAATAGCGCGCAATAAGAAGCCCACTGGCGTCACGATGAGGAAGGGGGTTCGCCCAATCTAAGCGAACCCTATGGGCTTAATATCGGGCTTTGCCGGGAACCCGCCGGGAATCACAGGCTCGACAGCCGGAAGTATCGCTTGGCGCGGCCAATGTCCTTGAAGATCTGCGCCTTCAGCGCTTCGGGCGAAGGCCACTGAATCTCCGGCCGAAGACGCAGCAGAAACTCAAGCTCCAGCGGCGTTTCCTCTGTTAGGTCCACCGGCTCGAAGTCCAGAATGTGCGACTCGACGGCGAATGAAGGCTCCCCGAATGTCGGCCGGTTGCCGACGTTGGTGATGGATTGAAAGCATCGCTGGCTAACCGTCAGCCGCGTCACATAGACCCCAAAGGCCGGCAGCAGCCCGGAATAGGGCGCCAGATTCACGGTCGGCACCAGCAGCCGTCCGCCAATGCCGCGCCCTCGCGCGGGCGTCGAGCGCACGGCGAACGTATGGCCGAGCATCCAGCGCGCCCGGCGCATATCTCCGGCGGCCACCACCTCGCGGATCGCCGTGCTCGACACCGTCAGCCCATGCGTCTCGACCGCCATGTGTACGGTCAGCGTAAATCCAAATTTCCGGCCGAACGCCGCCAACTCCGCCACGCCGGCCTCGGCTTTGTGCCCAAAGCGGAAATTCGCTCCCTCGTGCATGGCGCAAACGCGCAGCTTTCCAATCAAAATCGTCTCGACAAACTCCCGCGCGCTGAGGCAGGCCAGCGACTCGCAAAACGGCAGCACCAGAACGGCATCGACGCTGGTCGCCGTGAGCAAGCGCAGCCGCTCCGGCATCGGAGTCAGCAGCTTTGGCGCAAACTTCGGCCGTAGAAACTGCTCCGGATGCGGATCGAAGGTGATGGCCACCGACCGGCAGCCTTTTGCCCGCGCTTCCGCGCGGACGGCCGCAATCACCTGCGCGTGTCCTCGATGGACCCCGTCGAAGTTGCCGATCGCCGCGACTGACGGCCCAAATGTCTCCGGAACTTCGTCGATCGAGCGCCAAATTGCCGTCATGACAGCGACTCCTCCAGGCGAATCGGCAGCTTCAGCCCATCGTGCGCCAGCGCCATCCCTTCCGGCAGGGTGGCGTTGGTCTCGGCATGGCCCAGATCGTGCGAGATATGCGTGAACCAGGTCTGTTTCGCGTCGATGCGATTGGCCCAGCGCACCGCTTGATCCACTGTCGCGTGGCTGGGGTGCGGTTGATGGCGCAGCGCGGAGACGATCAGGACGTCCAGCCCTTCGAGGAGCGGAAAACTCGACTCGGGGATGCGGCTGACGTCGGTCATATACGCCACATTCCCAAAGCGATAGCCGACAATCGGCATCTCTCCGTGGAAGACGGGAATGGGCGTGAACGCGACCTCATGCACCGGCACCGAAGCGCCCGGCTCGACCGTATGCAGCGCCACGCGGGCGCGCGTCGGGTACTTCGAATCCGGCGAAAAGGTGTACGAGTAAATCCGCTCCAGCACGTCGCGCGTCTCTGGCGTGGCGTAGAGCGGAATCGGCCCGGACTTGCGATAGCTGGCAAAGCTGAGCGGGCGCAGATCGTCCAGACCTAGAATGTGGTCGGCATGGGAGTGGGTGTAGAAGACCGCGTCCACGCGCTTGAGCCCGGCGTGCAGGGCCTGCGCCCGGAAATCCGGGCCGGTGTCAATCAGTACGTTTCTTTGGGCCAGCACGAATCGCTCGGCCGCTTCCGCAGTCCATTGCACCAGGATTGAGGGCCGCAGCCGCACGTCGCAAGGATCGGGCGAGGTGCAGACCTTGCAGTCGCAGCCCAGGGTCGGCACGCCCATCGAAGTGCCCGTGCCGAGAAATGTGAGGGTTGCCGGCATCGTTTAGCGCTTTGGGCCTGACTGTGGGCCAGGCCTGGTTCCGGGCGGCGGAGGCATCGGCGCGGCCGGCTGCGCGGCGATCATCCGCGTCAGCTCCAGGAAGGTCGCTCGCAGCTCGAAGAGCACCGCTTGCAGGGTGCGCGATTCCGTGGCGTAGAGCTTGCCATGCGTCTTGTCTTCGATCACGCCCAGCAGGTCGATGGTCTGGCGCGCGCCCAGAATGTCGATCCTTGGCCGCTGACCTTCCGGCGTCCCCGCGCCCATTTGCATCATGGCCGAGAGGTAGAGCTGCTGGACGAGATGTTCGAAGCCGATCTTTTCCGCCGGGGGCGCGGCGGGATTCTGGGCTCGCACCAGATTGTCGATCCGTTCGGCGGCCTGCTCGTAGGCCAGCATCTGGAAGCGCAGTTCCTCTTCGCTGGGGGCGGGCGGCAGTTGCGGATCGTCGTACGATTCGTCCTCGACGGCCGGTTCCTGCGCCACGGCGACCGCGGCAACCGGCTCGGGCTTGGGCGCAACGGGCTCGACCAGCGTCAGGCGCGGCGCGGACTTTGCCGCTTCCGCGGGTTCCGGCTTCTGGTCCGGCTTCGGGTCAGACTTCGTCTCTGGCTTCGTCTCAGGCTTCGCTTCCGCGGTAGGAGCAGACTCCTCCTCGGCGCGGAATTTGCGCCGGTCAACGACGGTAAATTTCGGTCTATCGCTCATGCGTTCTCTCTTGCGGGCTCTCGGGCCGGCATAAATTTCGGTGGGGAGTTGAGGATTTCGGCCGTTCCGCCGGTCCAAACCAGCTGTTGGTTCCCGACTTGCGCCTCGGCGCGAATCATGCCGATGGCGAAGATTCGGCGTTCGCCGTCCAGTTTCAGCGCACCCACGCTGGTTAGGGTTCCAGCAATCTTCGAGTCAGCCGCGGCGTTGGCAATGCGCAATTCCGCACCCGGCGCGGGCATTTCTCCCGGATCGGCTGGAAACATCTCCAAAGCGCGCAGATGCCGATGCACCTGGCCTCGCGAGCGGACGCGCTCGACAATCTCCTGGCCCAGATAGCAGCCCTTGGTGAAGCTGATGGCGCGCATCTGGCTTGTTTCCTGGGCCAGATCGCGGCTTTGAATGTCGATCCCGTAGGCTGGAATTCCTTCCGCCACGCGCAGCGCCTCGATCGCTTCCGCGCCCACGGCCGTCGCTCCGGCAGTTACGAGCGCTTGCCAAAGCGCCGGAATCGCATCGGCATCGGCCCAAAGCGCAAAATGCGGAACTGCGGTGCTGTAACGGCGACACAAGCGCACGGCAATGCCGGCAACGGAGCCGAATCTGCTCGCCAACCCCTCGCCTGGCGCGGCAATTCCCAGCGATTGCAGCAGTTTCTCCGCCTCCGGCCCGGCAAGCCCCAGCGCCGAGAGATCCTCTAGCGAAACCAGTTCCACGTCGTCCATGACGATGAAGCGATCGAAATGGGCCAGCAGCGCCTCTGCCTGATCTGCGGTCGCTTCGATCTCCAACTTGCTCTCGGATGCCTCCGCGCCGCGCCAAACGTAGCAATCGCCCTGAATGCGCCCCTGGGCGTTCAGCACGAGGTTGTAAGCGCCGGTCTTATCGGCTAGCGTTTCGACGGCATTGGTGACCATTCCGCTCAGCCAGCGGAAGCGGTCCTCGCCGCGCACGGCGATCCGCCGCAGCCAGCCCAGGTCGTACACCGCCGCGCCAAAAAGAAGTGCTCCAGTTTCCACCTCCGGCGCGTCCAATTGCCGTGGAGTCAAGACACCACGGTAAGGAATCCAATCGCAGCCAGTGCTCGTCTGAGCCTTCGCCGCGGCGAGGTTCGCCGCGAGCGCAGTCGGTTGCAGTATGGAGGCCGGGTTGGTTTCCGTGGCGTTCATAGCGGTTTCCAGCGCGATTCCGGCAACGGGACGCAGCGCCCAATGCCTACCTCGATTATAGCCTTGGGGTATATTGCGAGTTAAGGAATGCGGAGTTTGGAGAGGCGGAGAAATTTGAGTGAATTGCAAGACTATAGCGACGGTGTAGCTGTGTGGTTGCCGAAGAGGCCGGCCGCCGGAGCAGTGGCTTTCTTACTCCTGGCCGCGGCGTTGCTCCAGATCGCACCAGCGATGGCCCAACAAACGCCGCAGCAGACGCCCGGCCCGGCCGCCAAACCGCAAGGCGCGGCCAAGCCGCAGGCTGAAACCCACATCACCCCCGAACAGGCCAAGGAACTCTTTCGCAGTGTCGATGAGCTGCTCAAATTCGCCTCGGACGAAACCGCCCTGCCCATCCAGCACGAGGTCAAACGAACGCTGACCAACCGCGCCGCCGTCGAGAAATACCTGGCCGAAAAGTTCAACGACGACCAGGACTCCAAGCGCATGCAGCGCAGCGAGATCGTGCTCAAGAAGTTCGGCCTGCTTGACCGCGACTTCGACCTCAAGCCTTTCATGCTCGCCCTGCTCAAGGAGCAGATCGCCGGCTACTACGACTCCAAGACCAAGACCGTATATCTTCTGGACTGGATCGACCCTGAGACGCAGAAGCCGGTGCTGGCGCACGAGCTGACCCACGCCCTGCAGGATCAGCACACCGATCTCGAAAAATGGACCGACCAGACCCCCGCCGACCCCTCCCATACCGTGGGTGAAGACAACGACCACCTCGCCAAGGACGAAATCGACACCGCTCGCACCGCGGCTCTCGAAGGTCAGGCGATGGCCGTTTTTGTGGATTACTCGCTCAAACCGAGCGGCCGCAGCCTCATCAAGAATCCGGAACTTCTCGAACAGCTCGAAAACGACATGCAGGGCTCGGACGACTCGCCGGTGCTGGCCCGCGCGCCGATCCTGCTTAGCGAGTCGCTGCTTTTTCCCTACAAGGACGGCCTGAGCTTCGAGCAGGATGTGTGGATGGATAAAGGCCGGGAAGCGGCCTTCGCCGGCGTCTTGGACCGGCCGCCCTCGTCGAGCTGGGAGGTTATCAATCCCCGCAAATACGAGCAGGCGAAGCAGCCGCCCATCCTGGTGCTTCCGGATGTACACCCGATGCTCGACAAGCTCTACAAGCCCTACGACATCGGCCAGGTGGGCCAGCTCGACCTGCGCATCCTGGCTCAGATCTTCGGCGGCGAAGCGGCCGCCCGCGAACTCACCCCGGCCTGGGACGGCGGCATCTATTGGGCCGGGCAAAAGCTCAGCGCCAAGACTCCCGCCGAACAGGCCGCCACGAGTTCGGTCGCGCTCATGTATCTCTCTGCCTGGAAGAGCGCCATTTCGGCTCACAGCTTTGCGCGCATGTATGCCGATGAGCTGGGCCGCAAATACTCGGGGGTCAAGCTCGACAAGGCCGACGCTTCGCCCGATTCCGGTTCCGGCGAAGAAGTCGTCTACTCCACCAGCGAGGGCCCGGTGCTGATCGCCATTCGCGGCAAGTTCGTCTTCGTTTCGGAAAGCTTCGACCTGCCCACCGCGCGCAAGCTGGCGGATTTGCTCATCGACAGCCAGGGGACGGGAGAAATTCGCACCGCCGGGGCCACGGTTCCCGGTGCGGCGTACGGCCCGGGTCTCTCCGCAAGCTGGGTCAATTTCTTCCAGTCCTGCGGCATGATGAAAGCCGGCATGGTGCGCTGAGTCACTTCAGATTTGCCGCCGGCACGGTCTCCGCCGGAATAGGCTCCGCTTCCGACCTGCTTTCGAACAGGCGCAGCAGATCGGGAGCGGGAATTGCCTCGCCGAAGTGCCATCCCTGGGCCAGGATCTCCTGGTCCAGATTGCCGAAATACTCCGACTGCTCGGCGCGCTCCACGCCTTCGACCACCACCTTCACATCCAACGCCTCCGCCATGGCCAGAATCTGCGGGACGATCGCCGCCGTCAGTGAGCCGGTTCCGATGGCGTCCGTAAAGGCCCGGTCGATCTTGATCGCATCCACGGCCAGTTCGTTCAGGTAAGACAGGCTGGAATATCCAGTACCGAAATCGTCGATGTAGAACTCGTGTCCTCGCGCGCGCAGTTTGCCGATCGACGAGATCGCCAGGTGATGATCCGCGGTGGAACGCTCGGTCAGTTCGAGATTGACGCTTCTGGGATCGATGCCGTGCTTGGCTAACAGCTTTTCCAACATGGGCAGAAAGCGTGCATCGGCCAGGTCGGCCGCGGCAATATTCACGTTGACGTGGAAATCGGGATTGGCGCGCAGAAAGTCGCCCAACTCGTCGACGATGATGCGCAGCACCACGCGCGTCAGTTTGCCCACGAATCCCAGTTCTTCCGCCGCAGCCACAAAGACATCCGGCCGGATATATTCGCCATCCTCATTGGTCCACCGCGCCAGCGCCTCGGCCCCTAGAATCTTGCCGGACTTCACATCCACGATGGGCTGATACACCACCGTGATCAGGTTGCGCCGGAGAGCCCGGCGCAACTGCGTTGGAAGGCTGCGTTTGCGCGGCTCGAGCAGCAGGGTCAGCCCAACCGTGATGCCCGTCAGGGCGCCCAGCAGCGAAAATCCCTCGATCACGCTCTCGTTCGATCGCCACGCCTCGCCCAGCGGAATGCCCGTCACCATGCAGGGCGCGTATGCGGCCGAACAACGCGCCACATAGAACACGCCGTTGCGAATCCGTTCCCGTTCGCCCAGCACCTCGTCCGTGGTCAGCGCCAGCGGCTCGCCCGCGGTGCGCACCACTTCATGGGCAGACCGGTTGGCCAGCGCCGTGGTATAGATCATTGGCGGCTGGCCTAGATGAGAAAACGCTCCCTGCGCAGCGACAAAGCTCGCTTCGCCGGATCGCGTGATGTCGGCGTACATGCCGGGCACCGTTTCCAGTGGCGAGTTGAGCCAGATGCTGCGGCCGCTCTGGGTCACAATGCTCGGTGCCACTTTCTGTATCGGCTTCTCCAATCGGCCAGCGACCGAAGTGCAGTAGAGCGCGTCTCCTCGCATGCGGCCGATCTCCCTCACCAGATGCCCCTGAAACACAAGCCTCCGCAGCAGCGCAATATCCTCGTCGGAGCAGAAGGGATAGGGCGAAGCATTCACTTGATCCAACGTCGAAACGATCTCGGAGTTGTAAGCCTCGGCGTACTTAAGCAGACTCGCCGCATAGCGAATCAGACGGCGTTCCGTGGCCTTGGCGGCCACCCCGGCGCCGATCGCCAGACCGGTTATCGCGCACAGGAAAAAATACCCCAGCGGGCGAAGGGCTTGACTGGCGCGTTTGCGGAATCGTCCCTTCACTCCGACTTCTCCGCGCATAGATATGCGAGACCGGTTGCTGGAACCGGAAGACCGAAGTACCAACCCTGCCCAAGGATTCTGGACGTGTCCGCGGCAAAATAGTTGGCTTGGTCTTCCCGTTCAATGCCCTGTACGACCACGCTGAGACTGAGAGCCCTGGCCACGGCCAGAATCTGGGGCACGATCGACGCGGTCACCGACTCGGTGCCGATGGTGGCGATAAAGGACCGGTTGATCTTGATTCCGTCCACATCCAATTCCGTAAGATACGCCAAATTGGAATACCCTGTTCCAAAATCGTCGATGAAGATCGCGTGACCACGCTCTCGAAGCCGCCGGATCGCCGCGACAGCCACCTCGCGGACGGAAGTGGCTCGTTCCGGAAGTTCAAAGGCGATATTGGATGCCGTCACCGGTCCGGTCGCCAGCCGCTCATCCAGCAGCAGCAGCAGGCGCGGGTCGGCCAGATCCGAGGGAGCTAGATTTACGCTCAGGCGAAAGTTGGGCTTGCTTTCCAGAATCGGGCGAATCTCATCGAGGGCCCGCGTGAGCACAAACCTGGTTATCTCGCTCACAAATCCCTCCGCTTCTGCCAGGGCGATGATTGTCTCCGGCCGGATGCTGTCTCCGTCCTCGTCGGTCCATCGCGCCAGAGCCTCAGCGCCCACGATGCGGTCGCTACCCAAGTCCACGATCGGCTGATACACGACGGAGAGCTGTCCCATCAGGATCGCCCGGCGCAGTTGATTGCTGTGGCTGCGCCGGTTGTTGCCGATCGCCAGGATCGCCACGGCGCAGGAGATGCCGGCCAGCGCGCCGGTAATCGTGTAGGCCACAAGCAGGGCACGCTGCGTCTGCCACATATCGGCGACTGCGATGCTCGCCGCCCCGCAAACCGCGTAGCGGTCAGAGCACCGGGACCGGTAAAGCCTGCCGCCGGTATCGACCACCCCTGGGGCGCCCAGCACGCCCGGCGGCAGCCAGGCCGTGTCCTCGACGCCTCTCACACTCGTTTGCCGCGGCTCGCGAGCGTTCCGCGCGTCGGCGGGATGGATGCGACGAATCGCTAGCCAATCCGGAATGCCGATCGCGAGTTGATACGGCTTTTGAGGGAAGTCCGAGAAAATGTCCGGGCTAAGCACGACATCGGCGTTCCCGTCGGCGACGATTTCGCCGAGCGCTCCGGAAGGGACTTGCAGCGGATAGTTGTGAAAAACGGCATAGCCGGATCGAAGCGTTACGTCGGGCGTCAGGAGCGGGACCGGCGCGGGCAGCTTGCCGGTCGTCGCCGAACAAACGAAGTCGTTGCCCTCTAAACGCCCCACGTCCTTCAGAAATCGGGCGGCGAAGGTGAGCCGCCGGAGCAGGAGGATATCCTGATCGGAACAGGGAGGGAAGGCCGAAGACTGCGCCCGATGCAAGACTTCGGTAATTTCCGTCCCCAGCTCTTCATCCCGCTCCAGGACTCGGTCGGCATATTCCCCGAGGTGGGACTCGACTGAATGCCGAATGGACTGACGACCCACAAAATATCCGGCCAAGACACCCAGCAGGACGGCGGCAGCGGAGAGCCACAGCCGGTTGAGCCGATAGCGATTGCGAACCTTCAGCGTTTTTTGCATACCGGGGAAGTCTGCCAGTGCTGGACCAGGATGTCGTCTCCTGCGTTTTGGTGAATCCGAAACGTGCCTGCGGGCGCATCAACTGAGTACCTGATTGGCAAGGAATGATCGCTAAGGATGCGCTCGCCACCGTCTTGGAATTGCAATTTGCCCGCACCGGGCAGGTCTAGCAAGTGCGCTGGAACGGGCGACCGGATAACGTGCTCCAAGTCTACCGCAACCGGAAACAAATTATTGCTTAATTTGGCCCGCGTCGTTCCAAATCAGTCCTTATCAGCCCACCGACTTACCCGGCCTTGCCTCGATTCTCGACCAGTATACTAAGGTGTTTGGCCACAATTCCGAAGGCTCACGGGCGTAACGCCGTGCCAGGGGGCGCAGTTTGCAGCAGGCAGAGATAGGCATTATCGGCGGCAGCGGTCTTTACTCGATGCCCGGCTTGACCGAAGTTCGCGAAGAGAGGGTCACCACCCCCTTCGGCAACCCATCCGACAGTTTCATCCTTGGCAAACTCGAAGGCCGCCGCGTCGCCTTCCTCGCCCGCCACGGCCGCGGCCATAAGCTGCTCCCGTCCGAGCTGAACTTCCGCGCCAACCTCTACGCCATGAAGCTGCTGGGTGTCGAGCGCATCGTCTCCGTCTCCGCCGTCGGCTCGCTCAAGGAAGAGCACAAACCGACCGACTTCGTGATCCCCGACCAGTTCATCGACCGCACCTTCCTGCGCAAGAGCACCTTCTTCGGGGACGGCATCGTCGGTCACGTCGCCTTCGGCGATCCTGTCTGTGGGATCGTCGCCAATGCGGCGGCGGCGGCCTGCGCCTCGACCGGCGTCACCGGCAAACTGGGCGGCACGTACATCTGCATGGAAGGCCCCCAGTTCTCCACCAAGGCCGAGTCGAACCTTTATCGAAGCTGGGGCGCGGATGTCGTCGGCATGACCAACCTGCAAGAAGCCAAGCTGGCCAGAGAGGCCGAAATCTGCTACGCCACCGTTGCCATGGTCACCGACTACGACTGCTGGCACCCGCACCACGACTCGGTCACCATCGACCAGATTGTCGCCGTGCTGCACCAGAACGCCGAAAACGCCGCCAAGGTCGTACGCGCCACGGTAGCCGCGCTGCCGCCCGCTTCCGAAACCCGCAACTGCGCCTGCGCCACCGCGGCGCAATTCGCCATTCTGACGCAGAAAGACGCAATTCCGCAGGCCGCGAAAGACCGGCTTAGTCTGCTGTTTGGGAAGTATTTCGGCTGATCCGATTTGGGTATTCCGGCTCCAATCCTGTTGCCCAGCGCCCAGGAAGAGCGAGTTCGCACTGCGCTATAATCTCACCAGCGCAATTAGTCTGTTAAGCGGCAATGGAGAATACTCATGAAGCGAGACATCATGAAAGACGCCAAGTACCAATTTAACTACGACCGGGCACTTTATGTGAACCGCGACGCGAAAAAAGCCTTCAGCCTCGCCTTCATTGACGACACACCGGAAGAAGAGTTGAGCAGGCGAATTGAGGAGAGCACAGACGTCACCAGATGGACTTTCTACTTCAATGCCGTTCCCTCGGAAGGTGAAAAACGAGAGCTGGAAAGAGTGCTCGGATAATGCCCCGGCGCTCAAACGACGAAGCTGTCATGATCGAGGACTTACTGCGAGAAGAATATTTCGATCTCCTGCCGGAGATTCGGCGCCTCGTCTGGCAACTCGACACTGAAATCCGCTATTACACCCTTCCGATTCTAAGGTCCCTCAAGTCACACGAGCAACTGGTCATTAAGTCGCGGGTTAAGGAGTGCGAAAGTGCGATCAAGACCCTGCGCGGAAGCCGCGATAGCTTAGTTTTTACCCTGGAACGAGCGGATGAATATTCGATGCTGAATCTGCCCGACCTCGCTGGCGTGCGCGTTCTGGTCTTCCCCAACTACCGCGTGGCTGAAGTGGACCTTGCGCTCCGGCCGCATTTCGAGGGCTGGACTAGCAAGCCCGTCCGCGACAGCGACGGCAATCCCCTCGCACCCAAGTATTTCGGCTACTGCGAACAGGCCAGCCGCCGGGTTCGCGCCGAATACCAGATCGTCCCCATGCTGCTCGGCCTCTTCTGGGAGGTGGAACACTCCGCCATGTACAAATCCGACCTGGTCGCCAACTCCAACAACATGCAAAAGCGCCGCGCCGAGGTCGAAAACGCTCTGTCGCGCTTCGAAGAAGGCATCGCCAGCCTCTTGCCCGACGGTTCGCAACCCTCCTGAACCTGCACCAGTGCTTCCCAAGGAACCCATGGCCATCACCGTAGTCGGCAGCGTCGCCTTCGATACCGTTGAAACTCCCTCCGGCCGCATCGACCGCTGCCTCGCCGGCGCAGCCACTTACTTCTCCCTCGCCGCCAGTTACTTCACCCAGGTGCGTGTCATCGGCGTCGTCGGCGAAGACTTCGGCCCCGAGCAGGAAGCCGTCTTCGCCGCCCGGGACATCGACATTCGCGGCATCGAGCGTGCCCCCGGCAAGAGCTTCTTCTGGCAGGGCAGCTATCTTGAAAACCTGAACGAAGCCAAGACCCTCCAGACCGACCTGAACGTCTTCGCCTCCTTCGCGCCAAAGATTCCCGAGGCCTATCAGGATTCCGAGTTCCTCTTCCTGGCCAACATCGACCCAGTCCTCCAGAAACGAGTCCGCGACGCCAGCCCGGCCGCCAAACTGGTCGGCGGCGACACCATGAATTACTGGATCAACGACCACCGCGCCAACCTGCTCGCAACCCTCAAAGGCGTCGACATCCTGCTCATCAACGACACCGAGACCAAACTCCTCGCCGGGACCAAAAATCCCATCCAGGCCGCCCGAGCAGTCCTCGCCCTCGGTCCCAAATCCCTCGTCGTCAAGCACGGCGAATACGGCGCAACCGCCTTCTTTGGCGACAATTCTTTCCCCGGCCTGGCCGCGCCGCATTCCTTCCGCGCCCCGGCCCTGCCGCTTGACCAGGTCATCGACCCCACCGGCGCAGGGGACAGCTTTGCCGGCGGCTTCTTCGGCTATATCGCCTCGCAACCCGAGCTCACCCCCGCCGTCTTCAAGCGCGCCATGTTCTATGGCGGCGTCATGGGTTCGTTCACTGTCGAGCGGTTCGGCACCGAGCGCCTGCAGCACCTCACCCAGGCCGAAATCGAGGAGCGGTTCGCCATCTTCCGCGAACTGACCCACCTTGACTGAGAGCACGCCAGCCCGCCGGGAACTCGCCGCCGTCACCGTCGCTGCCATGCTCGCTTCCCTCGCAGCCATCCTCTGGAGCTGGCGTAACCACGCCTTCCTCCTCTACGGCGACGCCGAGGCGCACATCCACATCGCGCGCCGCCTCTTCGACTCGCACCGTCCCGGCCTCACCCAGCTCGGCTCCGTCTGGCTACCTCTGCCGCACCTGCTCATGGTTCCCTTCGTCGCCATCGACCCCTGGTGGCGCAGCGGCTTCGGCCCGGCCATTCCCAGCGCGCTCTGTTACATCCTCGCCTGCCTCGGCCTCTACAAACTGGCCCGCAAATGGCTCTCGCCAGCCGCCGCAGCCCTCGGACTGGCATTCTTCGCCCTCAACCCCAATCTGTTCTACCTCCAGACCACGGCCATGACCGAGCCGCTCTTCCTCTGCGAGCTGATCTGGTCCGTCCTCCTGCTGGTCGACTGGTACAGCGCGCTCAGAAACGGCGAGCGCCGCGCCGGCCGCCTGCTTTGGGCAGTCATCGCCGTCCTCGTCTGCGCCGTTTACACCCGCTACGACGGCTGGATACTCGCCTTCCTCGCCTGGCTCGCCATGGCCGTCTTCCTCTACCGGCGCGGCGAACTGTTGCGGCGGAATTTCATCCTCGCCTCCATCGTCCTCGCCCTCGCGCCGGCAAGCTGGATGCTCTACAACGCCGTCGTCTTTCAGGATTGGCTGGACTTCATGCGCGGCCCCTACTCGGCGAAAGCGATCGAGGCCCGCACCGCATCGTCGGCCGTCGATCCGCACCCCGGCTGGCACAATCCCTGGGTCGCGCTCCAATACTTCCTCAAAGCCGCCGAAATGGATGCCGCCGCGCAGGGACTAGGCTGGCTCATTCTTACCGTTTCTCTCATTGGGACCGGTCTCGGATACCTGAAATCCGCAGCGAAACCCGCAAAGGGCGACGGATTCATAACCCGTAGGTCTAGCCAAACCTGGCTCTGGACCCTCTTCCTCTGGCTCCCGCTCCCCTTCTATGCGTACTCGGTCAGCTACGGCTCCGTACCCATCTTCCTGCCCGTATGGAAGCCCTTTTCCTGGTACAACACCCGTTACGGCATGGAACTGCTGCCAGCCTTTGCGTTCTTCCTCGCCTTTACCGTTGAGCCACTCCTACAGAGCCGCTGGGCCAGCTACCGAATCGCGGCCATCGCAGCGCTTGGCGGATGTGTCGCCGCCAACGCTCTTCAAACGCTCCGCGAGCACCCCCTAACCTACGTCGAAGCCCAGAAAAACACCGCCGCCCGCGGCTACTACAACACCGTCATCCCCGCCGCGCTCGTTCAATTGCACCAGCTCGAACCCAAAGCCGTCATCCTCATGAACACCTCCATGTACCCCAGCTTCATCCCCAACGCCGGGCTCACCTACCGCCAGACCGTCAACGAGAGCGACAAGCAGTTCTACTGGGCCGCGCTCGACTACCCCGCCGCCCACGCCTCCATCGTCCTCGCCTTCGCAGGAGACGACATCGACAAGGCCGTCCACGCCCATCCCGCCCATCTGCGCGTCTACCGGCGTTTCCACTCGCCCAATCAAGGCTGGGACCAGGCCGACGCCACTCTGTACGTAACCGATACCTTTCCCGGCGTCCAAACCACTCCGCTCGCAACAGCCGCCCCGGACCGGTGATAGCATCGGGCAAAGGCCAAAATAGGAGGGCGGAACACCATGATCGCAATCGCACTGCTCCACTCCGCAACCTCCTTGCCCCTGGCCATCGGCGACCTGGAGCAGCAAATCGTCTCGAACGAAGCCGTCAAGCGCCTGCTCGTCGCCTGCGCCCTCGGCGCGCTCGTCGGCATTGAGCGGGAGTGGAAGGGCCAATCCGCCGGCATCCGCACCAACCTGCTCATCTGCCTGGCCTGCGCCTTCTTCACCCTCATGTCCCCCATCCTCGCCGGGGACAACGGCAGCAATAGGGGCCAGATCGCGGCCAACATCGTCCAGGGCATCGGCTTCCTCGGCGCCGGACTCATCCTGCACAACAAGAGCCGCGTCAGCGGCCTCGCCAGCGCGGCCAGCATCTTCGTCGTTGCGTCGATCGGCATGGCCTGCGGAGCCGGCCTCTACCTTCCCGCGCTCATCGCCACAGTGATCGTCCTCGTCGCCATGGCCATGCTCGGGTTCGTCGAGTGGCAAGTCAGCCTCAAGACCTACCCGCTCATCTATGAGGCGCGCGGCTCGGACGGCGACACCATGCTCGTCGGCATCCTCGACGCCATGGACAAGCAGCAGTTGCGCCTCTGGGGCGTCGAGCGCGACGCGATCGGCGTCCTGCAGCGCGTCAGCTTCTCGCTTCAGGCCACGCGACGCCGCCACGCGCGCATGAAAACACTGCTCCTGGCCGAACCGGCCATCGGCGAACTCAAAACGTTCCGCGACCCGGAGGAAGACTGATCTCGTGATCCCCTTCACCAAAGCCCATGCCTGCGGCAACGATTTCCTCATCGTCGACGAAGCCGCCGCCGAAGGATACGACAAAGCGGAACTCGCCCAGCGCCTCTGCGACCGCAACACCGGCATCGGCGCCGACGGCGTTGAGTTCTACCGCTCCACCGGCGAAACCTCCGCCCGCATCCAGCTCTATAACGCCGATGGCTCGCTGGCCGAAATCAGCGGCAACGGCACTCGCTGCGTCGCCGCCTGGATGGCCGAAGAGCTGAACCTGCAGGCCGGCGACGAAATCGCGCTCGAAACCGATGCCGGCGTCCGGGTCTGCACCATTCAGGAATTTCGCGATTCCGACGAGACCGGCCCCACAGTCCTGGTCACCACCGACATGGACGTGCCGGAGTTCGAGCCCAAAACCGTCGAACTCGCCGACGGAACGGTCATCGAAGGCGTCTTCGTCTCGATGGGCAATCCGCACTTCGTCATCGTGCTAGACGGCGCCGATCCCGATCCCGAGGATTTCTCCCTAGGCCAGCGCGCCTGGCAGGACATCGGCGAGGAAATCTGCCTCCATCCCGACTTTCCCGAGCAGACGAATGTGGAATTTGTTCGGCCGATGGCCAGCAACGGCGGAGTCAACCAGGTCGGCCTGCGCATCTACGAGCGCGGCGTCGGACCCACATCCTCTTCCGGCACCGGAACCTGCGCGGCTGCAACCGCCATGATCGGCATCTTCAATGCGCAATCCCCGCTCGAAGTCGCCGCACCAGGGGGCATTCAGACCGTGGAATGGGCTGGCGAGGGCGAAAAGCTCTACCTCACCGGCCCCGCAACCCTGATCGCAACAGGCGAGGCCTGGTAAATGCCAAAAACGATATGACAACCATGCTGAAGCCCCGCGCCGCCGCCGTCGGAGTCAAAGCCGCCGTCCTCTCGCCCGCCTCCACGCCAGACGCCGCCAAGGTCGATCGCGGCATGGAAGGGCTGCGCCACATCGGCTTTTTGCCCACGGAAGCGCCGCACATGCTCACCCGCGGGCCACTCTATTTCGCCGGAACCGTCGAGCAGCGCCTGCTCGACCTGCACGCCGCCTTCGCCGACGACACTGTCCGCGCAGTCTTCTGCACGCGCGGCGGCTACGGCTCCAACTACCTGCTCGAAGGGCTGGACATGGACGTGATCGCCGATCACCCCAAGCCCCTCTTCGGCTACAGCGACCTGACCGCGGTGCAGATCATGCTCCTCGATACGCTCAATCTGCCCAGCTTCCACGGCCCCATGGTCTCGCCCGACTTTGCCCGCGAAGACGGCGTTCACCTGCCCAGCCTGCTCGCAGCCCTCGCCGGCGAGCCTTACAAACTGGGCAAAGCCGAAGGGCTGCGCCTGCTCCGCCCCGGCAATGAAGTGCAACCGGTGCGCGGCACTCTCTACGGCGGCTGCCTCAGCATTCTGGTGGCCATGCTGGGCACCGCCTACGAGCCGCAGACCGAGGGCAAGCTGCTCTTTCTGGAGGACGTATCCGCCAAGCCCTACCAGATCGACCGCATGTTGTGGCAGCTCAAGCAGTCGGAAAAGCTGGACGGCGTGAAGGGCATCGTCTTCGGCGAAATGCTCGACTGCACCTCACCCGGCGCCCGCCCCGACCTGCTCGAAGACGCGATCCTGAGCGCCCTCGAAGACTTCGAAGGACCCATCGCCATCGGCCTGCGCAGCGGCCACGTCTCCCGCGCCAACGTCACGCTGACCTTCGGCGTAGAAGCCGAACTCAACCCCACCCTCGAACCCGAACTGCGCCTGCTCGAACCCGCCGTCGCCCGTTAACGGCGCCCGCCACGCTCATGGTCGCCTATGCAGATGGTCGCCTACGCTCATGGTCGCCTACGCTCATGGTCGCCTACGTTTTGTGAAAGGGCACGACTGCACAGGATGCGGAAAAAGGGGTTTCGGAAGGCTTTGTAACAGGGCACGACTTCAGTCGTGCCGAAAAGCCGGCTAAGAGGGCCGGGCTTTAGCCCCTGAGGGGCACCCTCCTCCATCGGTCGCATGCGAATCGCGGTTTCCCAACAGGCGACCTTTATCCACCCCCGATCGCCCGCGAAAGCACCCATCGGAATGCGCCGAAGCAAGGCTGGACCCGGCCATCGATCAATCACTTCCGACAATCCGACTTATCACGACTTATGTACGAGCGGAATCCACTGAATGCACAGCCTTCTCAAGCGGGCGTAGGTTCAAGCAGTGATCCAAAATACACGAAGTTCATCGCTTCAAGAAAGGCCGTTGGCAGTGCATTCTGTGCCACCAACTCTTCAACGCGTCGAACAGCCGCAAAAGGCTTAGCTTTGGATGGCGGTTGGTAGCCCAATACATCTTCTAGGCACTCTGGACTCAGAAGATGGATCGGGCGTGCTGCAGGTACCCTTCCAGCTTGCGCCATAATTCGGGCATTTTTTGCGGCCTGGTCAGGTTTGCTTCGATCTTCATCGTGAAGCACTCTGTAAGGAATGTCGAATGCATTTAGCACCTTTTGAAAAGCGGGAATGCTCGCCTTGCCGTTCGCGTCGATAATCGAGACTCCTCTCCTTTTCATTGGATGCCGAGCAAAGAGACCAGTCAATTCAGCCGCCCGCTCGAACGCCGCAAACGCGCTGAGTTCCTCAAGCAGAACAACCTCAGATGCGAAAAATAACTCGTTGACGCCCGGACTGAAGTTTGAAACGGCGGTCAATACCTGGCGCTCCACTTCGTCTACTGGGCCGTCGAAAATTTCGGTGGTAACCTGCTTCGCAGAGACGTCGCCATTTGCAGCCTTTGTCATTCGTACGATAGCCTTGTGACGAGTGGCAATGTCGATGAAGATCGGCGAATGTGTACAGCACGCTATCTGAAAAGATGGCTGCGCAGCTAGACGGTAGAGTAAATCTCGCATTCTTCGTTCCATCTGAGGGTGCATGTAGAGTTCAGGCTCTTCGACGACCAATATTACCGGACGACGAGCTGTGATCGTATGAACCGCGTTCTCCTGAGCATCTGCAAGTAATTGCAACAAGGTCATCACCAAGGTCCGCTGAAGGCCGTGACCTTGATGAGCAACCTTCGTATCGATGCCAAAGTTTTCGTCACGCACTACTAGTGAGGTATTGGGAAGCAGCATGGAGTTCACGTCAGGGGCTTCCGTTCGAATGCGGGCTTCGCCACCAATAATTTCGCGCAGTCCCTCATTGATCTTCGCTTCAAGGTCTCTTATCTCTTGGGCTTGATTCTCCGGATGGTTTGGGTCCGGACAGAAGAGGTCGAGAACACGCTGCAACGCCTGTTTTAGATCGATCACTTCCTGCCGTTGCGAAAGTTGGTTCTCAACGATTAGGTTGACTAGCTTTCCATATGTGGAGGCGTCCTTCGAGAGGGACTCTTCTGTCGCCTCCTGAACGGCACGGATGAAGATGCAGCGAGGCAGAATGGAGTTGGCGTTCGATTTCCAATTGCCACCGCCGCCCGGGTTAGCAACCCATGTGGCAGAACCGTACGTAATGAGATCGGGCCTATGCTCACGTACCAACTCTTTCAGTCGCTCCCTAGTAGTAGCGTTTGTCCGACCCACCGCCCCGGGGATCTGGGCGATAAGGGGCACATAATCAGGTCCGAAAGCAGCCCAAGTGGTATCAGTCGCAGGCCAACCTGCAATCACCTCTGGGCCGGAACAGGAAAAGAGCACCTCCTTCCATGAGTTCTTGTCTTCGCCGTCAACATTTTCTACCGTAAGCCAATATTTCTTCTTGAGAATCCAATGACCGTTGTTGGTGCGCCCCCTAATCGCAGTCTGCTCAAGCTCGTCAGTTGTGAGTTGGTCGAAGTGGCCAATCAACTCAATCGCGTTAGGTTCATCGGTGAGATGACGGTGGAACAGTAGCGGGTCTTTTACTGCGCTCCCTGAAAGGAAGAGTGAGATTGCAGACAGGACACAGGATTTCCCGCAGTTATTTTCTCCGAGCAGCACCAGGAGATCATCCCAATCGAGCTCTAGATGCTTGATCGCCTTGAAATTCGTCACACTGAAACGAAACAGCCGCATATCACACTCCGCTTAAGGCGCTTATTGATGCGATGAGCATATCTCATTGCTATTAGTAACGATAAACGCGCTTCTCTTGCACAACAACGCGTCATCTCTTGACCCTGCTTCCCGCAGCCTATCGGCTCCGAATCGACGACCCTAAGCGAAAGCAACGCCCCGCTTGCGATACTAAGAGCATGACCGCTCCGCCCACCAATCAATCCCCCAAACACATCCACCTAAGCGGCATCTGCGGCACGGCGATGGCCTCCCTCGCCGGCCTGCTGCGCGAAAAAGGCTGCCGCGTCACCGGCTCGGACGCTGCCGCGTACCCGCCCATGAGCGACCAGCTCCGCGCGATGGGCATCCCTGTGGCCCAGCCCTATGCTGCCGAAAACATTGATTCCACAACGGATATGGTCGTCATCGGTAACGCCCTTTCGCGCGGAAACCCGGAAGTTGAGCGCGTTTTGGACGAGAGAATCCCGTTTACCTCGATGGCCGCCGTGCTGCATGAAGAGTTTCTCAAGGGCCGGGAGTCGCTGGTCGTGGCCGGAACCCACGGCAAGACGACCACAACCTCCATGCTGGCGTGGATCTACCAGACCGCCGCGCGCGAAAATCCGGCCTTTGAGCCGTCGTTTTTGATTGGCGGCGTGGCGGAAAACTTCGGGTCGAGCTATCAGTTGCGCCCTACGCGCACCTTTCTGCTCGAAGGCGACGAGTACGACACGGCCTTCTTCGACAAAGGCCCGAAGTTCCTGCACTACTTTCCGGACGGCGTGATTCTTACCAGCGTGGAGTTCGACCACGCCGACATTTACGTCGATCTGGAGGCGGTCAAAACGGCGTTCAAGCGGCTGGTCAATCTGGTTCCCCGGCGCGGCGTGATCGTCGCCTGGGACGGCAGCGAGAATGTGACCGAATGCGTCGCCAAAGCATTTTGCCGCGTCGAGCGCTACGGTTTCGCGGAGTCCTCCGACTGGCGCATCGTGAACTTTCGCCATGAAGACGGGCGCAGCCGGTGGGACGTGCTGCGCGGCGGCAAGTTGTGGGCAGCATTGGAGATGCAGGTGGCCGGCGAGCACAACGCGCTCAACGCAACCGCCGCTGCCGCCCTGGCCGCCAATCACGGCGTTCCCGTGGGCGCGATTCAGGCGGCGCTGGCCAGCTTCCAGAGCGTAAAGCGCCGCCTCGAAGTGCGCGCCGTAGTCGATGACATCACCATTATCGACGACTTCGCCCACCACCCGACCGCCATTCGCGAAACCCTGCGCGCCCTGCGCCAAGTCTATGCAAACGCGAGGCTTTGGGCGGTTCTGGAACCGCGCTCGAACACTCTCCGCCGCAACGTTTTCCAGTCCGAACTGGTCGAAAGCCTCGCCCTCGCCGACCGCGTCATTCTCGACGCCGTCTACCAGCAGCAGCGCATTCCTGAGGGCGAACGGCTCCATCCGGAGCAGGTGATTGCCGCTCTCAACGCATCGGGAACGCCTGCTGAACTGTGCGCCGACGTTGCCGCAATCGTTGCCTCCCTGGAGCGGCAGTTGCAGCCCGGCGATGTGGTCGCCATCCTCTCCAACGGCGGATTCGACGGCATTTACGAGAAGCTTCCGAATCAACTGAGGCAGCGCGCCGTTGCGCTGGCCCGCGCATGATGCGCAACCTGGTTCTACTGCTGGCAATCGCCGGAATGTCGATTCCGGTGGCGGCTGTGTGCATCCCCTGGTTTTTCCTCACCGGGAATCTGATGCCGCTCTATCGCGGCTCGTTTTTCATTGTGCGCGTTGGTTTGCGGATCGCCGGCATACGCGTCGAGGCCGAGGGATTGGAGCATATTCCGGCGGGTAAAGCCTGTATTTTCATGGCCAATCACGTCTCGAATCTGGACCCTCCGGTTTTGACTTCGGTCATTCCGGGCCGAACTTCGGTCTTTTACAAGAAATCGTTGTCGAAAATCCCGATTCTCGGCTATGCCATGCGCCTGGCCGAGTTTGTGCCGGTTTCTCGCACAGGCGGCGTGGAGGGGGCACGAGAAAGCGCGCGCCTCGCCACCGGTGTGCTCGCCAAGGGCATCCACATCACCACGTTTGTCGAGGGGACGCGCTCACACGACGGCCGTCTGCTGCCCTTCAAAAAGGGGCCGTTTTATCTGGGCATGGAGTCGGGCGCGCCCTGCATCCCGGTTTCCATCTCCGGGACCGAAACAATGATGCGCAAGGGCAGTTCGCGGGTGCGGCCGGGGGTGGCGCGCGTGGTTTTTCATGCGCCGGTTTACCCTGCGGACTACGCCGACCGCGAGGCGCTGATGCTCGCCGTCCGGGAATCGATCGCTTCGGGCCTGCCCGAGCGGATGCGGTGAAGTTTCTTGGGCCGGCTCGCATGGCGCAATGCCCGGCAAACGCCGCGCAATCTCAGCCGGGCACCGCGCAATCTTCGCAACGCGCTGCGCAATCTTCGCAAATCGCTGCGCAATCTTCGCAAATCGATGCGCAATTTGTGCTGAGGGTATGCTCCGCGCTATTTGAGAATGGCGTTGTAGCCGTCGTTGAGCAGCTTCTGCTTCATCGCGACCGCGTCGGCCCGGTTGCCGAATGGACCGATTTGGACGTGAATGAGCGGATCGGGGGGGAAGCGGCGCGCGGAGGCGGAGTAGCCGTGCTGCAAGAGCGCGCGGACCAGCACATCGGCGTCGGCGGGGTTGGAGACCGCGGCGATTTGCACCATCGTGCCGGGCGCCGCCGGCGTGGAAGCGTCGGAATCGGCCGGTGTTTGTTTGGCCGAGGAAGCAGGGGCTTCCGGCTGAGACGGCGCGGTGTCGTCCGGTGGCGCGGCATCCGGCGACAGCGAGCTGCCGGCCGGTTGCGGAGGCGGCTCAGCAGGGGTTGGCAATGTTCCGACGGATTGCGCGGCTGCCGATGGCTTGGATTGGGTGGCGAACGACGATGCGGCGACCGGTGCCTGGGCAGCGGCAACCGGGTCGGCAGGAGTGCGGCGGCCAAAGGCGTAGCCGAGACCGAAAAACAGGCCGCACAGGAGCACCAATCCGAAAAAAATGGCCAGCAGGGTGGTGGCGCTGACGGTCAGCTCCCGGTCTGGGGTCGCGCCGGGAAGTCCCTCGGCGCGCAGGTCCTGTTCCAATCCCGGCTGGACGCCGGGGCGGTCAATTGCCTCGTCTTGCTCGTTTTGGAAGGCGGATCGCATCGATGCTGGCTGATTTCTATTATGGCTCTCGGGTTTCGATGGAGGCAGTGGGGGTTGCCGAGATCGGCAACCCGGCCGGAAGCGCGGTGCGCATGAGCGAGAGAATATCGACCGGCAGCGGGAAGACGATGGTGGTGTTCTTTTCGACGCCAATTTCGGTCAGCGTTTGCAGGTAGCGCAGCTGCATGGTGAGCGGCTCAGTTGCGAGCAGATGCGCGGCTTCGACCAGCTTCTGCGCGGCGTTGAATTCGCCCTCGGCGTGGATGATCTTGGAACGCGCCTCACGCGCCGCCTCGGCCTGCTTGGCCATGGCGCGCAGCATCTGCTCGGGAAGATCGACCTGTTTCACCTCGACCGATTGCACCTTCACGCCAAACGGCTCGGTGCGCACGTCGATAATGCCCTGGATGCGCAGGTTGAGTTTGTCGCGATGGCTGAGCAGCTCGTCCAATTCGACTTCACCGAGGACCGAGCGCAGGGTGGTTTGGGCGAACTGCGAGGTCTGGTAGGCGTAGTTGGCCACTTTGACCACGGCCAGCGTGGGGTCGATGACGCGCAGGGTGACCACGGCGTTGACCTTGATAGTGACGTTGTCGCGGGTGATCACGTCCTGCGGCGGGACTTCCATTACTTCCTGGCGGAGCGAGATTCGCACCATCTGGTCGAGCGGCCGCAGGACGAAAAACAGCCCCGGTCCCTTCGGCTCATTCAGCGCGCGGCCAAGCCGGAAGATGACGGCGCGCTCGTATTCGCGCAGGATCTTGATGCAGTTGAGCAGATAGAGCGCGAAGACGATCGCGACGATCAGGAGTGGATAGGCGATGCCCATGGATTTCGGTTGCCCCCGTATGGTGGGATTGTACTCCGTGGGAGTTGTCGGTCGCCCGTATCGGGCCGATACGGGGCATAATGGATTCTAGTGGCTTCTCAAATGCAATTTCCGGGCTTTGCGCCTCCCCATAGCCTCAGGGGGAGTCTGATGTCAGTAGCAGAGTCGCGACTGCCTACCAACACAACGACTCGTTTTCACCCGGTACACAGATGGTTCAATTTCATCGCGGGCTTTTCCCCGGAATTCGTCCATCGGCGTTGTGAAATGGCCGACTTAAATGGGGAAGCACTGCTCCTCGACCCGTTTGCCGGATGCGGTACTTCCCTCGTGGTGGCGGCGGAACGAGGTATTAACTCGGTAGGATACGATCCGCATCCGGTCTTCAGTAGAATTTGCAGCGCCAAACTTCCTGGCGGTGATGAAATCGAGCGGGTTTGCCACATCCGCGATCAATTGCTCATTGGATTTCAACGGCCTTCCGCTGCGACGAAACTAGGCAAGTCTCAGGTCGAGTTTTTGGGTAAGCTCATTCCGCTGGAGGCATTGGATCGCCTGCTTGGCGCTCGGGAACTGCTCCATGCAACAGACTTGGCCAGTGACAATCTGGCTTTCCTGATGCTTTCTCGCATCGTAGATCGGTGTTCCCACTCCCAAACGGATGGCATTTATAAGGCTCCGACAAGCAAGAAGAACTGTGTAAGTCCGGAATCTGCTTGCATGGAGGTTGCCAATATGCTTATCGAGGACCTGGAATGGCTTGACGGCAACGACTTTGGAAGTCGCGGTAAAGTGATACGACAATCGTCTCGAACGATGGAGCAACTCGAAGACAGGTCTGTTTCGATTATCGTGACATCTCCTCCCTATTTGAATAACTTCGATTATGCCGAGATGACGCGCATGCTACTTTATTTCTGGGGTATTGCAACCTCCTGGGGCGACATCACGGAAAAGGTGAGAACTTCGTTGATCGTGAATACAACGACGGCGCTCAAAGGTCAGAAGGAGCGCCAGGGCTTGTATCGCGCAAGCCTTTGTCCTACTCTGCGTCTGGATTTGGACCAATTGGTGGGCAATCTCAGGGTACGCAAACAAGAGAAGAGCGGCAAGAAAGACTATGACCTCTTGATCTACCCTTATTTTTCTCAGATGAGCGACGTCCTGCGAGAGGCCTTTCGCGTTTTGCGTATGGGAGCGCAAATCCACATCGTAGTGGCGGACGCAGCGTTATACGGTGTGCATATCGCTACTCCCCAGATTTTGCAAGCTATGATGCTCGAGATTGGATTCCGCGATGTTGCCTGCGATTTGATGCGGCAGCGGGGCACTCGATGGACACTGGCTAAACGGGAAGGATCCCCGCTGGGTCTAGGTGAGTACCATATTCATGGAGCGAAATAGGTTGAAATCCGGCACAAATAAGTCCAAGACCAGTGCGAAGCTGCAAGGCCCGGGCGAGGCATTGCTGGCAGCGGCACAGCCAACTCTTTACAGGATTGCCGACCTTGAAATCCGAAGAACTATCGAGACCTACTTGCAATTGCTGATGGTGACAGACGGGTTGTCGCGGATCGGCGCATCGGACCTTGCCGATGATCGCGCTCGAACGATTCTTCTCGCAGGACTCGGAGTTCGCGAAAGCTTGAATGCCGAGGCAGCGGTTCTGGAGTGGGATCGTCGTCGCGCGATTCCCTTTGAACTTGAAACTGCGATTGCGGCGGGCGTCTATAGCAACATTCGGAAGGTGGGCGCAGATTTTTTGGAAGATATGGAATCGGCCACTCGGGGATTCTCCGATATTTCTGCTGATTTCATTCACCAAAATCCTCATTTGCTCCCCATCTTCCAGCACCTCGGCGGAATATTCAGTAAGGCGGCGCTGAAGGTACATATCGGATCGGTTTCGGACAATTCCATTTCCAAGCCAGCCTCGATTCGCCTCGCGAAGCTGCTTTATGAGCGCGTCGACCCGGCAAGCGTAAACAAAGGTGAGGTGCTACAGAGGCTGGAATCAACTTTGGAAGGTATTGTCCGGGATCTGATCGGCCGTGTCCTCTTCGAGTCGATTGTGGAGCGAGCGCTTTTGGACCAGGGGTTAGATTTCCAACGCGAAGAGAGCTATAAGGCCCTGACGGGGGTCGTCTACGACTTTCGAGCCGACTTCGTTCTCCCCTCTGCGGATCATCCATTGGCTTTCATTGAGGTCAGGAAGTCATCAGCCCGTCACGCCTCTTTGTATGCCAAGGACAAGCTTTTCTCCGCAATCAACTGGAAAGGGAAAAATACAAGGTTGCTAGCGGTGCTTGTCGTGGATGGGCCATGGACCGGAGAAACTCTGCGCATTCTGGCGAAAGTATACGACTACGTCGTTCCAATCGCTCGCGTAGCGGAGTTAGCAGCGACTCTGGAAGCATATCTCAAGGGAGATAGTTCCAAGTTGAAGTGGTTGATCGAGTTCAAAGTGAAAGCTTTCGAGCCGTAGTCGCCAGGTAGAAGCTCAGTGAAATGGGCAGGAGCCATGTACCCGGCTCGCCGAGCTGCTGGAAATGGACCAGGGCAACATCGCCAAGCTGGAACAGCGCACCAATATGAACCTGAGCACCCTGCGCAGCTTTGTGGAGGCGATGGGCGGGGCGCTGGAAATTCTCGCGGTGTTTCCCACTTGGCATTTGGAGGCCGACTTCGTGAATCAGGTGTCGGCGGGAACGATCGGGGTGCCGGCAGTACTCTCGGCCGGGGGTTCTACGAACCCTCATCCTCCGGCTCCCAGTCGAAGGGGTAGCTGCGGTCGATGCGGTCGAGCAACTCCGGGCGCAGTTCGCGCTCTTCCTGTTCGCGGCGTTTTTCCCGTTCTTCGCGTTCTTCGCGGCCGTCGCTCATGAGGTGGTTCCTGCGTTTATCTTAGCGGAGTTCTCCTTGGGGATTGAGTTTCCGCAGGGGCGAAAGCCGATCTGGTTTCGCTGGCTCTTCGGCACGACTGAAGTTGTGGCCTTTCACAAGACATGGAAAATGGAAACTTTATTGCGCTTCCAGAAGACGGAGAACTTCTTCAGTCGAGCCGGTTTCGCCGATGCGGGGGAAGGTTTTTTCTGTGGACCAGGTGTGGGCTTCCGGGTCGCGGTCGGTCATGGCGTCGGTAACGAAGACGACGTGGTAACCGAGATCGTGAGCGCTGCGGGCTGTGGCTTCAACGCCGGCGCTGGTGGCGATGCCGCAGAGGAAGATTTGCGTCACGCCGCGCGCTTGCAGCCGCTCATGCAGGCCGGTGGTCAGGAAGGCTCCGACGCTGCGCTTGCTTACCAGGATGTCGGTTGGCTGGGCGTCGAGTTCGGGCACCAGTTCAGCCCAGCCGGGCGGGAAATTGAGGCTCAAGCGCGGCTGGCCGGTGCGGCCCGGCGCCGGGGCGACGACGTTGACCAGCGCGACGGGCAGGTTTCGTTGGCGGAATGCGCTGGCGAGCGCGGCGGCTTTGGCGACGATTTCCGCTGCGGGCTGGACGAGCGGCAGGCCGACGATGCCTTTTTGCAGATCGATGACGGTGAGCGCGGCGATGGGGTCGAGTTGGGTGATCGGCATGTCGATCCTTTGGACGGAGGTTTCGAGAGCGAATTTCTTCTGGAATTGGACGTTGCCGAACGAGCTCGGCGATGCAACGTGAAACGAAGGGTAGAACCGCGTTTAGGCCTGAGTGAACTTATACTCGCCCTGTTCCTCCAACGCCACCATCACCTCTTCCCACTCGGCGGTGGAGTCGGCTAGTTGCTGGCGCAGCTCCAGCAGGAGGCGCGATTGGCGTTCGGTTTCCGCGGCGGAGACGTAGTTGCCGAGCGCTCCCTCGGTGTGGGCAATGGAGGCCTCGATGCGCGGAATCTCCTCTTCCAGAATAGCGCAGCGCTCCTGCATCTGCTTGAGCTTGATGGGGTTGAGGCGCTTGACTTTGTCTTTACCCGCGCCTTCAGTTGTAGCTGGCGAAAGCGCCTTTGCGGAGAAGCCGTTCGTGTTCGCGTGGCTTGCCGCGGGCGTGATCGGCTTTTCCGCTGGCGCGGGAGCCGGCTTGCCGGCGCGCGCTTCCTGGTCTTCTTTGTCGCGGACGAACTCGGCGAATTTGCCGGGGTAGATTTCGACTGAGCCGTCCTTCACTTCGAGAACTTTGGTCGCCAGCCGGTCGAGGAAGTAGCGATCGTGCGAGACGAAGACGACCGTGCCGGAGAAGGACTCGATGGCTTCGAGGAGAACGTCTTTGGCGCGCATGTCGAGGTGATTGGTCGGCTCGTCGAGGAGGAGGAAATTGGACGGTGAAACGAGGATGCGGGCGAGGGCGAAGCGGTTGCGTTCGCCGCCCGAGAGGACGCCGAGCGGCTTGAAGACGTCGTCGCCGGAGAAGAGGAAGCAGCCGAGCAGAGAGCGCAGCGCCAGCTCGGGGACTTTGATGGCGGCGCGGCTGATGTCGTCGAGCATTCGCGCTTCCGGGTCGAGAACCTTGTACTGGTCCTGCGCGAAGTATTCAGCGAGGACGTTGTGGCCTAGTTGGACCGTTCCGGAAGAGGGCTGCTCAACGCCGGTGAGCAGGCGAATCAGCGTCGATTTGCCGGCGCCGTTCTGGCCCACCATGGCGACGCGGTCGCCGCGGTCGATGGTGAAGTTGACGTCTTTCAGCACTTCCTTTGGGCCGTAGGTCTTGCTCAGGTTCTGGACGGTCACGACGGTCTTGCCGCTGGGCGGCGGCTGCGGAAAGCTGAAATGGATGACTGGCTCTTCTTCCGGGATCTCGATGCGCTCGATCTTTTCGAGTTCCTTGATGCGGGATTGGACTTGCTTGGCTTTGGTGGCCTGGGCGCGGAAGCGCGTGATGAAGGCTTCCAGATGCTCGATCTGTTCGCGCTGGTTCTTGTAGGCGGCGACGAGCTGGGCGCGGCGATCTTCCTTTTGTTTCACATACTTGGTGTAGTTGCCGGCGTAGATTTGCAGGCGCTTGTTCCAGATTTCGACGGTGCGATCGACCGTCACGTCGAGAAAATAGCGGTCGTGGGAGATGAGGATGTAGCCGAAGGGGTAATTGCGGAGGTAGTTTTCGAGCCAGTTTCGGGTTTCGAGGTCTAGGTGGTTGGTGGGCTCGTCGAGCAGGAGCAGGTTGGGCTTGGCGAGCAATAGCTTGGCGAGGGCGATGCGCATTTGCCAGCCGCCGGAGAATTCTTCGGTGCGGCGGGCCCAGTCGGTTTTGGCAAAGCCGAGGCCGGTCAGGACGGCTCCGACCTGCGCGTCGAGGGCGTAGCCGTCGAGGGCGTGGAAGCGGCCTTGGAGGCTGGAGTACCGCTCGGCGGCGGCGGTGTATTCGGGACTTTGTTGGTCGAGTGTGCTGAGCTGGCCGGCGAGGCGCTCGATTTCGGTTTCCATCTCGCGGAGTTCGTCGAAGACGCTGAGGCACTCCGAGAAGACGGAGCGGCCGCTGAGTTTTAGCCCCTCTTGCGGCAGATAGCCGATGGACATGCCTCGCGTGAGCTGCATTCCTCCGTAGTCGAGTTGTTCGAGGCCGGCGAGGACTTTCATCAGGGTGGACTTGCCGGTGCCGTTGGCTCCGACCAATGCGGTTTTTTCCTGGGCGGTGATGAGCCAGTTGGCGCCCTCGAAGAGGATGCGCGGACCGAAGCGCTTGCCGGCATTTTGGAGAGAGAGCATTGGCTTTCAGCATATCGCGATGGGGTGCGGCGGGCGATTTGGGGGCGTTTTGGTACGGAATCTAGTGTATTCGCGGCAAGACCGGGGGAGGGTGTTGTATTTCGGCTTCCAAGTACAACAATTTGTTGTGGTTAGACGGAATTTTCGGGTGCGATAAGGGCGCTTTTACTGCGTATTTGTGCGCTTTTTGGACGCGTTTCGCGTGAGAATTCCCTCGGCGCTTGGGCACTGCTGGGAGGTGCCGATGGCGGCTGCGTCTGGGCGCGGATTGGGCTTGGGAAGTCACTTCTTCAGTATGCGCTTTTGGGGGGTTATTTATTTGGTAACTGGGGTTGAGGACGGCTTTGAGGGAGGGCAAAGGCAAGGGCAACGACAGGGCTGGCGGTTGTGGTTTCCCCCATCTCAAAATCGAGATGGGGGGCACTCGGCAACAGCAGATTCCCTTCGGGAATGACAGAAAGAAAGGCAAGGGCAACGGCAAAAGTAAAAGCAAGGGCAACGGCAAGTGCAACAGCAGATTTCCTTCGGGAATGACAGAAAGAAAAACAAGAACAGCGGCAAAAGCAAGGGCAAACGCAAAAACAAGGGCAACGGCGGAAGCAAGGCCAAAAGGGGCATGGGCGAGATCCTGCTGTTCCGCTCGATCTGCCGGGCTGGTAAGATTTCGCCATGGTGCGGCGTGAGTATCACTTCTGGGTCTATATTCTTGCACGCCGTTCGCGGAATTTGTATGTCGGGATGACAAACAGCCTTGTTCGCCGGACGGCGACGCATCGAGAGGGTGTGCATGGGACGCATACGGGGCGATACATGATCCACCGGCTGGTCTATTACGAGTACTTTCGGTATGTGCGGAGTGCCATAACTCGGGAGAAGGAATTGAAGCATTGGACGCGCGAGCAGAAGATGGCGCTGATTGAACGAGTGAATCCGACCTGGGAGGATCTTTATCCGGCGATATTGGAGCGGCATCGGGTTGGAGGGGGAGAAGCAGATTCCCTTCGGGAATGACAGAAAGAAAAGCAAGGGCAAAAGCAAGGGCAACGGCAAAAACAGCAGCAGACTTCCTTCGGGAATGACAGAGAGAAAAGCAAAGGCAAAAACGGGCCTGCATTTTCAGTTTCCCACCCTGCCCGATATCGGTGTTCCGCCACATGCGAAGTCTCTGTTACGGAGCGACTGTTACCAGGACGAGGGCGTTGGGGGTTAGGGTTAGGTGCAGGTGGCTGTTGGTTAGGTGGGTTTGTGCCGGGGCGGGCAGGGCGGTTTCCTTATTGAGTTGAGTTACCTGGGCGGGGGTGGGGTATTGGGGTGCTCCGAGGGCGTAGTACTTGGGGAGGACGTTGCCGTGGGTGGCGTCTACGAGATCGG
>Ga0209208_10001327_pt1 | contig 34635 bp, 19 predicted proteins | sample S1TSphfallax_3_FD_187694 | JGI IMG/M metagenome (GOLD analysis project Ga0209208, IMG submission 187694) | Host-associated microbial communities from peat moss isolated from Minnesota, USA - S1T2_Fd - Sphagnum fallax MG (SPAdes) (version 2) | ecosystem: Host-associated > Plants > Peat moss >...
GAGAGAGAGAGAGAGAGAAAAGAACAAATCAGGTCTCAAGAGCTCAAATTGGCAGGAGTCAATGTGGCTTCAGTAGCGTCCAGAATTTCTTGCAGGCGCCGTAGGCCTCCTGCTCCCTCAAACACTAGTCACCAACTTTTGACCGGGTCACGACCTCATTCATTTTTAGTATGGAGTGCGTCAGTAATGGGCTCGGTACCCAACAGTTCCCTAGCTAATCATAGTGGTTAGCTCACTGCTATTTTTTACTACCCACCTACTAACAACCCACAAGTGGGTTGTTAGTAGGTGGGTAGTAAAATTAGCCCTTACCTATGTGTAAACCATCTATGTACCTCGCAGTTACCATTTTTCCTACCTATCTACCTATATATGAGACCTACTTATTACATAATTGGTTACCAAGGTGAAACCAAATATTAACCCAGTTGAGGTTCATCCACAACTGAGTGATAATGGACATCCAGTGGATGGTGCCGTGGTGGGTGCTGGTTCACTGTGGTCAGGTGAATAGGAGAAGTGTTAATATAGACACAAGCTACCTTTCAAGTTCCTTTTTTTTTTTTGGGGGGGCGAGAAGCCAATTTGATTCGCCCATTGCTCCCAAAAAACTGAAGCTATGGAGGCTTCTCAAAGAATAAGGTTCTGTTTTGATGTATATAGGTTCTCCCCTTTGGCCCGCCTATATAGGTGAAAGGATAACAACATTTGCCAAAGCATATGGGATGAAAGTGAGGTGCTTATATGGAGAACATGTTGGGGAACAGATTGTGGACTTGGGGAACATATTGAGAACCGATTAGGAACGAAGAGGGAACCCCATGGGAACACATTGGGAAACAGGGCAAAATGAAAAAAAAATCCTTCCCGCCCTCCAAGCTTAAAAGGAGTAAAATCAAGGCACCTTGGGCCTTCCCATTGCCTGAAAGGAAAACAAATCCTCATCCCCCCCAAAATAAAACTTGCATGGAAAAGTCCAGTGTCCAAATGGAAACTGGACAGTCCACTATCCACACCAAATACAGCTTGAAAAAAAAACCTCCCCTCCAACCTCCCACCAACCCCCAAATTTGGGGACATAGTTAGCTCTCCTATTAGAGAGATGAGGTGCTTCCCAAGTTCTTTAATTTTATTTATTTTTGGCGACGTGCGAATTTGATTGGCCCATCACTCAAAAAAAATGAAACTATGGAGACTTCCCAAAACAGAAGCTCTATTTTGAAGTGTATAGTTCCTCCACTATATAGGTGAACGGAAGACACCATTTTCCAAGGCATACGGGATAAAAGTGAGGTGGTATGGAGAACATGCTGGGGAAAACATTGCGAAATTGGGGAACATATTGGGAATCTCAAATTTCCTCGTCCTAATTTTCCTCATCATTGCAACAAAAGACCATTCATTAGGTACCTTACACATGGTACCAGTGTAGGTGCTGTGTTTACCACGGCCACCCAGCTATGTATAACATTTCTACCTCTCTACAATATACTTTTTTCCACTCTGGATGTATTTGCTATGACCATCCACGTAGCTTCCTTCTCCCTCAAAGGCTCAAGCTCCTGTAATCGTGACAATAATGGAGCCTGCACCGAACCAATAAAACACGTTTACAGATCAACCCTACATTGCCAACTGTATCCTCAATTATGAGATGGAAATCGACCACTTGTGTCCAAGACAAAGATGAATGAATGGTTGAGTGCGCACGAAATCGGTAAACATGTACTTGCCGTCACTGGTGGCACAATCCTTCTAGGAAGTTTTAGGGGAGGAGCAAACAAATAAGAAAGATATGTGAAAAAAAGAGTTTATCAAGAAATGGGAGGAAAGGAGTAAGAGAAGAGTGTGGAAATTTCAGGGAGATTGTGAAGAGGAAACGTCAATATGGAGGGAGGGAGAGAGCTATAGGAAAGATCAGGTTTTGTGAATCTGTGTTGTGATGGAGACACTTTATCACATGTATGCTTTTGAGAGGGTAAAGGACTTCTAGCAGGTTTTCGGAGAGCAGAAAGGGAAGAGAAAACATATACGAGAGGAGTTAATGAATGGAATTTGATTGATGGGAGATATGGAAAAGTCATTCTCTGACCATAAGGGAAAAGATGTTGATGTTTCACAAGGGTCACCAAAAAAAAGAAAAGGAGATGTTATGCGGATCCATGGTGTGATCAACACACCTCCAGTCCCGGGTGAAAATGCTCTCTCAAGCTCTAGACAAGGCACCCATGTGGTGCGTCCTCTTGATTTTATGATTCAACTTGTTTTGCACAACTCTTTTTCTTGGTTTTTTGAAGCTACATGTTGAAATTTGATATTAGTTTATGAGCTTCCTCATTGAATACCAATAATTTTGCTTGTTTTTTTGTTGCATCAGTTAAACCAACCAATATGAAATGAAGTGATATGAAAACAGAATCTTACATTTGGGATTCATTTTGCTATAACAAGTAAAATTGGTGAAAGGAAAATTTGTTAATCGACATCGACTATGTTCATATATAGAATTTGTAAGGATTGCAACTTTCAATGTAGATTGTGAGTAACTCCAAAGCAGTGTAAATCCAACAACATAATTATTAAAGAATTCTCTTAGACATTATTCTTGTGATTGTGTCCCAACCCTTTAGGAATTGCAACCCTCGGTGGCCAAAATTTGTGAAAAAAGTAGTGAAATGAAAATGAATTAGATTAATTAAGTGGTTTTTAATTAAAGAATCCAAAATTTGAAGGTTTCAATTTTTAGCATTTAAATTTGATGGCTAATATTCCATCATACCATCATGTGATGATAGTCAATTGTTGAATTACATTTTGAAACTTACTTTGCATGTAAATGATTTTCTTTTGTGACTCACTTGATTTTTTTATTTTTTGAAAGAAAATTAACAAGCATGTTGAACCCCGCACAACCAGAAACTAATATTATTTAATTATGGACTTGTTGTATTTTACATTTTCAATTAACTATATGTATTTCGTCAAAATATTGTGATTGTACACTTAGGAATCTTGCATTTCTTTTTTTTATGTATAATCAAATCATTTTCAAGATTATTTGATGAATCTTGTTGACATTATTTTTCTTTTTCTTTTGCAGAAATATCCAGTGCATGATTTAAATCCTAATTGCACTTCAAAGAACTTGAATTTGACCATAATTTTTTTCCATGGGATTACTTATGGGAATGATGACGATTGGAAGCAAACATGGACAACATGCCCCATCAATGGTAATGAAGAATGCATATGTTGGCCACAAATGTGGATCCCAAAGGACTTGAATGACAATGTCAAAATTTTGTCATTATCATGTGATTCTAATGTTGTGGCAAGTATCCATAATGACGTGACTGAAATTGGCCAAAACCTCATTCAAAGCTTGGTTACAGATTCAAGGTGTGGCAACTTATTTTTCATTGTGTGTTTCAATTAAACATAATTGAGTGTATTTTGACATCTTTGAATATGTATAAAATTATTGTGGTACACAATACATCTTAAACACTTTGGAACTTTCAAATCCATTAAAGAGAACATGAAATGGGGCTTTGGTGTTAATTTTCACATGGATATGAATTATTAACAAAGTTTATGGTCACATCATCAAGATGTTGGAATCCAATTTGGTTGTACTAACATTTTGTGACGAAAGTTTTTTAAAGTTTCATCTTTGGCACTCAACTAAATTCAATCACCTATATAATTTATTGAATTTGAATCCACTTTGTACCTACATTTAATCTCAAAAAATATATATTTCACTTCCAATTTCCTACGTTCTACTATTTGAATAAATTGTGGATGTAACAAAAGAAAAAATCTACACATTAACACTTGGAAGTAAATGCCTACATGCTTGTGCATAATAACTTATTTACCCATTGTGATTTGAACATTTTATACATAAAATGTTAAAAGAAAATGAAAAAAACTTGCAAACAAATATGTTATGGACTTATGGTTTAGGTTGTTGTGTTAATTAACAAATTGCACCAAATACAATATATGATGTTGTGATTATTTGTACATGTACATTACCATTAAGAATGTTGTTGATGCATTTTGAAATATTTTGTAGGTATGAAATTCTTTGGGATGGACCAATGGCAATGGTTGCTTATAGTTTCGAAGGTCTTGTCCTCAAAAGCTTGGTGGTTGAAATGCACAAACATGTGTATCAAAAGCAAATGAATAATTTGGATGTTAAAGTACAAAATTGTTGTGAGAAATTTTTGAAAAATCTTAAAGGTGTGGTGTTTTATAGTGTACCACATGCCAGTGCTACCCAAGATCTATCAAGGTACTTCAAGTGGCAATGTCAACAAATCACCAAGGATCCAACCCAATTAGGTCTTTTGAGAAATATGGAATCTTTTGACTCAAAAATGGAGCAACTTTTGATAGACTTTAACAAATTTATTTGTGAAGACATCAACATCTATGCATTTGTTGAAGGATTACGTATTGACAACAAATGGGTAAGATTTTCATGCAAACATATCCACTATCCAATTAGGTTCCATAGTTGAACATTTTTTATGTTATAAAACCTTATGTTGGTTTAGCTTTTGAAACTATTAACGTTAGCTATGAAATTGGTCTCAAGTTTTTCCTTCTTTGTTCACAAATCCATTGTAGCATGTATTCATAATAAAAATTGCAAATTCATTGTGAATAGAATAACAATATTTGAAAAAAACACCTTTCTTTATAGTTTGAACATAAAATATAAGTTATTGTTCCAATCATCATTTGGTGAATACATTACATTTGACAACTTGAATATTAGGATAAATCCAATCATATCAAGGAGTTTTAACTAAAATAACTTTTGCACGTGTATAGGGAATTCTAGTGCCAACGACTTCAGCTATTTGATTGTTGAACAATAACAATTACAAAGTCAAAGATGCTAATCACTTGACAATTTGCAAGCCACCATCAAAGGACCATTTAAACTATTCCAAATTATTGGAATGTTTGAAAAAATTTATGAAGCTAAATAACATTGGTTTTTATTTTTGGAATTATGTATGTTCATCTAATTTGAGTGCAAACATTCCATCATTTCACTTAAATTGTGTGCCATAATTTTTAAGGTGTTATCCATTATTTGAATTTTTATTTATTTTTGGTGAACTATGACAGGAAAAAAAAACACCAACTATGCCACCTTTGCCATGTTATGAAGTGACGTTGGAAGATAAAGCAAATCCCATGCATAGTTTGTTTCAAAAGGAATCTATTGTTGCATTGGTTAGAATGGGTGGGATTGAGAAAACCACTTTGAGTAAAAAAATGTATCATTTGTTCCACAACCAATATGAAAAATCTAGCTTCTTGGAGGATGTGAAATCAGAAGACATCAATGATGTTAAAAAAAAAACTTCTAAAAGATTTATGTGGTAGAAAATTACATAAGAATGAAGATGTTGATGAATACCTTGATGAAATCAAACAATGCATGATATCAAAGAAAGTTTTGGTGGTTGTGGATGATGTTGGTATGACGAAAAACCTTGAAACCTTGCAACTTCCTATTGACAAACATGCAACTAATGTAATTTACAAGAGCAAAGTACTTGTAAATTGTCGAAACTGGCAAATATTGAAAAATCATGTAAGGGAGACCGCAAAAATAGACATGGCATTCTTGAAGGAGGAACAAGCAAAGGAACTTTTCATGTTCCATGCATTCAAACATGCAATTGGTGTGACAAATGATTTCAAAAACATTTATATGGAGATTATAAAAGCTTGCGAGGGCCTCCCTTTAAGCCTTGAAATATTGGGTTGTTATTTGCATGGTATTTGTGATTTGGAAATATGGAAAGATGCATTGGAAGAATTGAAAGGTGGGCGAAATATAACAAGGGGCTTTAACAATGAAGTGCTTTGCAAAACTTTGCAGATTTCTTATGACCACTTGAATAAAAAACATCAAGACATGTTTTTGGATATTGCTTGTTTTTTCACCAGTTTCAATAAAAGTACATTTTGTCGAGTGTATTCGAATCAAGATGATTCATCAAGCCCTATGCTTAGGTTACAAAATTTGAAAGATAGATCTTTAATCAAATGGGCAAAAGATGGCAACTTGTACATGCATGAACAATTACGGAACATGGGTCGAAATATCGCAATAGAAGTTACAATGAGTCGATTTATATGGAAACCAAATATATCCTTGCAAAATAATCAGGTTTGAACAATATGTTTAATTCAATCCTATGGTGTATGTGTGTGTGTGTGTGTATAGTTAAAACTCGAAATGAAGCCATAAGTTTTAACTTTATTTAAGAAGGTGTAATATGTTTTCATTAAAAACGTGGCATTAGAATGAATTTTTTTTTAATTTATTAACATTGACAATTTTTAAAAATTTGTTTGATGTGATAAGTGACGAAATTTTTAAAAGGCATTTCTTTTAAAGAATGTGAAGTTTTGCCTTCATTTTTCCAAAATGGCTCAAAGGAGTTTCACAACCTTAAATTACTTGACATGACAAAAGCCTCACCAAATACGGTGGAAAAATTCATCCAAAGTCAAGATTTGAATAACCTTCGATGGTTGTGTCTCCAAGAATGCAAGATCCAAAGGTTGCCAAATAATTTGTTTAACTGTTGTCACTTACAAGTACTCCATTTAACAAAATGTAATTCTCTACAAATTTTTTTTGATATTTTAAGCCCTACCTTTAATATGTTAATATGTGTCAATATGAAATTATCTACACCTATGGGCAAATTGAATGCACTCTTAGAGCTTAATCTATTGGGGTGTTCGAACTCGCAAGATTTACCTACATGTATTGGTCAATTGAATGCACTTCAAAAGCTTAATCTATTGGAGTGTTCAAGTTTACAAAAACTACCTACATCTATTGGCCAATTGAATGCACTCCAAAAGTTTCATTTGTCAAGTTGTTCGAGCTTGCAAGAATTACCTACATCTATTGGTCAATTGAGTGCACTACAAAACCTTAATTTGATTGATTGTTCAAGCTTGCAAGAATTGCCTACATTTATTGGCCAATTGAATGCACTCCAAAACTATCATTTATTAAGGTGTTCAAAGTTACAAAAATTACATGTGTATATTGGTTGATTCAATGCATTCCAAACCTTCATTTGTCGAGGTGTTTGAGTTGGCAAAAATCATGTACATCACTTGGGGAATTCTATGCATGTCAAAAGCTTAAGTTGTTGACTAAATGTAGATTATAATGTGTAGGATTTTAAACAAAACTAGAATTATATATTGTGTCAATAAGATTTTGTTCATGTTGAATTATTGTACAAATCATATAAAAATGATTTGGGTTTGAAAACAAGAATATGTAATAAAAATCATGACTATTTAATTAATTCATAATTGCGCTTTTATATTGTAAATGTACACCAATAAATCTATAAAGGTTTTAAAAAACCCTTGCATGACAACATTTTTATTAATTTAAAAAATCCAAGTTATTTCTATCAAATGATTAAAATTATATTTAACTCAAGTAGATTTCTAATGGAAGAACGTTTTGCAACCTCAAATATTCATAATCATTGACATTATCATAACATAATGCAATAATGAAAAAAAAATTAATTCGTATGATTGATCTCCATGACTTAAAAAAATTTGGAAAGTTTTGATGGGGGAGATTTTTTTTAATGGTTGCCGTTTTATATGGGTAAATTTTCATGGACACATTTTCATTAAAATTGGTACTTTGCAATTAATTTATTATAATTATAATGATTCTTAAATGTCCTATATATCAAAATAATATTTTTTGAACAATTAAATCATTAATATGTGCACCAATTCCATAACATAATGATGAGTTAGGATATAAACCATCATCTATTACAACTTTTCAAGGTTTGTTCACAATGAAATTTCCAAAATAGAATGTGTGACTTTTAAAGGATTCTAAAGTCCAACTTTGAGTTTTTATTTTATTGAAATGATAACAATTGGGTGGATTGTTGTATGTTAATAAAAAAATTTGGATATTATGTAAATGCCTTTTTTAGATTTTTGAACTAAAGATATTAAAATTGTTTTAACTTCATTTTTTGAGTAATCAAAAGGAATTTTTTAAATCATCCAAATTAATTTCAAACTTTTTGTACAAGAAAAACATGTTTTGTTTAAAACAAGTATGCGTTCATTGGGTGAACTTGATGAATAAACAAATCATATCAACATTTCAAAGGCTTGATATTTTGAACCAAATGGTTATGATGGTAAAAACTCATTTGTTTATACTAATTTGCTAGTTGTCTATATCCATTGAGCTCAAAATTTCTAGGTCAAATCATATGTCATATGTGTACTTGTAAACCAAAATATTAATGCACAATTATTTATGCATGTGAAAAATCACTTGCACCACATGAATTATCTTATCTTGGGCTATTTAATTTTGCTCATTCAATTTTTCCATGTAATTGTTATTTAAGAAAATAACCCTAAGAATGTTGGAGTTTTTATTTCATTTTTTGGAACTCAAATTGTGAATGAACCCTTTTATAAAAAAAAATCTTTTAAACATCCACCATCATGCATCAAACGTGGACAAGTGTTGAAATTTGTGAAATTGTGATAATATTTTGTCTACATTGTATACATAGCTTGCATTCCCCTTGTCAAATTGCTTGAGCTTGTAATAACTAACTACATCTATTTGACCAATTGAATGCCCTCCAAGAGCTTTGTTTGTGGGGGTGTTTGAGGTTGGAAGAATAGATGTATGTCTATTGACCATTCGAGTGCACTCCAAAAGATCGTTCAATATGGGGGTGTTTGAATTTGCAAGAATTAGTTGTACATCTATTGGTTATTTGATTGCAACCCAAAAGCTTCATTTGTTGGTACATGCATTCAAAGTGGACCAAAAATAACACATTAAAACTTCCCAAAAAAATCAACACACAGAGGCCTATTATGGATGTCATGTAAGAAAATATTAATCACATGATCCAAACAATGCAATTTACATATGGCCAATTGGTAAGTATTATTTTTAAAAAATATATATTATATTATTTTAATAATAAAATATGTATATTTCGAAATGTACATTCTAAATTTTATGAAGAAAAACATTTAACCAACTAATACAATTCATTGTTGCAATGATTTTATACTTCCTACACATGCATAGTTTTTTCATGATTGAAAAAAAACCATTGTTGTTGTAGATGAATAAGATGGTAGGTGGTAATTGACATGAAGTAATGAAAGTAATATCTATTGCAACGCCCATTTTCATGATTTTAAAATAATTTTTACTACCTTTGTTGGCTTGTAGCAAGGTAGGTGGTAAAAATAGGTAACATGTAGGGCTACAACAACAATTACAAACCTTGTAACACCTTTCCTTGTGTTTTTATTTTCATTCTTGAAGTATGTTACAAATGATGTAGTTTTTTTTTTTTTATATTATGTTTTTTGAACAATTGGTTTTGAACCCATTTAATATAACCTTTTAGGACCCAACAAATACTGACAACCCAAGGAAGAACATCCTAGGATTCATGCACACTTGCACAAGTGTGGGATGGAAATGAGCCCCAAGCATTTTAATGTGAAAATCACTTTGAAATTTGGAGTTTTGAAGTGTTTTGAATCTTTGGGACAAAAATGTAAATAATAAATTAAGTTCCCAATACATTATTGTAAAGGTCTTGAACTGTAAATATCAAAAGTGGATTCGAACTTTGCAATATTTGGAGTTTCGAATTGAAAGTTATGGCCAAAAGAAAGGTCATGAATCAAATTCACAATTTGATTATTGACCACTAAAACCTAGGAACATGGATCAAATGACCTTTGATCAAAGTGTGCAACATGGCATTGGAAAGATCTTATCAAAGATTACAACTTTGTAATGGGAAATTTTTGGATCAAAATTCATATGGAAATTTTGTGACCCTATAAAATCATGGGATTCATAATTTGGGAATTCAAGAATTGCATTTCAGAGTTGCAAGGATTTTAACCATTTTGATGCAACCTTCACCACCAATCAAAAAATATATTTATAACAAGGAAGGGAGGTGGTTTATTTCCAAATATGGGTCATGTGAGTGTAATGAGTCCAAAACAAGTTTGTGACTAAGAGTCAATTCCATTTGCATTAAAACCACCTACATTGTTTTGCTTATGGAAGTGATTTTTCCATGAGGTTCTTATGATTATCACATTCTTTTGGTCTCATTTCAGATCTTTTCTAAGTGTAAGGAGCTAAAGAGCATGCCTCAAAATTTTCCTTATTTTTCCCCTTTTTAAAGCATTACCATCAACTTAAAGGTTTATTCCCAATACCTTAAAATGAACTTAAGGGCGTGACAAGTTCCAATGTTGGCAAATGTTTTTGTTTTTTCTCATAACATAAAGGGGGGAAAGTTGGGAGAGGGGGAAGTTTTCATAGGCATGAATTTTTTTTTGGTTTGACATAGGGGATCAAATAACTAGATTTTGATTTTTTTGAAACCCAATTATATTATTACATTTAAAAAAAATGATATACTTAGTTATTAATTTCCTTAGTTATTTTGTTGATAACATGTGTATGTTATGCATAAGGGTTGGCTTTGAAATGCCCAACTTAATAACCATTTGGTATATTATCAAGGTAGATTTTTGTATGCAAAACTAAACCCCCAAAATAAAATCTTCATTCTTGGTGTAAATCTCATAATTACCAACAACATTGATCAAATTTTGAAAGTTAAAAGAACAACCAAAAGTGAAATTAAGATTGGAGAAATGTAACCAAACAAAAAATGATAATTGAAAAAACTTGTTGGGACAAAACATGGAAAGGTACAAATTAATTTTTGGTTTTAATTTAATGAGTGGGTTAAACATAACAACATAGGGTGTAAGAATTGAAATAACTTGTGGAATTGGCATTTGATGACACACCTTTGATCATCTTGGAATTTCATTAATAATGAGATGATTATTTCACCTATAGGTTTTGGAATGCACCTTGGCTTACATGCTTGTTGCAATATTTGATTCATCTATAGTTTTAATTTAATCATACTGGTATATTTAAATGACCTCATATCAATTATGTTACATCCAATTGTACATTTGTTGATTGGGTTGAACGAACTCAATCAATTATTTCATAAGAACATGGTTGACATTTTTACCATTGGCTCTTCTTTGGAAGCAACTATTTTTTGTGTTGAGGAATAATTTTGCACATGGCACCAAGGACCTTGGTCTTTTCATAACTATTTCTTTTGCTAAGGGTTTTTTAAATGGTAAAATAATAATAATAATATGATGCATTACATGCACCACACATACATATCTAACTTTTTTGACTCACTGGATAAGATGAAAATTATGATTGGAAAATATGTGAAGTTAATTCTAAGTAATTTTAACAAATGATTTCTTGACTTGTCAATTTTCAATCTTCAAAGTTGTTCAATCCTAAGCATGATCTTGATAATGCGCCTCAATTTATTTATTTATTTATATTTATTACAATTTCAATTGCAAGATGATTATTATTCAATAATTATTGCACTATATGTTTAAACTTTAAAATTTATGAGATTACTTCTCATGGTTTGGAAGATCCTTGGGTGACAAATAAACTACCTTCTTTAATAGATTAGTATGTATGCTTGCAAAAATATATATCCAAATTCAATGATGCACTCTTCAAAGCTACATTACTTTCATGGTGAGCAAAGGGGGGCAATACGTGTAAGGCAAACTTGAACCACAACATCATGGCACAACAAACACCCAATAATGAAATGTGGGTCATTAGATATTCAGACATGGGGCCAAGGTAAACCCATAACAATAATTTAACCTTTTTAAATGAGGCCTTTCATTGTCTATATTTAACCTGAAAAATGTGAAATTTAGATATAGAGACCCCAATTTAATCTTGGGAGGAGGTCTATATCAATCTTCAACGATTTTCAAAATGAAAGATAAATACCCAATAGTTATCAATTGGGCCTGGGATCTTACCATGGTACAACCTTGGGTTTACCCAATTCTTGAGACATGGTCATAATAAACTAATGATTGCACAAACACAATGTTCACAAGGATATCATAAGTTGGCAGATAAATATTGACTAAAATTTTTTTTTAGTAAAAGTTGTTAGGTATGGACTATGGTGAGTTGTAGACTTGAACTTCAAACTTTGGATGAGAATTGTGTGTTTGGACAATCCTTCCTATGTGCATCTTTCCCTTTCACAAGCGTTTGCCATTCCTTCACCCTAAAAAGGGAAAAAAATACAGATGCTAGAACCTTGTAGTTGGGAAAATTGTTTGGATTAATCCAAGGTTATATAGTGTCAATTCAAAGATTTTTATGATTAAATATAATTATACCTTATGATTTATAGATTGTAAAGACAAATAAATAAATAAATATTTTAAAACATTTACAATGTTAGAGAATGTACTTTTATCATTGCTACCAACCCCCAAGGTAAGGTGTGAAAAGTTTCCAAAAACATTTTGGGTTAAAATCTCATTGGTTTGTCCTACAATCCTTCACAACAAGGGGTTTCTAAATTCTCCCTTTAAGCTCCCTTGTTATAGGAATATTTTGTATACCTCTCCAACCCCCCTCCTACCCCTTTCCTCTTTCCCTCTCATTTCTCATCACTTGTGTAAATATCACAAAAACCAAGCTCCTTTGGATCACAACTAATTGGACTAGATAACTTTGTGATGGGGTGGTGGACCCAAAACCAATTGGTAAGAACAAAAGAGTGAAAAAGTGGGGTTCGATTAATAAGAAACCTTCACAAAAAATTGGGGTGGGCTTGGATAGGCCATCATTACAAAATTCCAAAAATGTCATGTATCTAAGAAGATTAAAAATGATAGTTTTGGCTCCAACCTAGGGGCAAATCATGAAAATTTATCTTGGCTAGGTCCCTTTGACATGAAAGACACCTTGTCAAGCTCTTGTCTTGGGCCCCTAGCTACTTAGGGTCTTTGGGAACACATAATGGGAACAAGCTTATAATTTTAATCCATATTTTTTATATGAACGTATTTGACATTCAAAAAGATCATCTGTGAAGGCATGGTAACATTATGAAATTTGGCTTAAGCTTGGGGCAGGCCATATAATATTTTCGTGGCTTGGAGTTCGGGGACATGTTCAATACCTTGGGTATGTTCTATGATGGGCACTATGGCACCATGTCTAAGCCCCCAAATCGTCAAAGGTCATAAGTTGGTCTAAGCCCTATGCCACCCATGGCCATAATGTCCTACACCTTGGGCTATCACATCCCAACCCTTGGCAACCTAGGATCATTCTATCTTAAACCCCACATTGTCGTGTCCTAAATCATGGGCCACCTTCTTTTAGCCCCTAAATAACTTAGGGTCCATTCCATTTTGTCATGGGCCCATGTTGTGTAATGTCTTAAAGCCCAAACCACCATGTCCTAGCCATCAAAAAGTCTAAAATCATTTTTCATAGACAATAGGCCGTATGTTTTAAGCCCCAAACAAGCTAAGGGGGCTTCAAGGCACCCATTTTGGACCCAATCAACCATGGGTCTATATTATCATGGTCCCAAGGCATCCTATCTTGGTGCCCAAGGCACTTGTCAATGGTATGGAACTTGTACTAGGATGGAATGCACCTAGGAAGGCCCATTCTGCCCAAAACAACAATGAGTCTACAACTATGATTTTGCCATTATAAAGACAAAGCATGGATGTGGGTTCTGAGAGTATTCAAGAGTAGTAGATGAGGTTTGTCCATACCATATATTGGAATGAATCAAAATAAAATGTCAATACAAAATCACATTAAATAATAATCATAATTTATACACTCATCATACACCAAAACAAATTTGCAATGTGCAATTACTTATATGCAAAAGGATGGTTTCAAAAAACACCATTTTTATTATGCCCACCTCAAAATAATGATTCTTCCCTGAAATAAGAATAAATCTTCTAAATATACCTCCCATAATTTACTTTGTCAAATTTTGTCAAGTATGTGGACTAGCAATCACCCACAAGAAAAACAATCCAAATTTCGCTAAAGGTCAACAAGCAAAGTAAAAAATAATTTGAATCCCACCTTCAAATGGCATGGGGACCAGGACAAATGGCTTGGGGGCCAGGACAAGGCGCCCTTGGGCCATGAAAAAAATAGACTCTTGTTGCCTAAGCCCAAGAATGGGTGCCTTGAAACCCCCCTAGCTTGTTTGGGGCCTAAGACAACCAACCTACTGCCTATGAAAAATGATTTTAGACCTTTTGAAAGTTAGGACAATGTGGTTTGGGCTTTAGGACACTTCACAACATGGGTCCATGACAAAAAGGAATGGACCCTATGTTACTTAATGGCTAGGAGAAGGTGGACCAAGGTTACAACATGGGGCCTAAGATAGAATGATCCTAGGTTGCCAGGGGTTGGGATCTGATAGCATGGGGTTTTAAACATTATGGTCATGGGGCTCATACTAAATGACCCTTGACTACTTGGGGGCTTGGACATGGTGGTATAATGCCCATCATAAAACATGCCCAATGTATGGAACACGTCCCCAAATTCCAAGCCGCAAAAAATATTTTATTGCCTACCCTAAGCCTAAGCCAAAATTCATAATGTTACCATGTTTTCATGGATCATATTTTTGGATGTCAAATACATTCATATAAAAAACATGGATTAAAATTATACGCTTGTTCCCATTATGTGTTCCCAAAGACCCTAAGTAGATGGGTGCCCAAGAAAAAATAATATAGGGCCCAATACAAGAGATTGACATAATATCTTTCATGTCAAAGGACCCCAACCAACAGAATCTTTCATGATTTGCCCCTTGGTTAAAGCCAAAACTCTCATTTTTAATCTTTTTACATTCATGGCCTTTTTGGAATTCCATACATCATATGATGAAAATCTTCAAATGTTTTGTTTGGTTCACTAGTTTTCTTTGGGTGGGGATTGGGGTACTTGCCATACATTACACTATTACAAAATGTGGGTGCAGTCCCTATTCACTAGTCCAATGAATTCACTACTTTTTCACTAGTCCCCATTCATTACAACTAATGAATTCATTCAAAATCTAGTGAAATCACTTGGCGTACAAAGACACCTTTTGTTGTAATGTTATTACTAGTTTGAAGAAAAGCTTTTAGGTAGGGAAAACAAGGCCATCCTTCCCACATACTATGAGCTCATTAGGGGGTGTTTAATGCCTTGCTACATTATTTGATTGAAAATCTTCAAATGGTTTGTTTGGTTCACATACTCACCTCTCCTATTAATTAGATGAGGTGCCTCCCAAGTTTTTTTCTTTTCTTTGGGCAACATGCCAATTTGATTGGCCCATCACTATAAAAAAATGAAACTATGTAGACTCCCCAAAATAGAAGGCTTTATTTTGAAGTATATAATTCCTCCCCTTTGGCCCACCTATATAGGTGAAAGGACACCATTTTCCAAGGCGTATGGGATAAAAATGAGGTGGTATGGAGAACATGTTGGGGAAAACATTGCAAATTTGGGGAACATATTGGGAACTCATTGGGAACTTAATTGGAACATAGTGCAAACACATTGGAAAGCCATAAAGAAATGAAAAAAGAAATGAAAGTTAGGAGCTTCAGCACTTGTAGGTGATGTGATGGTTGTTGCAATCAATGTCACAAGATCGAAAAGTGAAGTTGACAAACCAAACACTAAACTCCTTGCATCAATGCAACTAGAAATATTCTTTTACTTCTTATAAAAAAAGTTGTTTGTCTAGTAATGTGAACAAGGCCATGATGTTTGCATCTTAAAAAATCATCGCCTTTTTAAAAGTAGACACCATCTTTCATGGATTGCATGCATTTGAATGCACATTATGTTCTCATTGATTTTGTTCATTTTTTCTATCTATTTTACCTTCTTTGCCCCATGTGGGTGTTTTATAGGTGTGTGCTACTATTTGCTAGTAACCACAAAATCCATGATCTCAATGTTACTTTCAATTGAAGGTGCACAAATTTCACACAATTGTTCATTGATGTCATTTAGGAAGGTCAACCTTTTCAATGGCACTAGTTTCTTCAAGTTGTCACACATATTCGCCCACTTGGGCACATCCATGAACACCAACCAACAATTCATGAAGGTGAAATTCATGTGCTTTGGATGTTTCAACTTGTAAAGCTCCATTGCTTTCAGCAAGGTGTCATTCTGAGAGCTTTCAAATTCATTCGTTGTGTTTGGGCAAAGTTATTACACACGTGTTGTTTTGTTGTACAAATTCTCTTTCAAGCTTTGAAGTTCATACATGCACACCAATTAGTTGCACCAACTACCTTTGATGCAACAACAAAATCCCTATGTTGGTGGTCACATTCTTGTTTGTGTTATTCTTCCCTTTGAAACATCTATTAGTTAAGTTCAATTAAAAAATCATACACATGAAGATTAAGGCAAGATTGACCTATAGGTCAACCAATCTCCATGGAGTTTACTTTCAAGACTTTGGTTATAGTAGGCATACCAAATGCATAATAAAATATTGTAGCCACAAGACTACTCCCATATCTTTTGGTTGTATATTCTAGTACACTCAACTTGAGTGGGGCAAAAGCAATTTGAGGAAGAGCAAATCAAGTTTTTATTATAATATATTAAAATTATATAGGATTTGTTTTGTGATCAGAACTCAACTTCATATGAACAAAATTATAGTTATTTTGTGAGTTTAGGGGCTTTATTCCCATTGTATGTTTTTGTAATTTCATCTTTGGTGCTATAAGATTCCAAGACATTATAGGGGTGTGAGGTGTGGTTGATGCCAATTTGGTTACTTTCAAATTGTGCTTGGGCTTATTATATTCATGCAAATTTGTAAGTAGGTTTGACTTTACTTTGTGTGCATGTTTTCATGTATGTGATTTTGTTAGTTTGATATTGTTAGCCAAAGTGAACCAACACCCACCAACACACCGATTGGGAAAAACCCATTTTAGGTTTCATTGGGGCAAAACCCAACCAAATGTTTTGATGATAGTAGGTTGGGTTCTAGCTTGATTTAAGAACAAAAATGGAAAAAAATCCCTTTGTTTTTCCTTTATTTTCCGCCCTTTTTCCAATCTATTGACCCTACCTACTTAAAACCCCTCCTACCTATTATCCCTATTTACCTATTGACCCTTCCTACCTACTAACCATCCTTGCTATTGACCTTAAGTATAACTACCACATGTACCTATTAACATAAGGTACCTACTAACCAAACTAGCGGCCTCCTTAGTTTTGCCATTACTCCTCATGTTGTTTTGTTGCTCCTCTAACATTGCCCACCCACCCATCCTTTTTTGACCACCATTTCATTGCATAGTCAAATTCTCCCTCTTTCTTTCTCATAAGCAACAAGATGACATTAATGAGGACTTGCAACTCATTGTCATCAAAAGTTTCATTAAGAAAAAAAACTTGATGAAAAGGAACTACAACAACTTGTAATTCATTTTTAAAAACACAAGTTCCACACAACAACAAATTGTGACTTGTCATAATCATTTTATTTTTGTTGTTGTTGTAAATACCTTGTAGTAGTGATGATGAACACCAAAGTTGTCATTGTTGTTTGTTTTCTTTAATAATAATTGCAACAAGGTTGTGGCATCAATGATAAGCACCATGATTATTGTCATGATTTTTTGTTTTTCTCTTTATGTTTTCTTGTAGCAAGATGAAAGGGTGCTTTTTTTTTTTGGATTTAAATTTTAAATTTCTTTTTTGTAGGATTTAACATTGATAAAAATTGACACACTTGCCTCCTTGCAAGTAAGAAAAATCTCATTGTTTACTTCCTTGTTATTTTTTTTTAATTTTTTTTAATGTTTTTTTTGTAAGAGTAGGAAGTGGGTGGCAATTGTTTGTTTTATGTTTTCTTGCAATAAGCTCATAATGAAAACAACAAACATGATGTTCATCACCATTGTCATTTTTTTTTTGTGGAGTTTTCTTGCATTGGGTCAAGAGGGCACATTATTTTCAAGGACAAGTTTTGACCTTTGAGCATAACTACACTTGCTTCCTTGCAAGTAAAAAAAATCTCATGTATGGGAGTGAAGTTCAACAAAACAATTAGTGCAATCATTGATTTTCATAAATCTGAAATAATTTATGGATAATATGTCCTTATATTGACCCATTTTTTTCTTTTCCCCTATTTGGTTCACAATTTTTTGGAATGCCCATGATACAATGGGTTGTTGCTCAAATGCAAACTTTGTGGGATTAATAAGGATGAATTTGTGGCAATTGTGGTTTATTTCCATCTAGGTTATCATCACATCTATATTTAGCATGTCGGAATTAATGTGGCAAAGGTAGCAACAACCTATTGTCAAACAACCTATTGTTAAGTAGATGGGATGGGCAATGTGGACCATAGTTTTTAAAAAGGTTTTCCCACAAATAAGTGGTTTTCATAAGTCCATGAGTATGGGTATTTTATGATACAAAACCATTTCCAAAACACAATACTTATATCCTAAGGTAGACCATAAATGCCCCATGAAATACTCACATTGATTTAAAGATTTTTTGAATGTGCATGGTAGACCTTGCAAAAAATTAAATAATTCTAATGGCATATGCCTCCAACCTTCATAAATATCAAAACATATACAAATGGAAAACAAAACACTTTTATAATAATTAATTTTTTTAAAACTTTAAATCAAATCAAATGTTACAAAATAAAAAATGAAAAAATTAACGTTAGATTTAAAAACCAATTAACCCAAAACAATACAAAATACCTTAAATAATCTTAATGGTAGATCCCATAAACCTTGACAATTATAGAAACAAATCTAAATGCAAAACAAATTCTTTTATAACATTTAATTATGCCTTACATTTCAAAGCTAATTAAATGGGGAAAAAAGAATGAATGTAAGGATTAACCTTATATTTTAAAGCTAATCAACTAAAATAAATAAATGCAAAAAATCCTAACAACTTACAAACATATATACAAATGCAATCTTTTTATAATATATCATTATGTTTTACATTTTCAGGATAACTAAATGGAAATAAATTAATGAGTGTAAGAACTAACCATAGATTTATGGATTAATTAAGTGAAAAAATGAGTGAAGGAAGAAGTATTTATGTTTTTTTTGGTATAATCTTTCCAAGTTGAAACTTTCTTCATTCCTTTTCAAAAGAAATCAAATGAGTGCATATTGCTCCATATATGTATAAATGAATTTTTTTCCCCAAAATCCAATTTAGGGTTGATTTTAATTAGTATAAAAAGGTGAAAATTCTTAAATGTAAACCATATTATTTAAACTTGTACATCATTCAAATAGGTAAAATGACTTGTTAAATTTATTGCCCTTTTTTAATTAAATTATGTAATGACATTAAGTACACCATGCATTAAATAACCCAAAATAGAGGTAGAGCTATAATATTAATGTTGAACAATGGACTATGATTGCAATACCCACATTTAAGGTTGCCATTTATTGGCATCGGGTGCTCAAATATGACTAAAATGGTTATTAATATGTTCAATGCAATATATACTTGCATATTCTGTATATTATACATTGGCACATGTTGGCATTATGTAAGTGGTAGGTAGGTAGGTGGGTAGATAGGTAAGTAGGTGAATAGATTGATGGGTGGGTGGGTAGGTATGTACATAGACAGAAAAGTAGACACATAATGGGTTGGGTAGGTAGGTGATAAGTGGGAAAATAACTAAAAAGTAAGTAGGTAGGTATGTAAATAAGGAGGAAAGAAGTTAGGTTAATAGGGCAACTAGGTCAATAGTGTAGTTAAATGGGAAGGTAGTATGGAGGTCAAGGTTGGGGAAAAAACAACAAAAAAAGGGGTCAAAGATCAGCATCCAAAAAAGGTTGATTCTAGTACAATGTTGGTTAACACAAGTTTGAAATTAAATGAAAAAATGTAGCCCATCTTATGGATGTAACAACCAATTGGTGCATTGGTAGGTGCTAGTTCATTTTGGTTGATATTTTCGAGTGTCAATCTAATAGTGCATGACAAACATGAAGGGTTCTAAGAAGATTTTCAAATTTTCCTAAAAATTATCCACAAAAACATTGATTTGGTTTTTATGAACATAGAAATAGTGAGAAAAATAATCAAAATATTATATTTATCATGACAACCAAACTTGTTGATACACCCTTGGGTTTGTCAAGTTGCAATGGTGTAAAAAATCCTATCAATTTTTAAATATATAAAAATCTAGGGTGCAATTTTTAATCCCAACAAGGAAAAGGGCATTGGTGCTTTGGGATGGGATTAGGATTAGCTCCTTAGTTAAGCTCACAACCATGTCATTCTACACAAACCAAGTAGAAAAGGCAATAAGTCTAATTTGGAGTCAAAATGATGCATACAAAGCCATGGGCTATTACATATTCACAAGATTCACTATAGGTTAAACTTGGAAGGTGTCATCATTTTTTTACCTATGGTGTACTATGTAGGTTTTCACATAGGCTACATAAAATGTTTTTGCTCAAGATTCTGAAGTAGAAGTCCCAAAATTGTCAAGTTATGTGGGCCACCATTTTGTAAAGTCATAACTTTTTCAAAGAAGGCAAAATTATAACTTTAAAAGAAAATCTTCAACAATGTATTTCACTATTCAATTGGAATTGATTTTATCTCTTTTTGAACAATTAAATGGTCAAAAGTCATTTTGGTAGTTTATTTCTTTGCTTTTCAAATGGTCATAATTTGCATGTTAGAGGTCTTTGTTAGAGGAATACAAATTCACTTTAACATAATGATCTTTGAACTTAGACCTTTCCGATGGTCCAAAGAAAGCCAAAGTTTGACAAGGTTTGGTTTCCAAATATTAATTCAAAGATTTGGGAAACCTTGGGACTCCTAACATTGGAATCCATTTTGGAGTGTTGGGACTTGCTCCCTTGCACTCTCCAACACTTGTGAAAGTTTATTTGAATCAAGTGGTGTTTTAGCTTCACTCCAAGCTCCATCAAAGCTATGGGTACCTCCACACTAACACATGAATCGACCTTGCCCATGTGACCAAAGTGAGATGGACTATTTTTGTGACATCATCTTTTAACATCAATTGTATGATTTTTTTAAAAATCATTTTATTATTATTTTTATTATTTTGTTCATAATTGAAGGAAATCAATATCCTTGGATGGTTTTAATACAATCATCAAATTCCATTAATAATGTTCCATGTTTGATATATTTTGGCTTCCCATGCATAGTGTGGATCTAGATCATAATGCCAATATTGCATTTTTCCACCCACATACAATGTGCATCTTTAAATTTTCATGCAAGTATTACATTTTACTCTCCCATATATATGTGAATTAGGGTCATAATGTGAGTATTACGCTTTGCCCCCACATATAATGTGCATCCACAAATTGTTGTGTAGGTATTGCATTTCCTTCTACCATAATTAGTGTGGATTATGGTCATAATGTGGGTATTGCACTTTGCTCCACATATAGTGTGCATTCATAAATTGTCATGCAAAGTATTGCATTTAAGGCTCCCACATACAATGTGGATTAGGGTCATAATGTGGGTATTGCATTTTGTCCCTACACACAATGTGCATTTTAAAATTGTCATGCAAGTATTACATTTAATGCTCCCACATATAGTGTGGATTATAGTCATAATGTGGGTATTGCATTTTGCCCCCATGTATAGCATGCATATTTAAATTGTCATGTAGGTATTGCATTTCCTTCTTTTATAAATAGTGTAGTTTGTGTGACTATCATGTGGGTATTACATTTAAATAATCCATAAATAATATGGATTTAAAATAGACTTGCAAGCATTACAATTTAAAATTTACAATTATGACCATAGACCATATCATATATTTTCCATTTTTAGCATTTAAGGTATTATGTTTATGATTGTATATGGTTTAGATGAGGCATACAAATCAAGTATTAAGAACATGTACATTCGCATTAGTTTCAAAGGAGTTGTATATTGATTTGAAACCACAACTTAAATAAATCAACAAACATTTCATTAAACCTTAAACTTAAAACCCTAAATAACCCTAATGGTAAATGCTTTCAACCTAATGATTATACAAATAGTTACAAATGGAATACAAAAAGGTTTATAAAAACTATGTTTTGAATTTGAAAGTTAATCAATTAAAAATTATAATGAATGGAATAATTAGCATTAGAGTTTAAAACTAATTACCCCTAAACATTTAAATATAAAATAAAATAAAACAAATGGTAAATGTCATAAAAATTAATAATTATATAAACATATACAAATTTCATACAAAATAATCTTTTAGGAGTGAGTGATGAATTAAAATTGAAACACAATGGAAAGAAAATAAAATTGAATGAAATAAGAGTTTTTTTTTAACCTTTAGTGTGGTCACTTCAACTCGAAGGCCCAACTTGAGACCTTCTTCATTCACCTTGAAAATAGATAAACGAGTCTTGTTGCAAGTATTTGTATGTGAAGATTTGGCCAACTTTCCCCCAAAATCCAACCTAGGATTGATTTTTATTAGTATTAAAAATTGTGCAAATATTCATAAATCTTTGATGTCTTTTTAACTCTAAATTTATAAAGCATATTTTTTAATTAAATTAAGTACATATTGCATTAAATGGTCCAAAGTGGAGGTAAAGGACCGCCACCAAGAAAATTCCCACAATTGCAATACCCACATTTGGGCTTAGTGGCTTATCATAATCATGAGTTTGAATCAAACTACAAATAGACATTGCAACTTTTTTGTAATACCCGCATTTTACATTATAATTTTTGCATTCAAAATCCACAATTTGCAAGTGCATAGGTAAGTATGATGACATGCGGGTAGGTAGGTTTTGCTAGTAAGTAAATGTTTTGTTAATAATTAAAGTGACATTATTAAAAAAAGTATCTATTCTCTTAATTAATTTTTGGAATAGGAATTAGGTAGAAGTTTAACCAATAAGATATATAGATTTTGCCAAGAAATAAAAGTTTAACCAAGAAAAAATATAGGTTTAGCCAAGAAATACAAGTTTAACCAACAAGTATAGGTTTAACTAAGAAGAAATATAGGTTTAGCCAAGAAATATAAGTTTAATAGAGAAGAAATATAGGTTTAGTTAAGAGATATAAATTTAGTTTAAAAAAAAAGAGGTTTAGCCAAAAGGTAGAAGTTTAGCCATTAAGATATGTAGGTTTAACCAAAAGATAGAAGTTTAACTAGTAAGATATATAGGTTTAGCCAAGAAATAAAAATTTAGCTAGTAAGATATATAGATTTAGCCAAAAGATAGAAGTTTAGCTAGTAAAATATATAGGTTTAGCCAAAAGATAGAAATTTAGCCCAAAAAAAAAGTTTAACTAAGAAAAAATATATGTTTAACCAAGAGATAAAAGTTTAATCAATAAGGTATATGGGTTTTGCCAAGAAATAGAAGTTTAACCAAGAAAAAATATAGGTTTAGCCAAGAACTAGAAATTTAGCCAAGAAGGACTATAGGTTTAGCCAAGAGGAAATAAAAGTTTTGCCAAGATAAGCAAGGGATTAATTGTTAGTTCATAGGCAGGGCTAAGATTTAGGTCAGTAGGGTAGCTAGATGGGTGGGTAGTATGGAGGTCAGGGTTGGAAAAAAATTGGCAACTAAAAAATATGGTCAAAAGTCAGCAGCCAAAAAATATTGACTGTGGTAGAATGTTGGTTAACGTAAGATAAAGAGGCGAATGAAAAAGAGACGAATCATCCAGCCCATCCTATGGACAGAACGGCCAACTGGGTGCAGTTGTGGGGGCTGGTTCACTCTGGCCCTTGACCGGTTCATTCATGAAAGCCCTGGGTTAAATTAACTCAAAATAACTCAAATTAGTTAGTTGAGCTTTTTCTGAAAAAACGCAAAGGGAGCTGATGGTTCTTAGATTCTGATTTTTTGGTTTAAAAAAAAACCGGGATCAGTAGTTCTCTGATTCTGAAATATTTTTAAAAAATGGGATCAAGTGCTATCAATAAAATTATCTTCCCATTACTGGTTTAATGTTCAAACCAGTGTCGCCCTGTTACTACAAGCAGGAACAGACCCCTTGCGGTTATCAGGGCGGTTCTTAGGATTCATAACCACGATTCTCAAAAAAATCAAACAATCACTCACAAAATCACCCATTCATTGCCAGTCTTTTCATAAGAACCACCGGTTCTTTAAGGTTTTTTCTTGGTTGGAAACAACTGGGACCGACCGACCAACTGGCAGTTCTTTAATTCTGATTATTTTTTCTAAGAATTGGAATGGCCAATTCTCTGATTCCGTTATAATTTAAAAACTGAAACCGACGGTTCTTTATCAATTCAAATAACCGCACAAGACTGGTTTAAACACATGGCTCCACAGACATGCAAGAAGCGCATCTTCTAGCTTGCAGCTCTGGTCTCCACACAAGTTGGATTGTTTGCTGGTGGGTCAGTTTGCTTGCTGCCTTGCAAGTGTTTATTTTGTTGCTGTCATGAACTGTTGAGCAGACATGGCTTCAGTGGCTCGGGTGCACATGTAGGCAGCCTGTTTCTCCAAAATACCAAACATGAATTGGCATGGTTGATGCCTTTTCTATTTCAACTTGCACATGCATAGGTAGTGCACAAAATTTGAAATTCTATTTCTTGTGTCATAAGCAGGGTTTTTCTTTTCCAAAATTTTTATTTAAAAAATTTACTATTTTTATTTAAAAAATTTACTATTTTTTCCCCCCAAAATATAGCAAAAATAAATTGAATCTACAATACAAAACAATAAAAAAATTCCAAAAATTTCCCTTGTTTTTTTTTTCCAGAAAAAAAAAGAAAATTACTTTTCCCCCACAAGAAACATTTTCTTACTTAATGTTGATCCTGCTTCTTACAAAATTAATGCTCATCATGCTTCTTCTGGATTATTATTGCTTGTCCTACTTAATTTTCTTTGTCTTGCTAATCAAGCTTTTGTGCACACTCTCAGTGCTCACTCACCCAAAGGATTCCTTTTTTTTGTTTCCTTATTTCCCAGGTCAACTTTTCATGAAACTAATTTTTTTATTGCCCCAAGCTAATAGACGAGCATATGTAGATTTTGGGTGCACCCATCCAATTGATGGTTTGTTTTGAAGTCTACCCATCTACTTGTTGGGTTTCTTTTCAAAATATGAATGTTGGGTAACTGATTTGATCATGCCTTTATATCATTTAATTTTTTTGGGTTGTCACTTGCCTTTTTGTATCACAAGGTTTCATATCACTATGGAATGTAGAAAAATTCATATTTTTAATTTTTAAAATGAAATTTGTTTGATAAACATAAAAATAATTAGCTTCAATTCCTTTAAATCTTATTAAAATGAGATTCTTAAAAAATTGATTTGAAAGATTACGCAAGAATTGATTAGAATAAAACATGTCATTTAAAAAATAAATTAAAATTTTAATATATAATTAATGTTTGAAATATAAGAATTTAAAATTAATTTGATGTTATTTTAAAAACTTCAATAAGGTTTTGATGTAGATTTAATAACAAAAATCATACTAAAATTAATTTTCAATTAATTAATTTAAAATATTTGTGTAACCTTTTATATTATAAAAAATTATTATTGCCCTAAGATAGTAGACACGCATGTATGATTTTAGGTTTTACCATGCATGTATGAGCAAACACAACTAGTTGTGCTCTACTTCACAGTGAATTCTTTCATTCATAGCCCCACCACTCCCATCCCCTCACCCACCAAAAAAATAAATTTTAATTTGAATTTTTTTTAAAAAAGTGCTTGGCTTACAAAAAGAAGAGGGGCTTCCCAGCCTGTCTCTTCAGCTTTGTCAACAAAGAAAACCCCACCAAGAGTTGACCATAGCTATAGGGGTGATTGGAACTGATACAAAGCCTGAGCCCTCCAGCCTCCTCCCTCCCCCTCCCCTTCATGACAAAAGGCTGAATTAGGTCAGGTGTTGGGTGGGCAGGGTGGGTCACTTGGAGTCAGTGACACAGCCAAGAGTAAGACATTGTTGGCAGCTATGGCAGTGTGTATAACTTAGAGAGATGCATGTGCATGTTGTTTCCCAAGGAATGTAGTATGTAAGTGCCAACTATTTTGCAATCAGTAGTCAAGCTTGCAATTTGTTGCGCACTTATTATGCACCCCACTATTTCAACATTACTTCACATCTGTGTGCTTGCTCTTGTTTGTTGGCATTGCCTACCAAGGCAAGGATATTGTGTTTAGATTCATTATAGAGTATTGTAGCTTAAGGGATTTTGGCCCCTAGGTAGTAGGTCTATTTTGAAACAAGGATTTTTGAAAGATGATATTTTGGCTTGTGCTGAAAATTGAGATTAGTTATAGAGTTATGATATCTTGAAGGATTTTGGATTCTTTTAGAGGATTTTTTTGAAGATTATATTTTTGCATGGTGAAATATTTGAATTTTCATAATTCTTCTTTTGCCTTAAGATACTTTTTAATGTAAATGGTAAGGCCACAGTGCGGCACAGCCCTTTTTCTTGTTGTTTTGCTGGGTCCTGACTCTTTACCCCCCTAAGGAAAATGGACGAAGTTATAGGTAGCTTTGGGAGAATTAGGAGCAATTTCAACACATAAAAGTACTGCCAAAAATTTCACAGTGTATTTGGAGTGCATACCCTAAACAGGTAAGATTCACTCACTCAGCTACACTAGAGGGATGTTTTTTTTTTTCCTAAGGAGGAACATTTCATTGCAGGGGAAGTTGTTTTATACTTGATAAGGTCCTTTGATGAAAGCATAATCAAAATGTGGGCATCACCTTGGTTGCCACCCTTGTTCTGGTAGTGCCCTCAACTTCGAGGCCTTACCTACCACATAATGACCTTGGCAGACATGCATAATATATTTTCAGGGCATCTTACAAGGTGCAATTCCCTCACCAACCTGGAGCAAGAGGTTTCATATAAGAAAACAAGGAATTTTTTTAGTAAGCTAATCTAGGCTATTGTTGTTGTGCAAGGAAAGTTTGTGTAAGTGCATATATGCCCTCGACCATTATGCAAGGGAGGCACTGATAACAATGCCTTCCCCCTATATTAAATTGTGCCATTTACATTGAAGTAGTTCACTGGAAGGGCAAAATGCTATTGAAGGTTTCAAATTTAAGGCCTAGTCCTTATATCTCTCCTCCATTGGTCACACTAGTTGAAACCACATACACACACTTCTCCATGCTAGGGAGTGACAAAGTAGACAAACACTTAATTACTTGTTTAGGTTTTCTACAATTTCTCTCCATTTTGAAGGATAAAAAGTAAGTTCTGAAATTCCCAAAATAAAATAATTATAGGGAAAATATTTCCACCAAGCCTGTATTTAGACAGGCTTATAACTTGATGATCATCAAGCAAGCAAGCACTAGACATTCATGGTATGACCAGAAAGGAGGCTTCACACCTAATATGTATATAGTCCCAACTCAAATTGACCACCCAGTTTCAGAACTGTCAACTTTCTTTTGACTGCTTGCAAAAAAAAGTATGGCTGTTTAATGAGAATCTTAGGTGGAATCATAGGTGACACAAGATGTTAAATGGGAGTTAATTTAACATTAAATGCATATTAACTTATCATCAAATCTTCAAAAAACATAGATCTTAAAATAAAAACACAATATTAGGTAGCGGCCCATAAAAGTAAACAGGGCTCTAAGTCAATGTTACTTGATGTTTTTTCATGGTTTTTCTAGGTGTGAATGAGTTGCAAAAATTATTTAACTAACTTTTAAGTTAATGTTAACTAACGTAACTCATTTTCTTATAAAAATGATGTTATTTAAATATTAACTTAATTAACACTATAAAATCGAACACTAAGTTTGATTGAAGCTTTAGTAAGACACAACTTGTTTGGCTCATGTGTGGGTTAGGGAAGGCTTACATAGTAGGATGTCAACTTTACCTAAAGGGAAGATATCAAGGTTGATCAGTTCTTGGTTTTTACATGAACTATGAAGTCCAAGTCTGGAGTTATATTTTAAATGTAAGACCTTTTAGTTTCAAGTTTAGGGAATCATTTCAAAAATAAAAAACCCATGCATTTGAAAGCTAGGTCTAATTTTTTGACCAACAATTTCAAATTAGACGAGTCCAACTTTTATAAGAACCTCTAATTTTGAGTTTAGACAAAGGCCAATTCCAAAAAGCAACAACATGGAACAACAAAGAATAATTAGCCAACAATTGTCTTCACTCACATGGGCTGTATTTGGGCTTTTATCCGACATATATAAAGAACATCTCAACATATTTGTGTAAAGCCTAATTTAATGTTATAATTGGAGATGCCTTCATATATTAAAATGTTAAGGTTAGGTCTTATGAACCTAGAACTTTATAACTGAGACATAGGACTCTAGAACCTAGAAACCATAAACATTGTCTAAATTAAAAAACCCTAGTCCCTACCTAACCCTAAGAATTGGACCATGTAAAAAACCTTTACTTGTCAGGTCTAATCCATAAAAACTTGTTGGATAGGGTGTTAAGGCCATGTTTGGGTCCATGTAGAATTGTTTGGCTCTTGGCCAATTCCAAGTCCATGTAGACCTATTGGGTTTGGTTACCACACTCCAGTTTGAACCCAATCAAAAACTTGAAATTGGTCAACACTAGTAAATATTTCACATAAGTGCAGTTTTTTTGTAAATGAACTTTTTGATTTTAAATTGTGACCAATAAAGTTATCTTGAATTTTATACCTTGTCCACCTTTGTTTTCACACCTTTTGGGTCCCATAATTCTTTCCTCATGGCTTCTTTGAGGTTATTCTTAAAATCCCGTAAAGTCAAAACCAAATGTAAGAACTCAACATGGGATTTGAAAAAGTCAAAATCAAATACAAAAATTCCAAATGGGATTCAAAAATGATTATAATAACCTTTTTTTTCAACTATGGGCCGCCCAACATAAGTCTATGTTACATGGGCTTTATAAGTTGTAAGTTTGTAATTAGGTTGTATAGGCTTGAAATTTAGGGTTGGAGTTTGAAGGCTAGGTCTTTTAAGGTTAAGGGTTAGGGATTTGGGTTTAAGGTTTAGGTTTTGAGGTGTAGGTTTTGGATATTTAAAGTTAGGGATTTGGGGTTTTGAATTTAACTTTGAAGGTTTAGTTTTTGGAGTTTAGTTTAGTTTTTTTTTTTTTAGGGGATTTTTTAAAAAGTTGAAGATTAAGGTTTTTAGAGTTTAAAAGGTAAGGTTTAGTGGGAAAATTTCGCGTGTATGGTCATGTAGAATGTTACGGATGAACATTTTCTTTAAAAACATACAAAGATGAGTATTTTCAATACATTTTAGGATATCCAATGTACATACAAGAAGAAAGGTTTATCATGTAATGGATAAAATGACAATAACTACTTTGATATATAGACATGGTGTGATTTGGGCTCAAAAGATGAATGGAAATGCTTTAAGAAGAAATTCAATTTAATGAAACCAAACTTTACACATTTGTTTTAAACAACAATTTTTTTTCATTAACTTCTTGCACTAAATATGCATGGACCTCACATACAAGGTCATTGGAAAACACAATCCTAATCCAATTGCATGAGGATGGGCAAGGTACTTCTAACTACAAGTCTAAAATTGCCCTAATTTCTATAATAAATTCTTCTTCTAATATGATTCATAATCTCTAAGTAGTTTCAAGTTATTTATTTCCATTTTGTATTTTCTCTTATGGTTGATGTCTATTGTGCTTACGAGGAACTAATCATGGAAATTGGAGGTAGAAGAAAAATGAATTGTTGTACTTTTGGATTACACTGCCAACATCTCATTCTTGGTAATGAACTTTTTGCCTAGAGCTTGCTTCTCACTTAAAATAGTCATATGGTTGGGGTCAAAGGTAATAACAACAATGTTAGGTCCATTAAAACAAATGAACTAGAAGAGCTAGGCCTAGGGGATTGAACAAAGGATGCACGGGAATGCATTCAATGAAACTTTTCTACCTATTCAATAGGTTTATTGTGACATGTCCATCCATAGCTTTCAAACACTCGTAAATTTATGTGTGAGATTTATTCACATGCATAGATTTTATACCATTTAGCTTTGCAATGCATGAGTTAATGAATTTGGGCATGTGCTTTTTATACCATTGGGCAATCATCAATGAATATGGTGTACCAAGGTAGTTTTGTGGTTTTCATACCTATGGTACTTGGGAGTTTTTTAAAATTTTAAAAATCATTCATTAGAAATTCAAAATTAATAATAACAATATGTAATTAATGGCATACATCGTGTGCTAGTAAGAGAGAAAAGAATTTTTTTTTAATTAACATTTGTAAATAAAAACCTTTTAACAAAATGCTATTACCTTTTATAAATGGTGGTTTCTATGTTAATCACTTCAATGTAAATTTAAAGTATGTAGGGCAATAGTAGCAATTAAAATAAGAAATGTTTTATGAGGCTCCAAAAGATGAACTATTGCACACAATAACACATAATGAACATATTAATAAATTTATGGGTGAGATTTATTCACATGCATATTTTGTGCACAACGTTTTTTTAATTCATATGTTTTCTGGTTTTTTTGTTTGCATCATGTCTTTCATTTGATGTGCACATTTTTTACAAGCTTATCGTTGTCAATGTTGTGCAAATCTACAAGTTTTAATGGCTAATGAATTTGCATGATTTCATGTACACAAAGCTCGAGGCTAATGAAAATGAATAAATTCAATCTTCCACATGTTGTTTTGCACTTAGCTTGAGTGAGGGGCAAGCACAAAGTTAGTTGGATAAGTTGTAATACAAGAATTTGGCAATAATGAGAGCTCAACCATGATCACGTATGGCATAATTACTTTTGTGATGACCATGTTTATGACAATCGCTTTTTTAAGCAATGATATAAGATGCAATGTACCTTTTTTGTCACACGATGGATGTTGTTGCACATGTTTTTATTTCTAGCAAAAATGTGTTGCTTGCAACATTGTGGGTTTATCTTCAATTTGGAAATACATTACTATAATTAGGATGTCAGCTTATGGTGTAGTTGATGATCCATGTGATGAATATTGCAAGTTGGGATAATCAATTGCAATGGAAGCACTAAATCGATTTTGTAGAACTATGTAGCAGTGTTTTGAATCTAGGTACCTTTGGTAGCCAAACAAGGTTAACATTGACATACAACTACAAATTAATGTTGATTATGGCTTCCTAGGGATGTTTGCCAACTTAAATTGCATGCATTATGCTTGGAAAAATGGTTCAATGTCTTAACAATATCAATTCAATAACAAAGACAATAACAACATTATCCTAAAAGTGATTGCAATTTTGGCATGCACATTTCAATTTTCATAGGGGAATCATGATCTAAATATTTTTTTTTATCATAGTCCTTTTGTTTCTAATTTCTTGCAAGGTGTTAGGTTTGATGTGAGATTTATGGTTAATGAGAATGAGTATGCTCAATATTACTTGCTTTTTGATAGAATATATCCACATTGGTTGATTGTTGTATAAACAATTCATAAACCTTGGGGGGGAAAAAAATCACTTTGTTACTTCACATGAGTCTCGCAAGAAGGATGTTGAACATGCATTTGGAGTGTTGTAATCTCATTTTCACATTATTGCTAATCCTTGTTGGCAATGGGATCAAAATATCACTTGGAACATTTTGATGGCAAACATGTTGCTTCACAACATGATTTTAGACGATGAATGTAGTGGAAAACTACAACCTTTTGAACTTGTTAAAAACCTTCAAATCAAATAGATAATGAGTTTTACTAATTTCACGTAAGGTACAAAACACATGAAAATATTAGATTACTTTATTGATTTACAAATAACCTCATGGAACATTTATGGGCACTTAAAAGGCAATAACCATACATAAATAAAACTTGTTGTAATTTTTCCTAGTATTCCTTTTTTTTTTAAATTAATGATTTTTTCTTTCGATTTAATTTTATGTCATCCACTTTACAAGTTGGGAGCTTTAATGTTTTAAATTGTTGTTGTAGGTGTAATTGCACTAGGTGTTGTGGTGGTCATTGATGTAATCAAAGTTGAGTAGTAGTTTACAAAGTTGATGGATGTGATGTTGAAGATGCAACAATATAATATAGTTTGGGTTTTGTGATTTTCATTTGCACCTAAATATTAGTTGAAAGGGACATACATGACTAATGATTACAAGTTGTTAAACCTATATTATTTCACCCACCTAGTTGCAAAGGCCAATCATAGTATAACTAGTTTTTTTTTTAATGTGATAATATTGAAATTCCATGTCAAAAATTCCCATGGTGTGTGACATGTAAAATGCAAAGTGACATGGATGCCATGTCAACCTTATCATTTTACTTTATTAGGTGTTATAAAAGACATTTTCCTATAAAAGTGACACGTGTCAAAAAATAGCTCATACATTTTCAACTATGAATTACACACAATCAAAAACAAATTGCATGTAAAATTCGCTTGTCAACTTTTTATTGATGTTATGTGCTAATAAGTATGTAAATGTTTGAATCAATTCACTTAGCTAAATCATGGCATATATATGATTACATGCTAAAAAACCTAGGTTAGTTAAACTAAACAACCTAACCTACTTAACCTAGGTCACTTAAGTTTAAAACATGGGTTAGGTGGGAGCCTAGGTGGCATAACCTACACATTTTAATTAACCACATATATTACCTAGTTTAGACTAAGGTAAATACGTTACAAGAATAAATATTTGAATTTTGATTACCTCACTAAGGGGCAAAGTCTTGACCATCAAACCAACTTTTTTTAAACTTTAAACATTTTTTCAAACCTACTAAAGTGACTTATTTAACCTACCTTAAGCTACCGAAGCTATTGAAGCATGTACCTAATGGTTAGTTAGTTGGCTACTTAGGCTACATAAAGGCTTACTTAGATGGGTCTACCTAGGGGTTGCCTAGGCTACCAATGAGTGATTTAAGGGCTACCTAGCTACCTATGAGTTACCTAAAGGTTACTTAAGCTATGTTACATAAGGATTGTTTAAGTTACTTAAAGCCTACCTAGGGGTTATTTAGGCTATGTTTTCATTTATGATATTTATGATGTCATGTGTGAATTTTTTATTAAATAATTAGTGATTTAAAGTTACAACATCCATTTAATAGTCACATATATTGTGTTTTGTTACACCCATGTATCAAGGTTTCATTTGATATTTTTCCACTTGAAGATGTAAACATTCATAGTTGGTTACATGACGGGGATTAGTTGTTACCATTTGTCATGATTAAATTGGTCAAAACAATGCCTCTTTGGTTTTTCCAAGTCATGAGTCTCACATGCTTGGACTCATAATGCACTCTTGTTGATTTTATTGATTTTGTTTGGGTTTTCACCATTTTTTCACCTTGGGGGTATTTTGTAGGTGTGCTAGCATTGTAAATAGTTATGACATCCATAACCTTGATGTCAATTTTTTTTCAAAGTAACATGATGTTCGCACTTTTTGACGTGCTCCCAAGCTCCTTAATGAACTCAAATGTGAGTCTAAATTGAAAGTAACGGAAGAACAAAAAGTCGGGGCACATTCCCTAGCTCGTAGCACTTTGGAGGGGTAGAGGGGTGTGCTGGAGCTTCAAGATGGGACTAGGAAGAGTGACAAACATCAACTACTCACACATGCATGCACAAACCAAACACAAAATGGTTAGTGCATAGTTGGAGCACTTTTGGTGTTAGGACAAGCCACGAGCAACTCGGAACTTCTACAAGACTCACCACGGCCCAGACTTAGAGGAAGCCACCACCTTCTCCTTTATAGTATATTTTGTGCCTTTCCACGAGGCCCACATCTAAATGGCATTGTCCCGGGACTTGCCAAAGTTGGGATTCTTACAATTTTGGGCCCCATAACTTTGTGTTCAGACCTTCGATGGAAGTGAGGTTTGAAGCAAAGTTGTATCCCTTGTTGAGAGCTTTCTAATGGTATGTCACACGCCACCTACACGCAATGAAATCGAATTGATTCCTAACTTTTAATGGTTGAGAATCAAATTGCCAATGTGACCCCCGACCCTTCTTTTGGCCATAACTTGTGTTTTAGATGTCCAAATGAGTCATGCGAGCCCATTTTAAACATCTACGTTTCCAATGGTATAAAAAACTCTTCGATCCATTAGGTTTTGACCCCTGCAATCGCTCTCTAAACATTCGGAAGTCCACCGAAACTCCAACTCCCAAGGTGGGAGCTCCTTTGGGAGTGTGAAGGTTTATTCCCTCACACTTTCTTTCACTCCCTGGCTTTCTCTCTTGGCCTGCAACCTTGCAACCCCTTGCCTTGGTCGTGAGCCTAAGGCTAAGGTTACGACACTCTTGCTCATTGGTGTGACTTGTGGGGTTTAATTTTTTCTATGGGGCCAATTTTTTCAAGTCATCACACACGTCTGCACACATGGCATGTCCTTCAACATGAACCAATAATTGACGAGGGTGAAGCTAATGTGTTTCAAGTGCTTCAACTTGTAAAGCTCCATTGCCTTTTACAAAATGT
>Ga0209208_10001328_pt1 | contig 34629 bp, 22 predicted proteins | sample S1TSphfallax_3_FD_187694 | JGI IMG/M metagenome (GOLD analysis project Ga0209208, IMG submission 187694) | Host-associated microbial communities from peat moss isolated from Minnesota, USA - S1T2_Fd - Sphagnum fallax MG (SPAdes) (version 2) | ecosystem: Host-associated > Plants > Peat moss >...
TAAAGATAGGTTATCAAATAACCGATTGATAACCACAAAATTATCCTACTGCTTATTACCTGACTAAAGGGTTTTTAAGAAAGTTCAAATTTTTTTTTTAGCTTTTTCCTATTTTTTTGGTTTTCTATCAAAAAGATGTAAAGTGTTTTAGGATTGATACCCTACCTGGATGATAACTAAGTAAGTCAGGTAGGTTTTTAGATTTTGTAATTTTAGTACAAATCACTTAGGTTATCAGTTGGTTATCAAAAAAACCAATAACCAACTGGTAGGTTATTAATAACTAGATTGATAACCTGGTTGATAACCAAGTCAAAACTCAATGACCAGTCAACCTTGGTATGTACTTCATATTGTCCTTTGTCAATGGTATACCCTAGTTATGAAGATGATATTATTTCAGGTGACAGGTCCCTACCATGCAGGTACTGTCATACTAGTATGATGCTGGTATTGCTTCAGGTCAAACTAACATGGTTGGTTTTTCGACACCAAGACAAATGCCAATTTATAGACCATGGCTTGCCTGTTACATGCCCAGCAAATTGTTTTTACCAATATTGGGAAGCTTTTCTTTATATTTTTCATAAGTAGCATTAGCCTTTTTAGTTGGGCACGGATTTTGTGATGTATGGAGCTTTTAGCTTTTGCCAAACTAATGATATTTACCACATATCCCAAGCTGGCTCATCTTAACCATTATATTTTAGGGTTTTCGTCATCTTGTCACCTTTTGACAAGGAAGATAACAAAAGGTTCATTTAGGCATAACCACTTCATCACCAACTTATGTTCTAAAGTTTATATGTTTCATTGTCAAGTTCCAACAATTTAGCCTTTTTCAAAATACTTACTTGTGTGTTGTTTAGGTTTTTTATTTCAATGATGTTTTTCAAAGTTCATCTTCTATGAAAAATAGCTAACAACTTCAAAGCTAAAGCCTAAAATATCAAAGACCAATTACTAGTTAAAATTTTACTCTAGGCTTTTAACATGTTTAGGGCGGAGACTATTGAGACATGGGACCTTCCACAAAATACTTATGTTGGTTGGATAATAACTTTTATACATTGGGTCATTTTTTGACATTTTTTAATTCATGCATGTTATGTTATAGCCATATTCAACTCAATGGTCAGTATTAGTAACATATTTTTGTCAACCTTAGCCAAATAAACCACTACATTTGATGCACAATAACCAATTGAGCTAAAGAAGCAAAAGTAAAATAGCAGAAACGTTAAATTATAGCATGGTAGGGTCTTTGTGAAATTATTTTTTCTATCGGGAAAGGGTATCATTAGAATCATCTATTACCAATTTTCTCAATCAATGGTTATGAATTTTCCAATTATTTTCTTGCCACCTATTTTGCATAAGTGTCAACTTTGAAATACCCAAGTTGATATTTGATTTTATTACCACCGAGCATAAAGTCAAGTGGCAAGATGAACGTTGCAATTTCCAAGACCTTCATTCTCAAGCTTTTCAATTTTGGCACATCCACATTGTTGCTTTTGCTTGAGTTTGGCCATTTGGTTGTGTACTTGTGCAAGTTCAAGAACTTTTGATTTATTTTTTCAAGATCATTCAACCTTTTTCTTTGTGTGTTGATGCATCATATGTGTTCATGAAATGTGAAGCTTTAGGGTTTGGTGTTTTCATGTTTCTCAATTTCAATTGTTAAGATTAGAAAATTGTCCTATGTTGGTAAACACCATAGATGTTAAGAAATAATAGTACCATTACTAGATGGTAGTTATTGTCAAATGGCAAAACAATCACATAAGAATTATAGAATGAAAGTGTTTTGTAACAGTAGTACCATCAATGTAGTGAATTACTTTCATGGGGCAGAATAATCAAAAGTTAATTTTGGGAAGAATTCTAATAAAATAATATTAATTATTAGAAATAACATCTTAATCTAATTTATTTTAAAAGGCATCTTAGTAATTTTTTAATTATTAATGGTAAATATCATTCTTACCATATTTTATTTATTAGAGGTGAAACCATATAAATTAATTACTCCAAGTGGATAAAGGATGGATGGATGGATTTTCTTTAACTAGGATGTGTGAAAGGGATTAAAATAAAGAAATCTAAAAGGATAAATATTCAACCTTTCTGTGGTGAACATCTTTCTTGGGTTCTATATTTATTTCTTAAGAAGAATGAAAGATTTCATTAGATGATTAGATTCATTAATTTTCATGAATCATTAGCATTAGAAGGATATTTGTGTGTGACATTCTTGTGTGAGAGAAAAAGGAAAAAAACATGGGAGAAAATTGTATTTGTCCTTATGTAATAGGGAATGGTTGAAGGTTGTATGGATTTTAATGTTTTTTTCGATAGGTAGCAACCACAAAAGGTTTACACATGCTGTAAATAATAGGCAATAGCTACAAGAGGCCTATAAGCTACGATGGGTCTTTTCAAGTCTACAGAAAATGATAGTTGATGTAGGATGGTAGGTGCAACATGATAGTAAGCAAACAAAAGTAAGTCCTTGCCCTCAAGTCTTTCCATTTTTCTTGTTATTTCTTTTTTATCTAGCAACCCTTTCCATGTTAGTAATTAGGTTGTTAGATTTCATAGTTTTACATCAATGCCTTTGAAATTGTTTTAAAATGCGAGTGGTGGTGTGTTGTTCTTATGCATAAGGGCTAGTTGTATTTGAAAACAAAAAGATTGTTAATTGAAAAAAAGTGTTGAGTTCATAAAAAAACCCCGAATGTAAACATGAACCCTTATCATAACTTGTCAAATGTAGAAAATGTACATCATTAATGTGAAAGCAATTTATCATTTGATATGCATAAAAAAATGATGATGTGCATGTTTAAGTTATAAAACTTCAAATTCAACAATGAAAACCACACAATATGTCACAACCCTAGCCTTGGGCTCACGACCAAAGCAATTGCTAACCACCTTTGACAATTTTACAACTATAATGTGGTTACATGGTGATTTTGGAGGCTTCATCCTTCCTCATGGACAATTTTTACAATTACTAATATTGAATATTTTCATACCAACTTGGTACCTGTATTGGATCGATAATAGCACTTTCATATTGGCTCAATCCAGGTATTGGGCCCAAGGCTGATTTTAACCCAATATGAGGTCCTTATAAGCTTCATATTGAGACTAATATAAACCTGATATTAGGTCGGTGTTAACTCACATCCAAAAGTTGGTATTGCCTCGGGTGACACCGGACTAATACGTTCTTCTGTATCATTATACATACTAATATTATATACCTAGGTTGCACCCTATACACCAGTAACACACAGGTAGAAACCCATCAATCAACTGAAAGACAAACATATATTTTGGACATGTCATACTAAAGGTGAAGAACAAAATGTACTTGTCATGTTTGACATATTAAACAAAATTGAAGACGTGTCAAAATACATTTGTTGTCTTGTCTTGAGCATATGGAGACTGGGCCTTGTGCTTTCCTTCTTCTTTCCTCCAACCAAATGATGTATTTTGGGTCCATTAGAGTCCAAAAGGCAGACTGCATTCTTTACTTTGGTGGCAGTCTTTTGGGTCTTTGGCAATGGGTGGCCATCCATCCTTATCATCCCCAATGGCAAACTGCAAGGTTTTCACTGTGTGTCAGTATTTCCAGGTAATGGGTTGTCCACCTTTAGAGTCCCAAATCCAGGCTGCATATATTTTTGGGAAACTTTGAGGTGGTGGTTTGATTTTGGCAATGGGCCCGGGGGGTTTCCATATTCAGAGTCTTTAATGCAAGTTAACTTTTTTGGGTGTTGATTATTTGGAGTCCCAATTGTAAACTGCAGCATTAAATCTATTGCTGATGAATAAATATTTATAAATGTTTGTTAATCTATGGTGAAAGATAATTACAACAATAGAAAAAATCATATGAAAGGATAATTAAATATTGTATTTTAATTCTCAACATTAGCCAGATTTGGCTAAATCTTCCTATGGGCTGATTGTCACTTTTTCTACATCTTCCTATGGATGATCACCACTTTGGCTACAAACAAAAATTTCTAAAACAAAAGCACTGATTTGAACAGTGTATGATGTATTTTGGAGGACTAGTAGGTCAATTTTCCAAAAGCCAAAAGCCATTCACTGAACCTGTCAAATTGTGGAGGACTAGTAGGTCAATTTTCCAAAAGCCAAAACCCGTTGACTGAACGTGTCACGTTTTACATCCATCAACCCTAAATGCTCTGTAATAACACCTGTCATGAACACGCTTATCATTTCATCTTCATAATCAATTCTTACACCACAGGGGCCATCACAAGTACTACACCATTTCAGATAAGCATCCTCTGAATTAGCCCAGTAGTATCAGTAAAAACAGCATACTTATTACGGTGTCCACACATTTCAGAGAATGTAATCAATCCATTCCAAAAAAAAACATCCATTCAATTTGGTGTTTTCCTTTTTTGGTCGGGACTCTGAAGTCTAAGTTTCATCTTCCACATTCTATCCCCAAGAAAAACACAACGTAAAATAATTTTCTTCTGCAGGGTGAGAACTTGGAACTCTGCTAGGACTTCAGTCACAACCACGTACTGTACCTGTTGTTGAAATCATCCGTTTGTTCGTGTCTAAATGTCAAGATATGTAGAACATGACAATCCACTTTCTTCTCGAGTTTGCAGTACGAAACACTGGCACCTTGCTGGGAACGAAAGTTTGTACTCCATCAATTTTATGTCAGTTGTTATGTAAGCAAGCATCACCATAATTTGTAATTTGGGATCTGGTTTTCCCACAAAGGTTTGAATGCCCTTTGTGGGTCCTCTTGATGTTGCATAATAAGTGGCTTGGTTCATGTAGGACACATGGTGTATAATGAGGGTCATTGACATCTTTTTCAGTGTCCATTTTAAACGACAAAGCTGTCCATCCCATTGTGACAAGCAATGCCATGAGTTCCAGTAGTATGCCCTAAAACCCAATTCGGCCAGAGTGAACCCACAGCCACCAGTGCACCAAGCGGGATGGATGGATGGTGGCTGAACAGAAACCACTTTTCTACATGGGTTCAAGACTTCAGTTCCAGATGCTGTTTTACCAGTGTTGGCTAGTTATTGAGTATTGACCCAGTTATCAAGCCAGTTATTAATAACCTACTAGTCAGTTCTTGATTTTTGTATTCACTGGTTAAATTAATAACTGCCTGGTATTGAATTTTAAAATCTAATAACTTACCTCGATGACCTGATTATCATCCAGGTAGATTATCAATCTTTAAATTCTAATAGAAAAAATTTTAAACACAGAAAAAATAGAATTTTTATTCTAAAAACCTATAATTAGTGTATAGGTGGCAGTTATTAACCAGTTATTTAATAACCTACTCGACACCTCAAAAAATTGACATTGACATTGAGAACCTGTGTGATCCCAAAAACATTCAAGGAAAAAAAACCTACCCAGCAATTATTTGAAAAAAAAAGCAATAACCAGCCAACACTGTTTTTTACGACCAACTTACTAACAACTCACTAGTCCTTTTATCCACATACTAATCCAGTGCATGCATCTAATTACTTCATGAGAAGTCACCTATCATTCATTTTTTTCTACCTACCTAAATAGATATAGAACCTGCTTTTCACAAGACAGGTTACCAAGGTGAAACCCAACATTGGCCAGAGTGAACCAGCATTCACCAGCACACCATCCACTGTATGCTCATTATGTGTTACAGAGTTAATATTTGGTTTCACCTAGTTAACTCATTCTGTAAGAAGTAGGTCATATATACGAGTAGATAGGTAAGAAAATAGGTGACTACTTGATATTTAGATAGTTTCTGCATGGTTACCTTTTTTCACTACCTACCTAATAACAACCCGCTCTGTAGGTAGGTAGTAAAAAAAAAAAAGCAACCAAGCTAACCACCAGGAGCCCAACAGAAAACTGTTTCGTTACCATTTCCCATCCATCCTTCATGGTGCGCTGGTGGTTGCTAGTTCACTCTGGCCCCTTACATCAACTCGAAAACTGCATTATCTCCATTATGGTGTTAGTGTTATCCCTAAAGTGAGAAAAACACACCACCATAACCCTGAGTTTGGTCATATACAGGGCGAGATTTTTTTTTAAACTGCAAAAAGTACATGAACATTCAACGGGGGATGAAACTCAGAAAACCATCAATTTTGGTGGTAAACTGAGTTTCATCTTGTCTTTCCTTTTTCCTGAGCGCCTCCACTGCTGCTACATATATTTTCACTGCTCCTATCTGTACAACTACTATAATTAGTCCCGAACGTTGTGCATTAAATGCTGAGTATCAGCATTTCATACTGAGATTTATTAAAATGTCTTTACTTTGCAGATACCACTGAAAGAGGGGATAGGGGGTGAAAGGAGGCCCAAAGACAGGGTTACTTTTTGGATAACTATATTGTATACTATGTCAATTACTTGACTAGCCTTTAGTGTTGTTGCACACTTATTTCCTGTTGTCATGGTTTTGCAATTGTGACTCCTGCCATAATTTGCATATGATCATCAGCAGGACTCCCATGAAACATGGCCTTTTCTCACATGACAGTGGAAGTAGTCATTTAATTGATACTACTCATATCCTATTCAACTGTTGTGCAGAATTCTTGTCGCCCATGAGCTTTGCTGGCTGAATACTAGCTTACAAAACAAACCAAGCAGCACACCCACTCACTCCCCCTTTGCTCATATCAGACAATCTGCAACTTGAACTCTGAAGTTCAAAGCTCTAGTTTGACTAGAAACAAAAAGGTCCATGACGTCATGACTAACACACTTGTCCTTTTTATATTAAGGAAATTGTTGTGTACAAAATTTCAAAATCCTAGACATGATGCTTTCCACTCACACAAAGTACACTTACTCCCTTACACATTTGGAATTCCTGTCTCACATGGTTGTGGGATACCTCAACAGTAGTGTTTCTTTTCCTTTTTTTGGGGGGGGGTTCAATTTTGTGACGTAGTCAAAGTGACAATAATTCATGGAAAGATTTAGCCAAATTTGAATACAAGCTAAATATGAAAGTAATTTTTTGAAATGTCATCCTATATTTTTCTCCACTCACTTGAAAAATTTATAAGAATCTATTGATTTTTTCTTAAATTTTAGTCAAATTGTGGCTATTTGAAAATCTCTCAAAATCTTGATTTTGGCTCTTTTTAATTTGTAATTTCCCTATTTGGCTATATATGGCCAGTGAAAAAACAGGGCTGCTCACTTATAGGGACATTAGAAAATGGGGTTAATTGGAAATACCTTAGGAAACATACAGGAACTTGGGGAGTACATTGTGAGTGTCATTGGGGACTACTGGGAGATTTAGCCATGTTTGGCTATAGACCCGTTATGAAAGTAGAAATTTGTTAAAATCATTTTATATCTTGGCTACTTGCCTCAAAAATTGTGCATCGCCATTTTTGGCCTGGGCTAATACCCCACTTTCCTAAGAGGGTGGGGGCGCTGGGTACCAATTGTAAAGATGGGCATTCCTAGAACTCACTCTGGGGTATACGTAACTACCTACTAAACTCTGGAAGATCACTAACTAATAAATTTTCAGTTTCTCGTTCCATGAGGGAGAGCACGGTTTGGATATGGCCGGCATGAAGACCCCACTTCAGTATGGCCGCCTACTGCAATCCAGGTTGTTTATTGTTCATCTCTCAGAGACCTACATGGTCGGCCACAAGGGGTTGGGGGCGGGGAACAAGATCAGCTTTAAGTTTTAAACAATCCCTGTCATTTAGTGTCCAAAAACAATTTGATCCACATGGGTGCATAACCACATAACACAGCATTGTATTAGAATCTAGGAGCCAGGAAACGCACAAATTCTTGCTGCCAGCTGCTTTCCGTTTCCCCGACCTAGCAAATATTGGTATCTCTACTTGTATAGAATAGAAGAGAAGGTCCAGCCAAACCAGTGTTTCTTGGGCGGTTATTGGAAAAAGCATTAACTGACCAGTGTTGTCCGGTTCTTGATTTCTAAAGGGACCATTAGTCCCAGTTCTCAAGATTCAGTCTCAAGATCGAACTGGAGGTTTTATTAAATTGTGCTTTTTCTTTTTTGGGTGTAATATTAATTTGTTCAACTAGTGCACACAATGCAAAATAAAGATTATGTAATATTAATCATGTACAACCAATCAAATGTGATAACTTATTTAAAATGCAAGGTTGAACTTATATGTTTTTATAAAGTTTTGCTTATTTATCTAGAAAACATGAACCTTTAAAATAAGGAGTAACACCCTTGGTTCACATTCTAATTTCATTTTGAAAAGAAGTCGGGTGTCTAATTAGGTTCCAATGGCAATTCCAACAACATTTGAAACCTTTGATCCGGAGACCTTAAGACCTGACTTATAACTTGGACTTGAACCTGCCTAAATCTCAGAACTTGCCAACTGAAACAGATCTTAAGCAACTATCAGAGTTAAAGCTTAGGATTCATAATCATGATTCTCCAAAAAATCAAAGACTCAATTCTAATAGATAAGTAATCACAATCCTCAAATCTTTTTCAAATAGCAATCTTTTTTTTCATTATGAAGATGAAGAAGATGATGATAACAATGGAAAGTTAGCAGAAGTGTCCATGAATTGCTTATAAAACTGCCAATTCATTTGCACAAAATAGTAGTTTTACTGCACAAAACAATTGTTAGTTCTTTCATAAATTCCACCAATTCTTCAAGGGTTTTCAAATACCTGGGACCAATGGTTGTGATTTGTTAATTAAAAATTGATCTCTCTTTATAAATTAAAGTAGCGGTACAACACCTGTGCAGACTCTAGTCCGGAGGAGAACCGGTGATCCTTTATAAATTCAAAAGCCATACAATAACAATTGTGTCCAGACTTGTAACCCAGTTGCATGCTATTCTGAGACCATACTGAACGGGAAAAGTAGTGTACAGGCTATTTTACTACTGCCAATGGACCTGCTCTAATTCCTCAGTTGTCAAATGTGAGAGAGACCCAATGGCCCAACCTGTACATCACCTGAAATGATGCTTGCATGCAACTGGAAACTTGCCCGCATAAGAAATCTATTGAACTGGAGACACACCATGCTGAGGAATTATTTGCCTCCTGTACTTGGGATATGTTTACTAAAAGGATGCACTCCCGATAACTTCAGAAGCTTCAAAAGCTTCAAGGAGGAGACTGTTTCCATTTCATCAACAGCACCTGCTCTCGCTCCCATAGCCTAGCTTGGAGGAAACCCAAACCAATAGGCTAGAGCTGGAGAGAACCAGTACCCACCAGTGTACCATCCACTGCATGCCCATTATGACTCAGTTGTGGATGAACCTCAACTGAGTTAACTTTTGGTATCAACTTGGTAACCCATTCTGTAATGAAGTAAGTCCCGTACATAAGTAGAAAGGTCGGAAAATAGTTGATTACCCTGGGATGGTTCGATAACAACATGCCTAATAAGTTTTTTATACTTCAGTTATTTTTGGCAGTAAAAATAATAATTAATTTACAAACCAGTAGTACACTAAAATAATGAAGCTATTTTGATTGAGAGTTTCATTGGGTTAGTTTTTTTGGCATTACAAGCAGCACTTCTTTAAAAATTTCGGCAATTCCAAAAAAATTGCACCTAGCCAGCCTAGGTACTAGGCTACTAGGTAAGTAGATGCTTTACAGTTTGTGCATAGGCAAGGGGTTTTTTTTTTCTACCTACCTAGAAACAACCTGCAATTAGGTTGGTTGTTTAGCAGTTGTTAGTAGGTAGGTGGCAAAGAAAGTAACTGAGTTAACTACCATTGTTAGCCAGGGAACTGGAACCCAACAGATAACTGTTTCCTGACCACTTACCATCCATCCTTCATGGTTCATTGGTGGGTGTTGCTCACTCTGGCAGGCCAATATTGCAAAACTTGGGTGCAACTTTATAGTTCTAAAGTCCAATGATGCCAGCTTTCTCTCTCTAACAACCAGCTAAGCACTTACATATTTACTTCCTCCTGCATAACTTGTCTACCAGTTGTCATAATGTGCTGACATCATATGTATGTATCTGCCTCTTAACTGGGATTGTTAGTTTGACTGGAGTTTGCCATTGACGTAGATAGTGAGTAGGCCATTGAAAGCTGGGTGTCCAAAAGGTTCTAAGTATTAGTAGGATCACAGGGGAAAAATGCATCCCAACTGAAAAATGCTCCATTATATGATGTGCACCTGCAAGATTTTATTCCAAGAAAAGGGGGAGGGCGGGACAGGATAGCAAAATAAGAGGAAGAAGATGGGGGGAGGGCAGGGGAGGAGAGTAGAGGACATGGTCCAGAGTTAAGTACAAAGTCCAAAATCTCAATATCTAGAGCTAAGCTAGAAGTCATCCTCATGTACCTACAGCATATAAAATATCTGACTTCTGAAGTGGTAATGGATGGATCTGTAGATCTATGTATTACTTGGATGTGTAATGGACACAAGGATCACATAAATTAAAACCCTATGACAAGTTATATGGAAGTTCCCTCCTCACAATGAAGAGATGGGAGACATGGCCTTAGCCTTGGGCTTGATGTACCTAGATATGGGGCAAGTTTGGGGAAGATTGGACTTGGTAATTGGGTCCACCAAATTCAAATTCTTATCTGTTAAAGCACGTTAAAACTTGAGATATTGTACTTGCAAAGTGGTCCAACATTAATAGGTGGATTCACAATTTTGTTTTTTTTCAAGTTTTGTCACTTGTGTAGTGTGTATGCAATGTGCAATGCCAATATCTAGATTCAAGAGTTGAAACCATCATTGCTATAGCATCTAGAGTTCAAAACGTAGAGGCCAAGCTGTTGCTTTTGATTTTATTATAGCTTGCTTGTGAGACATGAGTACAAGTCTTAAGATCTTGCTTTTTTTACCTATGAACATGGAATGGAAACAAAAGGGTCAACTTTCCCTTTCTAATTTCTAGGGTTGCACCAAACAAAATTGTCAAACAATTTAATTGTTTACTTGTGCAATGTGGGTGCCTTGACCAACAATGATAAAATGGATATTCTTCATTTGTGTGTGTGTGGGAGTGGGACGGGTGGCAATAATAATGATATCATGAATGGGTTTTAAGGTTGCAAATATATGATTTCAAGAAAGACATTCTTTTTAATATTATGCATTCTTCTCTTCCTTTTGTCATCCTTATTAGCTTTGTGATGGTTGTGGTAAGCAAAGAAATTGGCAAAGTACAAACGAATCATAAACATAATGGAAGTCCTATTGGAGATTTTTTTACTATGTTCAAGATATTACAATTGAAACTTGTCATTTTTTCGATAATACCCACTTATTTGTTGTTTACTATGAAAACTTAGTTACATGTTCACATGTTAGCTTCATTCCTTGTCGTTTTTGCCACTTTGTGAATCTAATATGCATTTTTATTGATTGTTTTCTCATTTTGACTGCACTAACTTTAAGGTTTCTTTAGTCATTAAAATAATCAATTTTGATGGAATTAAATATATGGCCCATCTAGCTATGATTGTCATCTTTCATGTGAATGTGATTATTTGTCAAAATTTCAATTTACCACACATTTATCACATCCTTGCTTTAAAAAATTCATTTTTTAAGATGAAAATTTTCAAATTAATCATATGGTATTCAAACATGGTTCAAATTATGTGAAATGACATGGTTCAATATACCTTCAACTTTCAAAATGATTAAAAAGTATTTAAATTATTTTGGAATATATTTGTGTTTTTGAGTACATAGATACATTACATTCATTTTCACAAATATACTCCAATCTCCCATTTATATAATGAAATGAAATAATTTCCTTTTTAATATCTTGCCTAGGTTCTATTCTAACATACTATGCAAAAATATAATGAAAATGTTTCAAAAGTTTGAAGTGGGATACATTCAAACATGCACATCCTTGAAAAGTAGTACAATGCAACCTCCCAAAGGGGGTCACCATAGTGTGTTTTCACCCCATATTCCAAGGATATAATACCTTTTTCATTTGGGCTATCAACATGATGGCAGTGGACAAGCTAGTGTTTTGATGTGTTTGAAAACATGGGCAAAAGTGAAGGCATTATCTTCCAATTGTGGGTGAATTTTCCCTTGACCACCAAACGACATGTTTATATCAACCCTTGATAGGTCAATAGAAAATGTGGCCATGGGAATGCTGAATTTTTTAGCTGAAGGAAAATTTGTTTCAATGTCTCAAATGGAAGGGGTTCAAATCTCCACCCCACTTATGAACAATATAAAGTGTTTTAATAAATCCATGAATAATAACACTTGAACCTTTCAATAGGTTTCATTAGGAAGGGTTTGAATTTGGCCATAAAACAAAATTGGACAAGAAATGGGCAACTTTCTTTTATGAAATGAACATCCTTTTTAATGTTATGTGACACCCAGCGTTCATAGAAGGTGTGAAAGAAACTTTGGAGTCTTGAACCTATTACAAACCCCCATCATACTATGGATTACATATAAATTTGTCAAAAAATCCATGGTTGATGTGTCTAAACATATTTCTAAGACGACATGAAATTCCATTCACAAGTATGGAGTAACAATTTATTATGATGGTTGGGACAACTAACTATGCATGGTGTCTTTTATTGAATGTGATGTTTCCTTGTCCCAATGGCAATGTATTCATAAGTACCATTGACAAAATAAGGGAACATAACGATGCCCATTACATATGTAATGCATTGGTTGGATACATTCAAAGCATTGGAATGGACAACATTGGACAAATTTGTATAAATAATGCTTTGAACATGTGGAATGCAACTAACCTTTTAATTTGTCATTTTCTAGGCCTTTGTTTTCAAGGTTGTGCTACTCATTGCTTGAATTTTCTATTGGAAAGAAATATGCGTAAACTGAGTTGTAACTTGTGAAAAGGGTGAAAACTATTGTTTTTCATATAACAACACCATGTGCCATTGGCAATCTTCTATCATTATGAAACCAACCTAATGTTTCTAGGTACATTCACAAAATAAGGAGCCAGGGGTGCACCCTTAGTAAGGACTTCAGTGATTGTTTATTTTAAAAGATTATAAGTATATATTAGAAATATTCCATTTGTAAGTTGCAAGAAGTCATAAGAAAGTCCTTTTGCTAAAAAATATGTTACATTGTACTCTTATGTGAATCTGTGTTTTAAGAACCTCTCCAAAATTGTGTCATTTTCAAATCCTTTAAAAGTCATTTATGAGTTTTTTTCAAGCACTAAAAATTTGTAAAACATTGGTTACAATGATTAATCAATGGTTTTCAAAATTCAAATTTCATTATATTTGTTTCAAATTATTACACATGTTTCCATAATATATTAAGAACATTATCATCGAAACATATAAAAGAAATGTGCAATATTAATATAATTTTTGACATGAAAACATGAAAAACAAAGCACTAGTTACATTTCCTATGGCTCCTATCTTTGTGAATGTACCCTTCTAAACCCCAATGAAATGAGATTTCTAACTAATTTTTTGATGTTTGAACATTTGTTCAAGCTAAAAGTTATTATTAAGCAAATTATTACTGATTCAGAATGGACAACCTTGACTAACACATTGCATGGCACCCATCGTCACATCTTTCACCAAACTAGTTATATATTTTTGAGCCAAAATAAAGAGGAACTAGTTTTGGGGATACTTTTACCAATTTTGTGCACATGGTGGAACTAATAGTCCTAATGGCCTTAAAGGCATTTGATGGTAAATAATGCATCATGGGAAGGACATGGCTTGTCATGAAGACATTGGAACAACATATTTTATCATTACCAAATCAACCATTCTTATTACCATCAAACCTTGTAAATGTAGTGGAAGTTCATTACCATGGATGGAGGATGTTGACAACCAATTTACATTATGCAAAGGCCCTTTTCAATCCATACTTATGAATGAAACTCACTTCCACCATGATGCAAATGTGAAGGAAATATTAAATTGTTGTGTGTTGCAAAAAAAACACTAATAGCTCAACAATTCACACCCAAATTTTAAAGGACTTTGTTAATTTTGTTGAAAATTAAAGACCTTTTTATGGCACCCCCTAGAGAATGACCTCAATTTGCTTCCACATGAATGGTGGGATTTGATTAAAGTTAATGGATGCACACTTGCACCCATCGTTTGTTGCATTTTGGTGCAAATATGTTTCACATCATCATGTGAGCGAAATTAGAACTCATACTCATTTGTCCATAGCAAAGTGCAAAATTGATTGATAGTGGAATGGACCATTTAACAATGGAATGGACCAAAGACTTGGGGTACATGTACACTAAAAAAACTCCTTCGAACCCCACATCATGGTATGATAAGAATATGTTGTTAAAAGATTTTATGTCTAATGTGAGTTTAAGTTTAGATGGATGTGACACTTTAAAGGATGACCCTTTGGTGTTAGACGAAAAGGAGGACCAACGTGACCCCTTTAAATTCCCAATTGATGACCCATCAAAAGACTTTTGTTTTCAAAATTTTTAATTATTGTTGTTTTGATCATGATGATGTGACTTGGGATAGTTCAAAAGGTTAGAGTTTTGAAAAATAGGAAAAGAGAAGATGAAACACAAAGTTTAGAGAAAAGGAGGAGGAGCTGTAGGTACTTGTAGTAGAAAACCACAGACTTTATTTTGATATAGCACATATTTTAAGTATTGTTTTTTATTTTTTTCAACAAAACATGGGATTATGCAATACTTTGGGTTCATGCTTTTAGTGATATAGAAAAGCACAAACTTTTATAGTGAACTCTATGTTCATCTTTTGTATGAAATTTTTGTAGTATCAAATTATGATGAAATGAATTGTAATCTTGTTTCTAGAGTTTTTTTACAATGTATTCCGAAGTATAGATTCTGGTTTTATGCAATAACCATGAATCTAATGTTGGAATGAATGGTAGTGTTAAGTTTGTTGAGACTTAAAACAAGAAAAGTGAACATATACATGTGAAATGCAAATATGTTGTTACAATATTGTGAAATATTTTGTAGGAATTTAAATTTCACTTATACCAATGACCCCATAATTGGTCATCTTCCCACATTTAGAATCAGTAGGGTGTCAACATTTTACATTAATTAAGGGGGCTATCCATTTGGCATTAAACACTATTCATTAATTACCTAATATGCATATCCATAAGAGCTTGGAGATCTAGATATCTTATCTAAAGTGTATGATTTTTTGTAAATAGATTTACAATCATTTCTTTTTGGATTTTGGTGTTCAACATAAATTTGCTATATGTGCCAACTATTGTATGTAATATGTATTATAATATATGTGTGCAGTTATGAATTCTCCAATCACATTGTAAATTGTAATTTGTCATTCAAAAGTTCAAGGCACATGAAAACTAATCATTTTATAAATATGTGCAACTTTACAAATGATCACAATTTGCAAAAAAAAATCACTTAGCCATCCAAGATTGCCACAAAAAATAATTTGGCCCATTATGTGCCATTAAATGTCCATAAATATCAAATGCACAACACCTTGGGTAATACATATGTTACATCCTCCTAAGTCCTCACCCTAAATTCCTAATCTTAGGGATTATTGGGTCACCTACTACTACCTTCAAAAAAAATTGGTGAATTGATTTGGATTGTGGCCTTGATTGACCTAGCCCAATGGGCATCCCTTGCAAAATTTCATTCAACCCAATAAGATTGTTTTTTTCATCAAACATTACAACCATGTGTGGTGATACTTCAATTAGGAGTGCAAATGTGGCATCATCCTTTAAGCATTCTCCATCATTAGATTGTTAGATTTCATTAAGGGTACATTCATGGTTAGGGTACACAAAAGGAATGTCTTGCCCCAAAATCACTCAAAACACTACTTTGAATCACCATTTCACTTATAAAATAATTTATTTGATAAATTTTTTGGTTTCATAAAAAACTTGCATACTTCTTGATTAAAATGATGGTGATTTTTTGTGATTTGGATTATTAAAACATTTCCTTAAGTGTTTTGAAAGATGGCTTAGGAACCATGTCCCACTGCATAGTTTTACCAAAAAAAGATTCAGTAGAACTAACAATATTTGTTCAAATTGCTCCATATTTTGACACAAATAGAATAAAGTATGTTCTATATGATGACCTCGTGAAAAAAATTAGCCAACTATGCCAATTAAGGTCTGAGCTCTGCAGCCACATTCGCTACTAGCTATTCTTGAAGAAAAAAAGACTGATTCACATGACCTCATGATCATGCAAAACCCCCCTCCCTTAAAATTCAAATTTTGACTTGAAAAAAATTCTTAGTTGTTGATTTTTTAGAAGATACCATAGTACCTGGGCCAGTTTGACACTAATTATATTATTTTCAGAAATGTTGAAATTTCCCCCCAAAACAATTAAAAATAATAAACCACATGCAAAAATAACTAAGTGCATAATAGTTAGGGCCAAATGAAAGAGTGCACAAAGGACTAAAGTAGGTTAAATCTAATGCATTTCTTTGTTCCAAGGAGAATGACAAAAAGTTAACAATTGACACATCTTGCACTATGAATTGGAAGTGGGGTTTTTTCTTTAACACAAAATTCTTTATTTGTTTGAAGGTGACTAGACCAAGCACTTTGAACAAGCACTAGAATCCAATTTTTTAAATTTCTTAATAGGAACATTAAGTTTCAGATATAATGGATTAACATTGAAATGAACTTTGATCAATTATTGATTATTTTGAGATATAACGAATAAGTTTTCAATTTGTGAAAGGGCCTTGCAAATTTCTACATGCAATTGAAACTATAGAATTGGTAGACTTTCTATAGGAGTTTTAAAGTGTGATGTCAGTTGTTTACACGATTTAAGGTCAAGAGTGTCTTCCAATATTTGTACAGCTTCTAGATCTGCGACTACTACGCAAGCATCATCAGTAAGTAAATATTGATATTTGGGGAATTGAATGAAATTGCTGCTATAAAGACTGTCTTTTAAGGAATTATGGAATCATTTCTTGTCTCAAAAACATAAAAAGGTTTAAATTCTTCCAGAATAACAAAATTAAGGACATGTCAAACTAAAAAGGCTAATTAGAAGTGAACATGACACCTTATTACAATAATATAAAGATTACATAAGCCCGAAAACATCTAATTTTTCTATGAGATGATGGACAAAGTTTTGGAAAAAAATTGATATTGTTGATGCTTGGTCAGCCTAGTGGATTTCATCTATTTCCAAGTAATGAAACTCACAACAAAGATGGAAAAAGACTGTTGTTACTATGAAGTTTACCCAGAAAAGCAATGTTTGCTACTTGTTTTTCCAGAACCAAAACCAAACCATCTTAAAACTGAAACACATCACATAGCCTACCAAACAATGCAACATCAAAAAAATTGTCTAAAAATATGGAAAAGATTGAATTCAAAAGCCTAATGTACTTATATAGAACACCCCAACAAAATAAAAACTGTGAAAAATAGAAAAGGAAAGAAGTAGGAGAATCTAAAAAGCAAGGATTTGTGGAGGCTTGGAGTGAGCTAATTGGAAGACAAGACTGGCCTTTGATATGATCCAGTTTTCAACTACAACCTCTGTGCTTGCAACTCATAAAATTTCTTACAAATAAACATTCATTCCATGGAATGAACTTGATAGTCCATGGATGACTAAGTTTACACTCTGAATCACCCAATGAACCCCAGTATAGCTGGCACTTAGTTCTATGAACTCTAAAATAGCTCTGACTTGTGGGTTGGCTGACTCAGCCACACCCATTCAAGCAAAGAACTTGATCCTCTGTAGGATTGTTTTGGCCATAGAGCAGATCATTACTCTCCACACAACATGCATGCAAAAGCAGAGCTAGATGACATGAATTTAAGACTAGTTGAAGACCATTTGATCTGGCCCTTCTTTCATCATTAAGTAAATATTCTTCTTGATAGGAAACACAACCCATCATTAACTTTACATCTGACAGTGAAATGTAATTGACTGAGTAGAAGTTCACACTTGATTGCGTCAAGAATAAACGATTGAAGCATTCTCCAGTCCAAAAAATACTGCCCTGTCCTACTCAATTTGATGAAGGTCCTGCTATTCCTAAGTGTTATGTGCATGTCAAACATGCCCACTATGTGCCACTGTACCCCCGCCAGACAGCACGGAACTCCTCACGAAAAGAGTTGAGGCGAGCCTTAAGGTTTGGTGTGCGGAGACTTGCATGCAATATAACTACTGCAAACCAAGACTCAAGTTAGATCTTCCCTATTGTCAAAAGGTCCTTTACCACAAACAAGTCAAGCAAAGAAAATCCACTGAAAGCTTGAATAAAATGGATTAATAACATATGGACATCTTTTGGACACAGCACAGTGGAGATTGTTCCACACTTCTACAAGAGTTATCAAGTACAAATAAAGTACAATCACGAAGATGGTTCACAACATTCAAGGAGCTGCACAACGAATCCTGAGATATGTTCATGCTCAATCTGGAAGCTGACCTGGTTGGTTGTCTTCAATGACATACAAGAAGATAAAAGATTGCACAGTAAGAATCAAATGCATGTATTGAAACACAGAACTGGTCACGTACACAAAATTCCAAGAACAAGTGATAAAAATATCATATTAATTGCTGAAGCTAGAAACCATAGCAGCGCACTTACTGCACATCCCAAAATCAAAATCACAGATAAATAAGAATCTTATCATAAAGAAACATCAAACAGTGCTAATAGCTAACAATCTACATCACAATTGCACCAAGAGAGACAACCACTCATCCAGAATGTCATATTTTCACCTCTGGTACCTCTGACAAGTAGTCATCTCATTTCCACTTCTCTAGATCTTGTTCTCCCTCCCTTCCAACAGTTGGTATCATCCTACCAGTAGCTGAATTGCAGTTTCAAAGAAAACCATGCAACATCACTGAATTGCATACCTGACATCAAGCCAACAACAAAGAAGCGGCGATCTTGGCCACATATGTAAACTGTTCCTTTAGCTTGCTGGCCTCGTGCTGCTGTCCTGCAAAGGGGAAGCACCTAAGGTCATGCATTTGGCTCTTCATCTTCCAACTGGATATGAATTTCTGGAAGAGGGTGGAGATTATTACAGCCAAGAAAATCTGACCTCTTGTATGAGTGAACCTAATACTAAAAGTGGATGCCAGTTTTGTCAGATGATCTGCTGAGGGCAAATAGCCACAGTGAGCATGTACACTTTATCCAAGATACATTTGGTTGGGTGTAACAGACATAAAATCCATCTGTGCTGAACTACACTCTTTGTTCTCAGATGACTGTCACCCAAAACATGCTTTTGCATGGGAACGAGAGATACAATGGCAATGAAAGGTCACATAAGGTTGTTAGGCTTACCTAACAGGTGGCCGCAACTTGGCAGCAGCAGGTGGTGATATCCTTCTTACTGCTCTTCTCAGTGTTTCACTTACTGACACTGCAAAACTGCTCAATCGCCAATATTGCTCATCAGCAATTTGAGCAAATGATCATACAAAAAAGAAAAGGTGTGAATGGAACAGCTCATGATTTTTGAGAGTTCCTTAAGTTTCCATTGCTCTTGGGCTGATGCTGAGGATGATAACATTGCTGACTAGTGAGGTGGCAGGATGTTGAAGAAGTAACTACTACTCATGATCTCCAAGAGTGCCACACTTGAGAAGTAATCCTTTATATCCATCTCTGGAACTGGAAATTGCTCCATTTTCCAACAACTTTAGGCAACCATATTCTCTTCTGAAATTAGAGCTGCATCAAATTGAGTGTGTCCATTATCTCAGTCCATGCATGAATAAGCCTGTTCTGGTGGTATTGAGTAGAGCAATTCAGGCCATTTGAAACAGTCTAAATTTCCTTCTTTCATTCCTTTCACAGTGAAGCATAGAGCAACAGTACCTGTCATTCAGGCATCCAATGCTCAGGGCTGCAAAAATCACTGAAATAAGTGCCAAAGGTCGTCGGACAAGTGCAATCACTGTGGAAAAGAATTTCTTCCATCATTAAACATTCCAAGAAGTATTCAAAGAAGCACATCTCTGGACTCATTTTCCAGTGGCATGTTAAGCTCCCAGTAGAACAGAAGCTGGCATATGTTCAGATACAACATTCAGGAACATATTTCCAGTCAGGAAGCATGTTCAGATATTACATTCAACCTTAACCAATACACACAGATATACAACCCATTTGACATCATGAACAATTTAAATTCTAAAGGTAGCCAGTAAGCAGTTGACTCACCAAGCATTAGAGTCAAGATGATGAAGTAGTTCGTTCGATAGCTGCACATCAAGCAATAAATGCATCAACATATCAGGTGGAAACATTATAAAGGCATCACACTAAGTCAGAACAGAAAAGGACAACTTGAATCAATTGGAAAGCATGCCCACAACAACTGATCTGAATGAAGAGTAGAAGAGGAAAAAGCTCCTTACAAAAACCATAGACAGATTTTTATTCACATGTGTGTTTTCAAGATGGTCCTACAGAAAGTGTGTGAGCTCCTTTAATCCTCCCCAGAACTCCCACAACAAATCTAATACAGGGTTCACTGCTCACAATATTGCTATTAAGACTGATAACATGATTGCACAAATGATGTGTAGATGTTTTTTCTTCCCTGTGGCCAGAGCTCAAAAAAGGTGAAATATTCTATTGATCTTGATAATTCCACCTTCAAGCACAAACTACCCCGATGACAGGTGAGATGATCTTCCAGATCATCATACAACATGTGGAATCTGAGTTGTTTGTGTCACTGAAATTGCTACATGAATCTTGATCAATTTTGAACTATTTGGAAACACATCAATCATGAATACCTGATTCAATTTCCACTCTGGCAAAATGGTCAGATATCGAAATTTTAGGGTTTTCAGATAGCACTACCACAAGCTTCAACAGATTGATTCATGATCAACAATTTCCTAACCTGTTCTCCAGGTATGTTTTTTTTTTCCCCTGAAGAGAGCTCGTCTGCCACAGCTGAAATCGAAAGAATTCTACCACTTGAAACCATTTCGGTACTGTATTCACACATCATCATGTACTCAATGTGTACAGAAGTAGTTGAGACTTACACTTCCCCGGGGAAAAAACCTTTGTTTGTGTCGAGAAAACCTTATGAAAGAGAAGAAGGCAAACCATCTGCCGACTACGTGTCACTTCCGTCCTACGAGTAACATGTACGTAAGAAACGGGGAAGAATAGGAAGAAAAGAAGTTTCTCTCACTAGTAGAAATTGCATTTGAGGCGGGCGTTCCATTTGGATTGCGTCTTCGGTGTGCTGAACTTCTGAAAGAATTCTGGCAACGGCCTTGGAGGCGTCGCCCACTCCACCTCCTTCAACTCATCTATCAACTCCTCCACCGTCACATTACTCCAATCCATCGCCTCTTTCGTTCTAGAATGTCCCTGACCTCCCTGTTCTTCCAGATTCTGTTCTTCACCACTCAAGGTTCTTCAACCCCTTCTCAAAAGGAAAAAAGGGAAAAAATAGTAAAAATAGGAGAAAAAAAACTCTGCGAAATCTCCTCTTCGCACGCAATTGGTGATTCAGATTACGCAAACAACAGGGCGCGTAAACAGATCCTTTCGATCGATCTAGAGCTCTCTGTCTCTTCTCGCTCTCTCTCTCTCTCCCGCGCGCGCAAGCTCCTCTTCGCTTCCACAAGCCTTGGGTTTCCATCAAAGTCTCATCTATTTATGAAAGAGAAAACACACATTCTTGGATTCTGAAAATCCACGGAACTTAGATGAAAAGAGTGAAAGAAAAAGCCGCTTCTTCTTTCTTCTTCTTCACCATCGTGCCTACTAGTTTAGGGCTTACATCCAAAGTCTAATATGATTATGAACTAAAAACCACACACTCTTGGATGTTAAACAACAAAGACTAAAAAGAAGTGAACTGTTAATTTCTTTATTTAGGTTAATTTGTTTGTGGGCTGCCTCCCAAAAACTAGAAAGACTGCAAGGGATGGATGAGGTCTGATTCAGTGGGATGAAAAGAACATTGGAGCCCAAACGGCTTCTTCATTCTCCCCTCCTCCTCCATCCCCCAAATGTTTTTTAACATGTGGTTTTGGGCGGTTATTAGAAACACTGGAAGACCCCCGGCGGTTACTAGTGACGTTCCTAGGACTCATTCAAACTGTGGTTTTGAAAAACAGCAAAGAACTCTGGCTCTGATATAGGGTAAACTGGCCCATCACCAATCTCCTGCCTATGACCGAACATGTATTTATATTTTCATCATATGTGCTTTATTTTGAGTGATTTAAAGTGTTATGGGAGCGCTACGTCAAGCTCTAGAAATGATCTTTGAAGTGCAAATGAAAGGGAGTAATGAAAAAATAACAGGAAGAAAAATATGCTTTCCAACTTACAAAGTGCGTCTTTTTTTTTTTCCTCTTTGAACCCTTCCTACTTTCAAACTTCATAACTCTTTTATTTTTATTCATTTTAAACAATTTAAAATGCTATAAGAACGCCACCTGAAGTTCTACAAATCATCTTCAAATTCTAATAGCAACAAAGTAACATACAAAGAATGTTTCGAGTGTTCAGGAACTGATCTTTGTAATGTTCAGTGGTTTTTCTTTTGAACTTTTGACCCCCTTTATTCTGGGGAACCGTAACTTTTTCAATTCTATTTCATTTTTGACGATTTTTAATGCACCAATAGGAAGGGGAAGGGTTCAAGGTTTTTTTGACACCAAAACCAAGGAGCACTTCCCTTGAATCTGGTTAGCCTTGAGTGCTTAAATGTTTGGTCACCGGTTGGTTTACCTTAGGCATAGCCATGGTTCTCCAAAAATTTGATTTTTTTTCAAATACCCACCATACAAATATCAGTTCCTTACTGGTTTTTTCATGAAAACTAGTGATTTTTTAAGGAGTTTGAAATAACTAGGATGGGTAGTTTTTTTTTTTTTGAGTTTTTTCAAAAAACTAGAATCAACAATTCTCTGATTTAGTTTTTCCAAAGAATTGTAATTGACAGTTCTCTGATTCAGTTGTTCCAAAGAACTACAATCCATGACAAATAATATCCTTATTCATTTTTTCCAAAAGAACAAAACTTGACGACAATTCTCTAATTCAATATTTCCAAAAGAACTGGAATCAATGGTTTTTTTATTCAATTTTTCCAAATAATTAGAATTGATGGTTCTTTAATATGGAAGCATTCCAAAAAATTGGTGTGACCTAAAGGCATGTCAAGTAAAAGGCAGGACATCTATAGGGTTTTATTTTTTGTGTCTTACTACATGGGATGTGATCATCACCTTTGGCTATTTGTTCATGAAGATTGAAAATGATGGCAATTGGCAAAAGGGAAGCCATCACTTTGCTAAATCTTCTATACTCAGTTTTGTGTCTTGGCCGATAAGATTTGTGTGGAAGTGTTGTATGGAGGAGGTGCCATGGAGGAATGTGATAAGAATTTAAGCAGAAAAGCTTTGGGTAGAACTTCATAAAAGCTAAGTACATTTGGTTAGTTTTGTGTGTGTGACTCGGTTTCTACAAAAAGACACTACATTCAACATTTCTTTTCCATTGTGTAGGGATGAATGGCTTGAAGTTCTAGAATAGAACCTAGGAGTTAGGTTTTTATATTTCCCTTGATCTAGAACCAGAGAATTGAAAAGGATGACACAGTCTAAGGTTCACCATCTTACAGGTCTTGTGTTCAAATGTTTTGGGTTGGGATTTGGATTTTTGGGTGGATTATGAAGAAGGTCCATTGTGTGCACTAGGTTGGGAGGGATTCTCATCATTAGGGGAATAGGGAATAATATTTTGAGGCTTTGGATTTTTGTTGTTGGATCAATGAGATGATACCTATGAACAGATTAAAGTGATGAACAAAAAGAGTCTAATCCAAATTTTCTGGTTAATGTCATCAACATCTATCATGATTTGTGTATGTTAATAGAATACAGCTACATTGTTGTTGTGATGATGTAATGTTGATCACTAGAAACCATTTTCCAAGGATGTTATGAATAAAAAGGACTCAACAGTTTGTGTGGATTATTCTGCATGTTGCATAACACAATTGTTAATGGCAGTTAACACACACTTTCCCAGTTTGGTTACACTGGAATCAACAATTCTTTCGAATTTCAAATGATGTCACAACATTAGTAGATGGTTTTCTTGAAAGAATCGACAAAGAACCAACAGTTCCAAGTAGGTTTTCTAACTAGCTATTTGATTTTCTTGAGAACTATCATTACAAGTCAAAACCAGTATTAGGCAACTACCAAACCCTAATTCAGAACTAACCCAATTCTTAACCAGTTATCAAAGAAAGAATTAATTGGGTATCACCTAGGGTATTACCCAAATTGATATTCAAATTTCTGGATATCAAATTTAAAATACTGATTCATTAAAAATTGGGTCTTTTCTGAAATTTTAAACTTTTGATACTTGGGTGGGTTATATGAATAATCCCTAGGTCTAATTCTTAGGGGTCTAATAATAGGGAGTCCAAGGTTAGTTAGGGTTTAAGGACTTAAGGTGGAGGCAAGGTTTAAGGTTTGGGAGCTGCTGCTTTGTAATGAACCTTGCTATTTCATTTTTGGCTTATGGAAATTTGAAAAAATGTTTTAAAATTTTAATTGAAAAAAATTAAACGAATTTCAAAAATTAGCTTAATATAATAAATAATCTTAATGAGTTAAGAATTGGTTGCGAAATAACTAATTGGGCATAAATAAAGATAAAAAACCAAACATAATATGAATTTATTTTATTTTTAGTTGTGAGAAACATTTCAATTTTTAGATTCTAAAAATTTGAAAATTGAAACAGACAATTATGAGAAATAATTAACAACTACCCAATAGTGGTCAAAAAAAAAATTAATATTTTGAAAAACATCAATCAAGGATCCATATATTTGTTTGTCACTTGCCAATTCTTTTTTTTCAAAAGAAAGAAACCCTTAACACTAGGAGTTCCTTTCATAACAACATTTTTATTGGGTAAATATAGTTGTCAAATGGTGACTATTATTTTTTTCAAAATTGATATTAAATGTGTTTTATAAGTTTTTTAGTTGCCCAATTTGCAATAATTTCATATTTTGAAAAAATCATTATATTTTTTTAGTGGGTTTTAAACATGTAGCAAAAATTTGAAAGATATTTTTTTATAAATATTTTGATATTTTCTATAGCCTAATTGAGCTAATTTGTCCTATGGATGATCATCATTTTCAATTACGTTACATAAATAAATAAAAGCATTGCACCTTATATGATGTTGTTGATGTGTTAAAATATTATTTATGAATAACTACCTATTATATATTGATTATTAGTTCACTCAAAATAACTAAGAAAACAAATTCAACTCACCAAATCCAATCCATAAGTATGTACATATAGGTTAATGTGTATTATAAATTGGTGCATATGTATGGATGTGCATTAATTACATGGGTAGGTAAATAGTTCTTACTTGTTTGTTTGAATAGTCGGTAGGTTGAATAGGTACATGTAGGTAGGCAAGTAGGTGGGTCCAAACACAATTAAGTTGACTTATGATTATATCTTTTTGGAATTAAATGACAAGTAATACAAAATGTATCAGAAAAATTGTGAAACATGTAATTTCATTAAACTAAAAAACTGAAATCAATATGTCTTTTGCTCCTACATAATAACATTAAAAAAAACTTAATTCAATAGGCATTCAAGTGGATTATTATGAAATGCAAGTAGGTTTAGATCCAATATTTATAATGTCAAGGAGATGAAAATAGTTTCAAAATCAAAATTTTGAAATTGAAAGGCATTAAATAAATACCATAGACTTTTGAAACACGCAATTTGCAAGTTAGTTATTTTACTTTTGAAATGGAAGTAGCTTTAAAGACAAATTTCACATATGTATATTCAAATATACTTCTATCTATGAAGGAAGGTAGTTTGTTTTGTAATTATGAAATCCATCGAACCAGGATGCTTCAGATCATATTCTTAGTGTCTTTGGAAAGCTCTTGATGAAAAAGGGTGCATGGGCTTGGTTCCATGACGTTTGGACTTGTGGTGCAAAAGTTTTTTAATATTGAATAATTTTTTCACTGAAAATTAAATTAAATCATAGCTGAAAATTTCAAAAGAATTAGAATGTGCCTTTGGTGTTGTTGGAAAGATCTTGATGATCAAGAGTTAATGGAATTTATTTGGTAAGATTTGGATTCAGAATGTGGGAAATATTGATTTGAAATTGATTTTGCCACTAAAAACTCAAATAGATTCCAAAAAACCAGGTTCTAGAAGGAAAAATCAGTTGAGGAGGTGGTAACATTTGGGCCAATGGCACAAGCCACATTAGTTTACATGGTTATCATTCATCAAACTTTGGGTTCACTTTCTTATGAGTTTAATAAACAAGTTAGATGTTAGACATAACTAGTCACAATCTAGTTGGTTGTTTTTGCTTAAACTTTAATTGGTTTTCCTATCATTGCTTTAGCTTGTTGGTTGTCTCTAATGAGCTTGAACATGTTAAAATTTGGACATTTACTAGCTTACTTTTATATGTGAGCATACTATTTGGCACACTTAGTCCATGCTCACTATCATTATTGTCTTCTTGAACATTTTGCAAGGTAAAGTGGTTCACTTTTGCATCCATTTTTTAGTCCATACTCAGGCTCCACTTTGTTTCACTCTACCAATGACAATGAATTGTTTTTTAAGGATGGGAAGTGAAATATTTGTATAAGCTTGCTAACTCTTCTATGTCAAATTTGCATCTAGTCCATGCATTCACAACTTGCTAAATTTGACCATCAAAACATGACCTCATGGTTTACAAGCCACCTTTGCGTCTAAAAAAAGGTTATGATTAAGTGAAATACATGTACTTATGTATGTAAATAAGTATGCATGTATGTACTACATATTTCAATCCTCCTTAACTATATCCATGTTCAATAGTCCAAAAACTAAATTATTGCCCTAATTAAATGCACGTAAATTCCAATTGAAGTATAAGCAAAAATAAAATGTTTTTATAGGTAAGGAGTGTTGCACCTTGTCCTACCATTTTGCCACAAAGTTATGGGTGACAAATTCTTTCAATCTTGGATGGAGATAGTCTAAGAGCTCGAAGGTTGGAGTATACATGTATTGTAGTTGTGTCACTTTTCAATCATCACCATTGTCTTTTTAGCCAACAACTATCTTTGCATATTGTCACCATTGCACCGTTCTTGAAACACAAATAAACTCTTCAATGGGGCAAACCTTTAATGTGTTGATTCCACATGATGAACAATCACCCATTACGCAATCTTGCTTATGCCACTCATCACCAACTGGTTTGGGACAAAAAATAGACTGGACAAGTCAACTAGCCCTGTAATTTGATTGGCATAGTAGTTGCCCACATCTTGAACATCTATAGGGTAGCAAACATCCACACATCTACATGCACAATTGGCATGAATATCGCCAATCTTGGAATGCATGTTGTTTAGGCCAATTTTAGTTCCATTAATTCAGTGTGGTAGTGGTAATAGCATGTGTTTCACTCTTTCATGAGCTTCACAAACCATGGTTTCAAGCAAGTGAAACTTGTGAGTTCAATGGAGAAATTAGGGCGTTTTTCTTTAAAGGCGGTGAAGATGTCTAGTTGCATTACACATACTCTACTCCATGAAAGTCATATGTGAGTATGAACAATCATTTAACAAGCTTGAGAACACAATAAAACACATTTTAAAAAAAAACTAAAGCAAAGCCATGAAAAATAAAATGAAGCAAATTGAACAAATTTGTTTTTTGTTATGTACAACCTAAAGTCTTGGCAACATTTGCAGAAGGCTACAAGAGCATACTAAAGTTCTAAAAAAATTCTTAGTTGGGATACCTACAAGAAATGGGTGGGATATTCTATAATTTGCTTCCCGTCAAGGTTTTTTTTTGCATATTTTTTTTCGCCTAGGAAACACAATTGTTTCCATAATCCACCATTCTATCATAAGATATCTTGTCTTTGTTGAAAGTGCAGTTGACCTTTGTTGTTTTTTTATATCAGTCCAAAAATCTAATGCACCATCCTCAATTTGAAGACGTCATTGTAGATTTTGATAGACACATTTCCTTGAAAGCCCAAGATTTTTTGCCACTATTTTGGCACTTGCATCCTTACTAAAAACCAAAGTAGTGGTGACCAAGGTGCCTAGAAACTCCCTTGCCACATTGTGTTTAATAATGTAGTTGCTTGTTATGTGTGTGGAAACTCTAGATTTGATGGCCTCAACAAGAAGATCATTATGCTTTGTCTCGACAAGGTTGGACAATTTTTTTTGTAACATTGGCTTCATTAATTCATGTCTAAACATCTTTTCTATCACCTTCTATTGAACCCCCAACTCATAACTAGATAAGTCACGAACTAGGTGCAGAATTGCATTTCTAGCCAACATTGATATTGAACATGTCACCTTTTAGGAGTATATGTAATTCTGCACCCAACACCACTACATGTTCACAATCCAACTGACCCAAAGTTTGAAAGTTGTAATAATTCTTTAATTTCTTGATTTGCTGCAACTATTCATGTATGTGATACCTATTTGTATTTTTAATTAGTTTTTTTTTTTTGAGTTTTTCTTCTAGTTCATCTTTGTCAACTTCATCACTTGCTCCATCACCAAGGTTAATGCTAGGTTTTATCCATCCTTAATACATTTATGCTAACCTCCTTAAGACTTGCCCTTTTGCTGGCCATGGGAATTAGACCTATGATTTTAACACAAACACACCATATTCAAATTGAAAACATATTCTAAACTTTACAAAATTTAATGCAAATATAATTTTAGAGGATAGGTATGCCATAGGAAAAGGCGTTCAAAGATAAAACATTCAACATATCATATCATGAACCAACGTAATTGAGTTGCACATTCAATTCACTAATTAATATTTCAAGCAAGAGTTTTACCCACAACAAAACTACATCATGTGTCATATGATCCAAAATCCCATTTCCTTTCCATAAAATTGAAAATGGGATAAGTAAGTGCATCAAACTTAGCCATAATCCTAAGCCAATGACATTGGGTGATGGTAGTGTTTTAAGAAAGCACTATAAATACTACCAAAAAAATGGGCAACAATTAGAAATGAGTGAGGTGAAAAAAAACTATTGAAAAAAATGAATCATCATTCATAAAAGGTGTCATGACCCTAGCCTTGGGCTCGTGACCAAGGCAAAGGCGTGGAAAGGTGCGAGCTAAGAATGTAACCTAGGAATCACATTTGCACTCTTGAGAGTGTGAGGGAATGAGCTCACACATTCCCAAGTGAACTCCCACCTTGGGAATTGAAAGCCCTATGCAATCCTGAATCTTCAAAAATGTATTTTAAGGGTCAAAGTTCATTATTAAAGAGTTCCTTATGCTATTAAAAAGTTCTTGAAACTTAGATGTCTAAAATGGGCTCACATGACTCATTTGAATAACTAAAACACAAGTTATGGCCAAAAGAAAGGCTGAGAGTCAAAGTGCCAATTTGACTTTTGACCATTAGAAGTTTAAAATCGCCCTGAAATGCATGTTTATAGGTGTCATGCCACATATCGTTGGAACGCTCTCAATGAGGGCTACAACTTTGTTTTCAATCTCACTTCAATCAGAGGTATAGAAAAGAAGTTATGGCCTTCCAACATGTTAAAAGTCCCAATTTTGGAAATTTCGGGATTCCCAAGTTCTTGAGACAAAATGATGTAGCCCCATGGCTAATCACAAAAAATACTATAAGGGGAAAAGTGGTGGCTTCCCTTGAGTCTAGGTCGTGGTGAATCTTATGAGTTTCTATATGCCCGTGGCTCATCCGTGCACCAAAAGTGCTCCAACTATGCATCAACCAACTTGTTGTTTGGTTTGTGTAGGTTCGTGTGAATAATTCATTTTCTTGTCACTTGTTTTAATCCCCGTCTTGAAACTCTAGCACGCCTTTCTACCCCCAAAGTGTTACAAGTTCAAAAGTGTACCCAACTTTTTCTTCTTCCATTTTTTTCATTTTCGAATTTGCATTTGAGTCTTTCAAAGAGTGTGGGGGACCTTGAAAGGAATCCACTATGCTAAAAGGATGCTTAAAAAGAATCCACAATGTTGTAATAAACATTGTGGCTAGTGGTTATGGTTTTCAAAACCACAAGCCCCTTAAAAAAAGTGGAACATCATTAGTAAAAAGACCCAATGTGTTTCAAAAGAAGCCACAAGGCTAATCAAACATTATGGGTGACTTGGTTTTAGGAAGCACAATGATTACTAACAACAAAATGGACCACAACTAATTAAAGGACACCAACACTTGAAAAAAAATCACAATGGTGAAACAAACATTATGGGTGTTAGAGTGGTTTTAACAAGCACATTAGCTACTAAAAAATGAGTGGACTCACTAATGGAAGGAGACCAAGTGTTTGAAAACAAAACATGGTGGTGAGACAAACACCATGGATGGTGGAGGTAGTTTTAGAAAGCAAAATAATGGCAAAGGAATGGATCCTTACTTTAATGTGTTAAAAAGAAGCCACATTACTTAAACAAGCACTAAGGGTGGTTGTAACTATTTCATGAAACATAATCATTTTTGGAAAAGTAGTTGACCACCACTATTATAATGACCCTATGTGCTAGAAAAGAAGCCATAATGCTTAGATAAGCACTATAGTGGCAAAATGGTTTTAGGAAGCAAAAATGACTATTAGCAAATAAGTGAACCAACACTAATGGAAGCTTGTCCACACTATATGCTTGAAAATAATAAGCCACAATGGTAAACCAAGAAAATATTGTGTGGTAAGACAAGGTGTATCTAGTTGTTGAACCAAGGAATTTGGCTAAATAATAAAAAGGACTATTACAATTGTTAAACTAAGGACATATTGTTGTCAAGACTTGGTAGAAATGAAATGAATTTTCTTACATTAAATTTCACATTGCTGTAGCAACAAATTTGCATTTCACATGCCTATGTTCACTATTTATATCTTAAGTCTCAACAAACTTAACACTACAATTCATTCCAACATCAGATTCATGGTTATTACAAATAACTAGAATATGCACTTCAAAATACATTGTAAAAAACTCTAGAAACAATATTACAATTCATTTTTTCATAATCTAACATTACAAAAAATTCACACAAAAGATGAACATAGAATTCACTATAGAAGTTTGTGCTTCTCTATATTATTGAAAACATGAATCCAAATTACAACATAACCTCATGTTTTGTTGAAAAAAAATCCCACAACAACACTTAAAATTTGTGTTATATCAAAAAGTCTATGGTTTTCTACCGCAAATACCTCCAATTCTTCCTATTCCTTTTTTTTTATAATCATTTTCTCATCTTCTTTTCCTCCTCCTTTGTTCTCTAAAACTCTCCCCCTTTTGAACCATCCCAAGTCCCATCATTATGATCCAAAACAACAAAAAATCAAAATTCAAACTAACAAAGCTCCCTGATTAGTCCCTATCATAATTGTTTTATTCATCCCGAATCACATACTCGACTTACCCCCTTAACAAGACTCCTTTTTTACATACTATATAATAGAACCAAAAGTGAACAATCAAGGATTCAAAGCTAAAAAATGAATTAAACAATGAATAATCCACATGTTGGATGTAGATTAGATAAAACTTGGCTGATGGAAATTTGTGACAAGTTGCAATGTGGAAGATATCACCATCAATCCTACAAAATTAACCTCATGTTTGCTTGTGGGTTTGAGTTCATATAATGCAAATCATAATGTTCAATGTGGGTTTGTTTCCATCTCCAAATGCACATTAAAACCACTGTAACCAATAACAACCCACTTTAAATTACATAAATGAAAATTACATATAGGCCACGTAAATGCTCAAGCATGCACATGTTATCAAACAAAAAATGAAGCATGGGTTAGGAATGAGTTGGTTCCTTATAAATCTATCATCAATGTAGATTTTTACTAGGTACTAGCCAAATTCCATACATGAAAACATGAACAAAAAATGAACTTCAACAATCTATTACCACAAAATCTCCTTTGACTTCATTGGTTTTCACCAATGGGTGGAGTCAATGTACGTTAACCAACATATTGAGTTTCTTTCACAAAACTAGTAAACTCAGCCATGATGCTAGTGGTTAACTCAACAAAACCTAAAAGAGAAGGAGAGGACCAAAAAGAAACACAATAATAAGCTAAATAGAACAATTCTTAGTCTCCTTACATACTTTTTGTTTTATGTTGTAAGCACAAGAGCTTGATTTAATGCAATTGAATACATATTGACAAAATGTACTTGTTGAAGAAAGTGGACTTATTAGTCGTAGCCTTCATTAGGTTGGATTGTGATATCAAAAGTGAGAAGAATGTCCTTGCCATTGGGGAAGAAAATTGATGTTTTTTGCTAGGTTCAACTCATTAATATTTACAATCTCCATGCCAATAGGCCAATATGTCAAATTTTAATGTTATGTTAAAAAAATCATCACAAAATTGTGTCATGACAATTTTTAACTACATGCAACTTTAAAACAGACACCATGAACAACACATCATGAATCCAGAAGGTATGAAACTATAAATGAAACTCTACAAAGAAAACACCTTTGAAAGTAACCATAATTTCAATTCCAAGATCATGAAAATAAATTCATAATGAATTTAGCACAAAACATCAATATGTTTTTACATATGATGGCAACATTGTATTCTTATTACATTTTACAGACACTTGTTTACTTAACAGACTAGCAGAAAATGTATAGTTATTAGATTATCCCCCTCAATGTGAGTGACACCTAGTGCAATGAGAAGAAACCTTTATTGGCACAATGTTATACCACATTACAAAGATGATAGATTGAAATCCATTTGGAAATTTCATGAAAAGTCAAGGTGGTCACAAATTAACATTTTGATGTTTGTTGGTAATGAATGGAGTACTCCTTGTTTGAAAATCTGATATTTCATGCTTTAATCCATGATTATAAAAAATTAACACTACCTACAATTAGAAACAATTCCACCCAAATTGAACCATGGAATATTAATCAAGTCTAATTAAATTTGCTTCAACATGCAATTTATAAGCATTGAGCCATGGAAAATGGTGGCATTCATGTTAAGTACGCCTAAGATTGAAAAAATATATTCAAGTGTGTACGTTAGAAATGAACCAATTTGTTTGTTGTTGAAAACTTCTAACAAGTTGTTAAGGTGTAGTCTTGTCAATGTTCACAGGCTATTGGGTTCAGTCATGAATCAAGTGTTTGTTAGTTCAAAATATTAAATGATATTGTTTTTGTACACCAAAAATAACTTATAATTCCAACTACAAGCAATAACAACCCATGTACATCAACTTCAAGTACAATCTACATGTTAAATTTGAACCATGCATCCAACTTGCACCTTGTGGACAAATCAATATTGATTAGACTACTGCATTAACAACATTCACACAAGCAAGTTAGTGTCCAACTATCATGTAAAATTTTTGTTTTCTATTGAACCTAAGGTAAAATGCTTTCAAATTCTTACTTTTGAAACAAATGAAGAATGCGTGCATACCTATGAACTTTTTGATTTTGAAATTAGTGTCATCTCACATGCATTTGATCATCAAATTCTCATAGCTTTGCACAAGGTTGCTACTTGTTCCTCCCATCTTGTGACTACTAGAAATACTTGATTTCCTCATTATTGGGTCCTCACAACACTTGTAGACATGTTGCAAATGTTCAAATTTTTACTACTTGAATTATGCATTGTTTCAAGTATTGCACATGACCACAACAACTCAAGTAAAGTCCTACTGAAAAGAAACAATCTAGACAAAAAAATTGAACTTTTCTTTGAGCTACCATCATCTATTACACATATTTGATGACACCTTAACTTTTGGACACACATTAACACTAATGATTCATATATCTAAGATGAAACATGTATCTTGATGACAACAAGCAAATGGGGCCATTTATAAGGGGTGTCTTCAACACAACTTGGTTAATCTACCCAAGACCCAAGTATATCCACCTTGTTTAGAACTTGAAACATGGCTAATGAAAAATAGAATAGGTGTTATTCAAAATTTTACAATCCCCAAAAATTCATTGAAAAATAAACACCAATGTGGAAATTTTTTAAGAATATAAACATGGGCAATACTACCAATTGCCACAAGCTCTTGCTCAAAGTCATAAAAAATGTCTTTAATTGGAACCCTAAATGCATTCTCCATAGTTTATTTAATTTTTACATAGTTGTGTCTAGGAGCTTAAATCAAGACTTCATGCATAGTATTTACTGAGCTTTCACTAGAAGAAAAACCTTGATTTACAACTAGTGTCTACGACTGTTTTTTAGTCGAAAGAGACATTTTACAACTAACTATTTAATAGTCGCCTAAGACAAGTCACAGACGACAAATAGTCGCATGAAACATTACATCAGGATGATGTCATCAGATGGTAGACGAAGCTTACATTTAGTATATATTGTTTCATCCAAT
>Ga0209208_10001329_pt1 | contig 34621 bp, 36 predicted proteins | sample S1TSphfallax_3_FD_187694 | JGI IMG/M metagenome (GOLD analysis project Ga0209208, IMG submission 187694) | Host-associated microbial communities from peat moss isolated from Minnesota, USA - S1T2_Fd - Sphagnum fallax MG (SPAdes) (version 2) | ecosystem: Host-associated > Plants > Peat moss >...
CAAGAACCTTTTTGGTTCATTGTGTTCCCAATGGCCGTGAGGATTGGGAATGCAATGAATTTTAAACAGGCTCCAATTGATAATATATATATTCTTTTTTCTTACACATAGTCACTAATGGGGGGATGACAAGGGGTATTAGGTCAAGATAAAAATCTTGCTTCCTTGAAAACAACATGGGATCAATCTCTCATGTTCATGTGCTATAAAATGTAACATTTTTGTGCTTTAAGGCAACACCACCAACATAGGTATTGCCAAAGAAATTCACCAAAAAAATTCGAAGGCATGGGAACAAAAAATCAATTTCATCCATCATTTTTTGTCCAAGTAACTTCTCAATGTGGTTGTCATTTTGCCCTAGCCTTCAAGAACACTCATGAGGTTTTTTTTTTATCACATAGGAGGTGGAACAAAATCTGGTGATTCAAAAGTGGTTTTCAATGTCATGGATGTGTCCTAAGGGTGAAATTAAAAAAATCCCATGGGTGTTGTGAAAATGTGCCTTGGCTATTGGGGGAGGGAGAACAGCTGCCATAGCTATTGGCACCAACTCATTAATGAGCGATCATCTAAAAGTATTTTCACCCCAAAAGAAAAAAAAGATTCATTGTCACTTTGTTACAACTTATTGAAAAACAATTGGGTAATATTTTACTTGACTTGTAAAATTCTAGGATTCTAGAGTTTCTAGGTAAGATTTTTAGGTTATATTAAACTTATTCGTAAAGTCCCAAAAAGCTAGGGTGAATACCTTGTGTTCATAAAAAAAACACCAATTTTGGTGCATTTTTGAGTTTCACCTTCTGTTTTTCTCCTTTGTGAACTCCTCACCTTGTGTTTATGACTACGCCCATTTCTAAATTTCACCTTTTGTTTTTTTCCTTTGTGAACTCCTCACTTTGTGTTTATGACTATGCCCATTTCTGAAATTTCACCTTGTGTTTTTTTCCTTTGTGAACTCTTCACCTTGTGTTTATGACTATGCCCATTTCTAAGTTTCACATTCTATTTTTTTCCTTTGTGAACTCCTCACCTTGTGTTTTTAACTACACCCATTTCTGAGTTTCACCTTTTGTTTTTTTTTTACACATGCATTCCTTGTGTTTGAATGGGAAGAGAAAACATGTTTTAGGGTTTGTAATGGAAGGAAGGCATAGTTGTTATTGTTTAATCTTCTTAGTTTGTCTAAGTGTTGTCAAAGTTTCTTTGAAAGGGGAGGTCTAGAACTTGAAGTTGCGCTTGATAGCAGTTGCATCAACAAAATTTGAAATTGTGTGCTTAAGGGAGGTGCATGAACAAAACTTGAAGTCATGCTTTTGAAAGTAAGCGCATCAACAAAACTTGAGGTCAAGTGCTTGAAGGTAGGCACATCAACAAAGCTTGAGGTCACACGCTGGAAGGCAAGCGCATCAACAAAATTTGACGTCAAGCGCTTGAAGGTAGGCACATCAACAAAGCTTGAGGTTGTGTGCTTGAAGGCGAATGCATCAATAGAACTTGAAGTTGCACACTTAAAGGTAGGCGCATCAACTAAGCTTAAGGTCGTTTCAACTAGCTTTTCTCTTTGACGAAATTTTCTCATCACATTGTTGTTAAGTGTGTTCGTGTTTTTTATCTATGAATTTTCTTTCTATGTCACTAACATGCTCTATTTGCATACTATTTGTTCCAAGATTTTTTTCCCCCGTTACTAGTGTTGGCATAATATGTGTGGCTCAACAAGCTTAAGGTTTCATGCTTTATTGCGTAGTTTGCATGGTTTTACAAGCGACACAAAGGTCACACACCTTATTTGCAAGGTCTGCATGGTTCAACAAATGGTCAATAGTGCATTTCTACCAACACACCTCCCAAGTTGAATGGCAATCAACAATCCATTTTTGCCTATGCACATCTTAGTTCGATTGATAGCGCACTAATCAAGAGTGCATGTTCTAGGTTGGTCACGCATCATAAGTCAACCAAAAGTGTGTTTGGAGGAAGTCAACCATCAAAGGTCGACTATTTAATTATCTACATCCTACACATGATTCAGGTAATTGAAAAAAAAAATTTAAGTTCATCATTTTTTTGGTTTGAAAAGTTGGTCAACGTGGGGGTGAGGTGTAAGTAAGCCTTTAAAAACCATGGTGATAGTAGTTGTTAGACCTTATCAAGATGATGAAGTCTTCTACAATTGTGTGTGTGGTCTTTCTCCACCCTTATGTGGTTTCTTTCCACTTTCTATTGCAAAGTGTGTGAATTGGTACAAACTATAGTTGAAAGAAAATTAATTCAGTCCCACAAGAAATTTGTTTCATACATTCATGCATAAACAAAACTTACATCCACATCCTATAATCCAATGTATACCCGAAATCCCAACATAATCCAAATGTGTTCAAGAGGAAAAATAAACTTGTTATCTCCTTTCCTAGATCCTACTGTTATCAACACTTCTTCTCATGTTTGCCCTTGATGCCTTTAATGCTTTGGTGTCTTCGTAGAGTGAATAAGTCATGGTTATGTTTGTAAGCAAGAGCCCTCCTTGGAATGCATTGGAGGTAGTTAGAATTAACCACAAATCCTACTTCCAACAACTTGTTAGTAGTGGTACCCCAAGGCAATCACTACAAATGCACTTTGAATTTGAGCTTCAATCCTTGAAAATGTGTTTGGATCCCATTGATCTAGTTTATCAAATAAAGGCAATTGGCTTGAAATTTGAAGGATGAGGTGCAATTGACATTTGTAATGTATCATATATTTGTATAGATATGTGAATCATGGGATATGTAGATAAGTGTAGAAAGTTCAAGTTAGCATTTTGTTTAATTGGAAAAATCTTGCCAAATCTCTACTTAAAATAGGTAGCTCCCAAACCTTGAAGTTTGAAAATGGCCATTTTTTTTTGGACAAAATTGTCGCAAGGCTAAATCTACCACTAGCTATTTTGCTTGCACTTTATATGCAAACCCTAAACCCATTGCCATGTGTGGTGAGCTTAGAAATGACTATTAGCCAAATTGTGACATGCCCTAACCCTAATTTTAACTTGTTGGTGCCTTAACTATCTCGTTCTTCCTTTGGCAAAATCTTGTTCATCTTCATTATTGTTGTCACCGATTATTGCCACCTGCAAAGGAGGTCCTTTTGCCATCATTGCCCACACAAAGTTACATGGGATTGCCAATAAATATCAAATTATGATGTTCAAGTATTAGCATTAACTAAAAATTACTAAATAATATTATGATTATGTAGCTTACTTTGTTGATCAAACTCCAAAATCCATATCTATATGTTGAAGAAATGAGACTCAATACTAGAGTTAAATACAATTCATTCATTGAGGTGAGACATTGAAATCTTCGTTTTTGGTACTTAATGGCAAGCAATGAAATGGATTTCTAAAACATTTGACTGTCAAACCTCATTACAATCAAGGTCCAAAATCTTGCAAATTATAGATTTGATCATTATGCTCTAGCCTTTACCCTAATACCCATGTTTTGTTCGGCAAGTTTGCATTTATTCAAAAGTTATTGCATAATGTTTGGATTTTTCATTCAAGTTTCAATATGTTTTGTGTTGTTTGGAAGTTACTAGTATCATGGATGTACTATAAGATTTGGGGCTTCGATTTTGTGAGGGCAATGTGCACCAACCACTAACTTTTAAGTTCTTACAAGTTATAATTTACAATGAAGGACCAAGGTATGGATCAAACAATAAAAGTCAAACATCTCCCCACCTTGGAACCATTCTGGTAGGAGGAAGGCTCTAGTTGCAATCCCGAATATTCGTAAAGCCAATTTTTTATATATGAACAAAGATTCTATCCATGAAAAAAATGAATGTCTCTATGCAAATGGTAGGAAGGATATTATAGCCAATCAAGTTTTTCATGGTGCTACTACAAAAAAGGAAGAAAAAAAATAGTCTATTTTGTTATTTGTTTCCATTTAATATACAAGAACAAACCTATGATGAACTATGAGAATATGAACAAGTTGTATTTTCTTGATGTTAAGGATTTTTCAACATTATATTAGTTTAATACAATTAGGTGGGGGATGGCAACTTGCATGCGTGAGTTGATGATGAACAAGACCAAGGCTTTGGTTCACGTTGCTACATTTATCTCCTTTTCATATGATGAAATTACAACCATGGACCATTAGTCTTGGTTTTCAATCCACACATATGTGGTAGAAAATTGGCAAATAATTATTTTTTGTTATCCTTACAATAGGTTGTTGATGGGGCCATTTCAAATGATTTGAAAAGAACTATAGTGGATGCCATGGTTTCACATGGTGGTTTGATTTCACAAACAATGGCTTCAAAGTATATTACATTTGAAGCTAATGGGGTGATACTTTGTTTTAAGGTGTTAAAAATTTGGGTGATAATTTTATTTAAGGACCAAAATGCCCCATTCATGATTTGTGTGCATTGCATGAACCATTGAGCAAATTTGTCAATGCAATCATTGTCAAAGTTAATAATTGTGGGGAAGATTGAGGATGTGCTACAAAGTCTTTATGTTCAATTCTCTCATAATCTAAAGAGAACCCAAGAGTTTGTTGAACTGGTTGACATTGTGGAAACCAACGGTCAACGCATTCTTCAAACCATTAAAATTTGTTCGATTTCCATGTTACTTTCAACAAAGAAAATTATGTCTTAATACAAAGCCTTGGTTTTGAAGATGCATCAAGATTTTTTCACAATCTCACAAGTTGCCCATAATCTTAAGATTCTTTGTAACTTGAAGGTAATGTTGAGGTTGTTTTATCTCATGTTAATGCTTGAAGGGTTGAATAAGTTGATTAAGTTTTCCCAATCTTGGGAATGTTTTGTTTGTGATTTCATTTATGTTGTAAAGTTATGTTAAGCAAATATGTATGCTTGGTACCATGATCCCCAACTTGCTTATGTGAATGATGTGTTCATTGGATATTGGAATTTGTTGAGTGAGACATTAGATGTGGTGGTGCATGAATGGGCACCTAATTTGAACATGTGTATGAAAAAGATAGATGTTCACATAGGTAGGATTTCCTTATGATGCATTGTCAATGCCTTTAGACATTTTTCTATGTTATTGTGACGTGTTTTCTTCTAACAAATTGTAAATGTTGTTTTAAAACAATGTTATGAAGCTACAACTAAACCTTATGACAAGCTTGAGAAAAGATTTCCTACACAAGAGGTGATGGATGTTTTAGAGTTAGTTTATCCACAATAGTGATCAAAATCCTTATGTGAGGAAACCTTTAGTGTCCATTTAGCTTTATTGAAAGGCTTTTATTGTTCACCCAAGATGTTTGGATCAAACCAAAATGGATCCTTGCAATTATTGATGTAGACATTTTGGACCTACAATGTTATCTCTTCAAGATTGGAATGAAATTTAATGAGTAGTAGGCTATGAACCAACACTTGAATTTGAATCCTTTGTCTAGGCTTTGGAACAAGCTTTCTTCCAATGCATTATTATGTGTTCATCTAAGTGAATTCATGAAGGTGGCAAAGTCGATTGCAATTCAAATTATGGGCTCTATGGAAGATGAAAGGATTTTTTCAACATTGACATTTATGAATACAAGACTTTGGAACCAACTTTATGAACATTTGGATTTGGTGTTTTGTATGTTTGTGCAACCTTTCTATATAGTTGATACTTTTTCTTGTGATGATGCCATCATGTCATGGATTGAAGGAAAAATTGGATCATTGGTTCAATGGTGATGTTCTAACCTACAACTTGCTATGTATTATGTATATGCATGACTTGGTTTTTGAAAGCATCATGGTTGTTATTATAATTTATGTTGGCAACTTAGTAGTTACAATCCATGACAACTATTTTCAATGGCATCCAATATGTCCCTTTTAGAACTTTACATTTGCTTGTTGCATTTAGAACTTTCATTTTGGTTTTGCTTTGCTTATTGTTGTGGTTGTCTAGTAGTGCAAATTTATGAGGAATTTAACATCTTCAAATAACCCCAATTTCCCTAATGTTGACCAATTTAACTTATGGCAAGGTTTTTCTTCACTAAGGGCCTTTGATGGTTTTTGTATATTGAATCTAATATGTGGTTTGTAAGTTAGGATCATGCACTACCATTGGGTGGAGAGTCCTTTAAGAAAATGGTTCCTTGATTCTTCAATTTTAAATTCTAACTAGGAGCTTGGACATCACCAAATTTTGCCACTCCAATCTTCCACACCTCATCAAGAGGCCCCACAATTTTTTTTACTATAGCCTAAATTCCCACTTTGTTAAACTTGAAGTAGCCACTATTAGCATATATGATGCAACTTGCAACTTGCAATAACCATATCCACAAGCCCTTGTAAAGGGAAAATTGCCATATGTTCTATCCCCCCCCCTCTATGTAGCCACTCAAAAGATGTTTAGACATCTAATTATAACCACTTAAGGTGCTAGCTCAAATGCACAATCATTGCATAGGCTACTTCCTAGAATCCTTAGCAAAAAAAACTTGATTCAAGTAACTTGAGAAATATGGTTTCCAATCTCATCTTGAATTTTGGTACAAGTGTAACATTGATGGTCAAAAATAATAATATAACATTAAGTGCAAATGCTTGGTGCTTAATGTGTCAAATAATCTTAGGTCAACTAATTTTTAGTTCCTAACTACATTTTCTTTTTAATGCTTCAAAAATGATAATCATTTGCAATAATCTTTAAACATATTTATAGACATTAACCATCAACAATTAGTTAGCCATCCAATGAGGATTACCGATTATACTAAATCCAATAAACTTGTAAGAATCATAAGTGTTAGATAATTCAAATTTTTTATTTCTTTTTACTTACCCCTTCCCATTTGAAAAAGGCATGATCCTAATCTAACAATGGCGTCCTAGGACCAACAAATGATACACAAATTAGGTAATCCACAAGTTTTCAAACTTAAAGGAGTTAGGACACCACTTGAATCCCAATGTTTTCAATGAGATTCTTAAAACCAAAGCCCCACTTGCACGATCTTTTGCTTGGAGGAATGCTCGTAGGATAGTTTGCCATAACCACATGAGATGTTAAGATTAAATGTTAATGTGTCAATACTTTAATACCTTCCTTCAAGCTCATGCCAATGAGGATGGCTCCAAAATACCACCAAAAGCTTTCATGACAATGGAAGTGTTATAATTCACAAACAAGGTAGGCTATCAATGAATTGGTGAAAGATGGGAACTTGAAAAGCCCTTGAAACTTGACTCTTGATTTGAAACCCATTAGGCTCAAAGTTCCAAGTACAAAATGTTACAAAACTGGCAAAAATGTGCCCCAAAAAATTAAAAAATGTATCAAGATGTGGAGAAGAAGTTCCTCCAACAAAGAAAAATTTCTCAAAAAAATTGACAATCGGTGCTCATTTGACTGAAAAGAACTCCAACTGTAGGTAGAGCCCTTTCTTTCAACTGCCAGATGGCAGTTGGTTTAGGGTTTAAGGGTTTAGGGTTTAAGCCCTAAGGGGGGGCGGGTTTTAATGGAATAAGGGCCCAATGAGACAGAGCTGAAGACAGGCAGGATTTTCACCACTTGGCAACAAAACAAAAATCCAGTTTGTGACTCATGTAAAGGATTTTTGCAAAAAAATTGCACCAAAGTCTGGCAAAGAACATGATACCCATTGTGGCTACATCACAAAATCGGAAAAAACATTTTTTACTTGTTTCATCTCTCAGAGGTGATCAAGGTCAAGAAGTGTCGAGCATCAATCCCAATGACAATATTTCATTAGTATCAATTGTATCCTCCCTTGAAGCTAGTCCCAATTACTGGGCTGAATTAAATAAAACAAGAGAATGCTGAACTTACAAAAAGGGTTGGGTTAAGTGTACTGGGTAGAAAAAGGTATAAATAAAAATCATCAACATCCATTCCCACAATTTGCAATGAATTTTACTTCTGATGGATTTGTTTGAGAGATTTGGCAACTACGTACCAATCTGACACTTTGTTGAACATACAAGTCTGAAGCAAGACTCCACATCTTAACCTTCCTTGAGGAACTGCAATTTCTGTCACCCTCAAATAGAAGAGATCTTCTTCAGAAGAATCCTTTTCACAATTTCCTCCAAGCCCATCATCTTTGAATCATCATCTGTTGTGTGAAAGATATCTCCCAGTGTCAAACGCAACTGCAAAGTCCACAACATCCAAGGGAAAAAATATACAACAGTACAACTTACATAGATTCCAAAAGAGCTATGAGTAGGGACTTGAGTATTGTCCACTAAACCCTATGAGTATTGTTCCTCAAGGACAAGTTTCCAGTAGTTACACAAAAGAAAGAACTGCATTCTTCCATCCTCAGAATAACACCCATTTCTGTTATTTTCTCATACATCTGAAGAGATTGCAATTATTGGAGAGAACTTGCCATGCTTCATGATAACAGATTTTGATAAACATGAACCATGAATGACATTGTAAGTTTAGGAGGCTTTTTGAGAGAATGCCATATCCTGGACCAAAAAAAAAGCACCACTCAATCCTTGAACATTACAGAATTGAAAGTATGTATACTTGAGCCATCATTTCACGTCCATGGGATCAGTGATCAGGTCTCGCACTTGTGGATGCTCTCAGACAGAACCTTGACATGAGCAGTTTCAAGGACAAGTTCAGGTTGTAGTTGTCCTTATTCTGCACACATTGCAACAACACAGATTAGCAACCCATCACATGGCCCACCCTGAAAACTGCTCCTGTGGACACAGCTTTCTCAAAGAGTCTCTGATTGCCCTCAACTTGAGATTTCAGGTGGGTATATACACATGTTCATGCTCATGGTGAAGGTCAACAAAAAGTCCAACAAAAAATGTAATCAAAAGAGCATGATGTCAAGACACAGCCACATGATATGGTCCATCCACATCACACTACCTAACCATTAGCTTTGGAACACTCTGAAGCTGATAGAGAAAAGAAGAATGGACTTACCAACCTGTATTGCAAGGACAGGATTAGGTCATTGAGCATGTGAGGCAAGGAGGGCCTTTGGTGATTAGGTGTTCATTTTCTCCAGATCAGCCTGACATAGAAGTGTCATTCTGGCTCCTGCACCTGTCTTATCGTACGGTTGGGCCATTCGCCTTAAAAACTGCACATGCACATTCCAAAAGCTAAGGAATATGTTCTTGAAAGAACTGGCAATACAAGACTGCTTCCACTATTGTGTACCTTGCCAAGTAACTAAAGCATGACTCTGGAATAGCAAAACCTGTGCAGAAGAGCTATGAAGCACGGCAAACATGGATTGGCAGCAGCAACAACCACCACAGTGAAGGAGAGAGAGACCAAGGAATGAGCCAACTATATAGCAAGTACCATAGAGAGGTACATCAAAACTTGTGCTGACCAATGGATGTAATGACATACCTCACGAGCAATATAAAGAGACATATCTGTGCTGAGATTAAGGTGGGCATCACGCAAATGTGACAGGATCCAGGCAGGCAGCTTTGAGCGCTTGTCATGCCGGTTGTACCTGTCACATCCCCAATTACCCCAAGCTTTCTTGCAGACATGAATAAATAACAGGATGGGAACAACATGTAGAAGCAGGCAGAATATGACCTCAACAAACATGTCCAGTATCCTCATCATGAAATCCTGACAACCCAATGTCAGGAGAGGCAGGTATGTGCATGTAATTGTGCACAATACCCTACAAACAAGATCTTATTCAACCAAAAGCTTCTCAGCTAAAACTCCTCACCAACTTGATCAACTTCTGACCATATGTGGGGTGCAAAGATGCCTAGTTTCTGAAATAAAACACCCAGAAGAAGTCACCCACAAGTCCTATACAGGTACCTCAAAAGTACCTAAATATACAAAAAGCTCTCAAAAGGATTGGAGCAAACATACCGCTTATCAGCAAATATCATCATGCCATAGTCTGATTTGGAGCGGATAACACGGCCAACACATTGTGCAGCTTGCCTCTGAACCACAAAAGAATGTATCCAAGATAGTGCAATTAACATTTCCACTCACAACGACCTTGCTGCCTCTGTGACTTCAACTCTGAATTGAGTGGTCAAATCTGAGGGTGCTAGGAAAGAACTAAAAAGCTCAAGGGGGCAGAAACAGCAAGATGAAAGCACCAGATCCACAGACAGGAGAAAGGCCCAACAGAATAAGCAAAAATCAGTGCAGCTGGGCACTCAAAAGCTGACTAGAGGGATTGTCCTATGATCCACCTTAGACATACCACAGCATCAAATGTCAAGAAATCATTTTCATTGATTTGGAATGTGTCTCTTAAATACTCCAGCCGTGCTCGCAAGATCCTGCCAAGAGAACACAACACAGTACAAAGGATCAGGGCTATATCTGCACAAGGATAGGCTGGAAGATAAAGCACTCAAACTCTTGGACCAACAAAAGAAGTTCACTGCCTTCATACACCAACATGCCAACCATATGAGAAATGTCATGTGCCATTTTGTCTTGTAATGATGTGCTGCAATTGATTGTGCAGCACACAACTACCTTCTCAAATATAGAGTGACAGATTACAGAGATGAGGGCATCACAAAAGAAAAGGTGAAAAGAAGTGCTGTACCTGCTGAGCGTGAATTGAAATGGAACACCAAACATTATTACAAGGCGCCCATAGTGCCGATCAAAATCAATTCCTTCTGCAACTTTACCCCTGCATCAAACCCACCAAGTACATGCTTACCAGCCACTCTTGTTACTAGGAAACCTTTTTTCATTCAAAAGCACAATGGTAAACCAGTTCAAGAATTAGCAGCATCAACTGCAAACCTTGCCAGAGAGAGTACCTGGCAACAGAGAAGAAGACAGCACCACGGCCACAATCACAGGCCCGCCGGTAGTTGTCAAGTGCAAGTGTGGTCTCCACAACATCTTGTGTCTCAATGAACACAAGCTTGTGCTGCATGACCTCCTGCAGTGTGATAAATTTGATTTGTCACTTAGGATTCTTTTGTCAGTACAAGTAAACTTCTTCCGCATAGCACCACCTATGTAGCCAGACAATAACAATTGCAGTAACACATAATTGGCCAGCAAAGTTTAATACACGCTAACAGCAGAATTAAAGGGTCAAAAATCACAGAACTACAGGCATGTGTTTGGAAAACAAGAGACAAAGACAAGCCATTCCTGAAAAACAGGCAATATACTACATACAGGAACATACAAAGAACCAAAGTGATTAAAGGCATGAGTTGGGAAAGAGCACAGGCAGCTGGGCTGTTTACAAGGATCGAGCAACTAGTGTCCCATCACATCCCACAGAAATAAAATCTTTCTTCAAATTCCACAAAACCAGAGCAAATTGTGCATTCAATAATGTCCACAATCTGGAAGGTAAGACAGAGAAAGTGCAACACCTGTAAGATGCCCATTTCATTCCAGCTGTTTACAATGCCGTCCATGTAGGAGTAGCTGACAAAGAAGCAAACAACGCCATCAGGCACAGCACCCACCATCTCCAGGAGTAACCGTCCATAATTCCGAACAACACCAGGATCACTCCGCATATCAAATTTGGTGCTGACTGGCAGCTGGTCACTGACAATAACAACAAACCATCAACAACAACATCAGCCTTGACTACACAACCTCTCTTTAACCACCTACTGTCAGCTAAAATGAATCATATCAACACTGCACTCTGAAGACTGCCAACAATAGCAAGGCCCCCAAGTGTGTAAACAACAAACAGCAAATGGACCAAACTAATCAGGTAAGCATTTAAAAAAGGTTTGTAAAGAATTTGCCAGCTTTTATATAAGCATAGTGAAAAGGTTAGTAGTTGCTAACCTGCCACGGGTCAGGATCATTGGACACAAGCAATCACGGGTGAGACTCATTTCAAAACTTCGTGAAATAACTGGATTGAAGTTGAGCAAGCGGGGATACAAATCAATTGGGCTTAGTGTCCCTGATGTTATTACAACGCTCTGAAAACGCTCAAACACTGGCTTTATTGCCAGAGATGCATCCAAACAGCTCAACTGTGCCCATACCCGAAACAACATCATGTCATGCACCTTGGATAACATCAGCAGCACAGAAGTGACCATAGTCTCTCGATTCATAGTTCACACAAAAAACCAGCACAAGTACGAAATTTCAACCAAAGGTGAATCGAACTACCCACAAAAGACTGTGCAGAGACAACTAAAACATTCAACAATTTTTTTATCACTGTAACTTTCAGCAGATTTGTGATCAAAGACACTCCACCAGCCTCAAGGCAGAAATCTGTGAACAGATGTTTCACATAAGCATCACAAGCAAACAACCTAAAGTGTAAAGAAGATGAAGTCCTGAAAACCAAGCAGCCAGTGTTCTCATTTTGAATCAACTTACAAATCCTGGTGGTAAAATGTAGGCACAAAGGTACAAGAGAATATGGATCAATACATGCCTGCAAGACTGGATCAGGAACATTCGGCATCCGCTCATCATAGGGCTCGATAATGATGGAGAAACCCCTTGTATAGGTGCCCACTAGAGTTGCAAAGTCACAAACACACTGGATGTGCATGAATTCATCAGTATCAGTAACCTCTAGGGTCAGCAACAGTGAATGTAACCGATCATAGCAAAACTTCAGTGTCTTCTGGTCAATGCCAGCCTGGGACTGGAGTGAATTCAAGAATGACACTGGCCCTTCACTCTCAACTTGTTCAGTCTGTAGGCGTCCCTTCAGATACTGCACCAACCGCTTCAAAAAGGACACAAAGTGTTCTGCCCGTCGAATGTTTCCTGGAACAGATTCACGCAGAATGTCATCTGGCAATGCTGGGTTTGCCAACCATGTGTCTGTCCCTGCAAATTGCAAGGCAAAGAACGTCCATGTGAGAGAAATCAGAAATCAAGACAGAAAATCCTGTTGATACCTCTCTCTCCACCTTGTAGGTATTGGGATACTTAACGGAATCCATGCGTGCAGCAGCCAAAGGTAGGTGTGCACAAGTTCACAAAAAGAAAAACACTGCTAGTGTGGTTGCTGAAGGTGAAGCATGCATCAGAGGGAGGAAAAGAGAGAACAGCACCAGGCAAGTTGCCACGCTGTGCTAAGCCCTCCACCAATCTGTTGTACTCTTCACGAAGTCGATTTGCATCCGTGGTCTTGAACCTGCCCAACTCATGGCCTCCACCATTTTATGCAGACACATACTAACGGTGAACAGAAAACCAAACCTAACACCATTGCACTACACAGAGCAAGCTCAATCTGTTTTCTTTGACGTAACACCATAAGCAACCAAGAGTAATTCACATGTAAAAGAAAGATGTGAGCAACAACAACCATGAGGAAATCATAAACAGTCATCCAAGCTCTTGTCAAGTAGGATGGCAAATCAGGTGTTGTCATGTATGGCAGAAGCTTGATCCCCAATAGTAGCTTGCAGCAAGATAGCCCTACTTTGAGATGAATCACAGACAATGTTTTGGGTATCATTAGTTTGTAAGATTTTTCAGCAAAGCTGAGCATACTTACTTCTCAATCAGTTGTGTAACCTTGCTGAGATTGCGTGTGGCACCATCTAATGTTTGCTGTCTTATATTCACACTCAGTGCCTCGATGCACACATTATCAATATTATGAGCTTCATCAAACACAACCACGCACTCCTTCTCCATCTCTCGTGAGATGATGCCCGAAACCTTGGGATCCAGCAGATACTGATAGTTATACACAACCACATTAGCAAATTGGATCATGTGGCGTGCTAAGAAGTAGGGGCACCATCCTTTCTGTCGCCCGAACGTCCGCAAGTCATGCAAGGTGTAGACACCCTGTGGAAGCAATGCATTGGCACCATCTCTCTCATAGCCTTCAAAGAATCCGCATGTCTCAACATTAGGGTTATCCACAGCTATGGCTCTGACCCATGAGGCTGTCAATTTCCTACAGCCAGCATCCACACTTTCTCGGGAGCCTTCACCGCTCACCTGTGGATGTATGCACAGGTTTTTCCGGGAGCTTAACCCGAGTGCCATCATCTTAGCCTCCTTGCCCAGCTCCTTCTCCTGATAAGCCTGCAGGGTTCGAAGCTCGTCCAGCACTTTCTCCATCTCGTGCACTGTTCTGGTACAGTAGATGAGCTTCCCCATCTTTTGATGCTTCAATTGATAGCTGGTGATCAGCGACAAGAGGGTAATGGTCTTACCAGTTCCCGTGGGCATCTCCAGAAGGCAATGCCCTTTTGCATCCAGAGCACGCTTGAGCTCCAACATGTACTCATACTGCTCCGGGTAGATGAACTCATAAGGGAAGTACACTGTCAGATCGTCTATCTTGAACTTCATCTCAAGATCTCCCCTTGCGTCTCCTTGTTCTCTTCCTCCTCCTCTTGTGTCTCGTCTTGTGTTCTTCTGTTTCTTCTTGGTCTTCTTCTTCTTGGGTCTTCTTCTTCTTCTTCTTCTTCTTCTGGAATCTACCTATCTGTTCCCAGACACAAGAAGTCCGGAAGCACTAAACCCTAAATCCCATCTCCAACCAGTCATACAAGATTTGGGCTGGCGAGTGTGGGATCCTATGCAGGGAATTTCTTTTTTGCAAGGTCTTCCAACCCTCTCATCAGCGAGCGAGAGAGAAAAATTCCCCAGATCGCGGTTTCTTGCAACAGAAATCCGATCCATGAAAAAGAGGAGGAGGAGGATTCATTTATGACTGACGCAAATGCTGCTGCAGCAGAAGACTGAAGATTGGCAGGGGACTCTTCCTTTAGGGTTTCAGGTTTCCTCGAGTCTGATGCAGCGCATCATGATCATCTCCTGCCTCACACATCTTCTCAGATGTTTGCAGTAGTGTGTTTAGTGAGAAGAAGAGTATGCCCAACGGTCTGCCTTGAAGAGTACTCCAACGGCACACGGAGCTGGAGAGGAGCATACAGAAGAGAGGGATACCAGAAGGTGGGACACAGAAAACCCTAGCAAGGGGCAAGCAGGAAGGCAGGCAGCAAGGAAAGGCCCAGCAGCAACTCTCACTTCACGGAGTGTAGAGAATACTACCCAGGACTGCGGATTCTGCTCTGTGCAAGAGGAAAACGACGAAGGCGATGGCTCTGACTACTACTACTGAAGCCGAAAGTGCGGCGAGGAAGAAACGCAAGGGGAAAAACTTCTGTGCGGAGGAGGAACGACAGCTTTGTCGAAGTTTTCTTGCGGTTTCTCAGGACCCAATACCGGGGAATGGGCGACGAACGCCTGCTTTCTGGGACCGCATACACGAGCATTACACCAAGAACAAGCCAGAGAATGCAGGAGAACGACCTGCGCGAAGCTTAGAATCGAAATGGGGGATTATCAAACACGAGGTAGAGAAATTTGATGGTTGTTATGGGGCAGTGCTTGCGTTGAACGAAGCTGGAACTTCGGTTGAGGATGTGCTTCGACGAGCTTTGGAGCTTTACAAGCTCAAGCATCCCAAAGGTTTATCTTTCTCTTTCATTCACTGTTGGTTGCTTCTCAAGGACATTCCCAAATGGGCTGAGACAAGTCTCACAGACGAGAAGAAGACGACGACGACGACCCCTGTTGCGACAACGACGACTCCCACGACGATGGTGAAGCGTAAGCCGACTGACATGCTGCTGCCCAGATGGGCTGACACCAGTAACGAGGCGAAGAAGACAACTCCTCCAGTGACTACCACAACCATGAAGCGCAAGCCGACTGCCAGCAGCATGGTGGAAGGCTCTGAGGATTGTGAGGTAGTGGAGTCTTTGAGTGATAGTGGGGAAAGCTCACCAAGTGGTCGCAAGGCAGTAGAATGGCGAAGGAAGAACAAGAAAACGCAGAAGCTCAAGGAAAGTACCATGCGTGCACAAGCCAAAGCTACAGCTGATATGGCAGCTGCCACTTTGATGAAAGCTGAAATTCTTCAAGACCAATCTGCATTGGCTCTCTTCACCATGCCTGATGATCAACTGACTTCAGCTGAGGCTAGAGAGTATCTGCAACTCCGTCGACAGGAGGAGCTTCTGAAGTTGCGACGTCGATTAGCTGAAAGCAACAACAACAAGTCCATAATCACCACCATTACTACTACTACTCCTGCAGCAGCAGTAGTGGCAACCAGCACCCCAACAGCAACCAACACCACGACAACAACCAACATTGACACCACCACCACCAGCATCACCACCACACCGCAGCAACCCAATTCTGGTATGAGCACAAATCCCACAGCAACCTGAACTTCTTCTTCCCCTTCCAGTGCTCACCCATCATCTCCTGTACACCCACCAATTTGAATTGAATTCTAACACTAGGACATGAGAGCAGAGAAGAAGGTTCAAGGATGATGATTATGATTACAGAAGCTTGGTGGTGAGGATGATGATGATTACAGAAGCTGCCTTGGTGTTGCTGGTGGCCTCCTTTTGTTTCAGTAAGCATTGGGTGCTTCTTAAGACCCACAGATGTTTGATCAAATCTGACCTCAAAGGAAAATGTGTATTTGCATTTTCAAGCTCTTCTGTGCCTGGTGACCAACTTTTGTTTCAGTAAACATTTGGTGCTTCTTAAGACCCACAGGTGTTCAATCAAATCTGACCTCAAAGAAAAATGTGTATTTGCATTTTCATGCTCTTCTGGGCCTGGTGGCCTTTTGTTTCAGTAAAGATGGGTACTTTTTTAGGCCCACTGATGTTCAATCAAATCTGACCCTGAAGCAAAATGTGTATTTCCATTTTCAAGCTCTTCTGTGCCTTCTCTGTATGTATGTAGGCTGCAATTTGTCAATCCCCTTCTTAGTTCTTAGTGGAGGAGGTCCATGGGACATGATCGCATAGAAGAAGCTTTGGTGTTACTGGTGACATTTTATTTCAGTAAAGATTGGTGCTTTTCTAGGTCCACAAATGTTCAATCAAATCTGCCCTCAAAGGAAAATTTATATTTTGCATTTTCAAGCTCTTCTGTGCCTTCACTGTATGTATCTAGTAGGCTGGAAATGTCAATCCACTTCTCAGTTCTTAGTTGAGGAGGTTCATGGCCATGATCACATGAAAGAAGCTTTGGCATTACTGGTGACATTTATTTCAGTAAAGATTGGGACCTCCTCATCAATTGCCTTCTTAGGCAAGGAGGTCCATGGCCATTGTCACATAGAATAAGATTTGGTGTGAATACTGACCATTTATTTCAGTAAACATTGGTGGTTTTTAAGGCCCAAAAATGTTGAATCAAGTCTAACTTCAAAGCAAAACATTTGTTTGCATTTTTAAGCTCTTTTGTGCCTTCTTTGTATGTAGATTACAAATGTCAGTCCCTTCTTAGTTGATGAGGTCAATGGCTACAATGGAATAAAGCTTCTAATTTGCTTGTTCACATTCATCTTCATCCAGGATTAGTTTATAGTTGCTTTCAAGGTCTGCCATTTAGGCTGCGTCAAGTATATGGATTCAAAACAAGCCCTGAAAGTTTTCACAGACCCCTTTGCAGGGTCCATGACAGTGCTAGATCCGAACCTACAATATTCATCAATAGCATGTGCACAAATGCCATGCAAGCATCTTCATGACTATATGACAGTTTTAAATGAAAGACAAGTTTCCTAACTTGCTTGCAGCATTTCTCTTCTCAATAAAATCAAACATATGCACAAATCAAATCCAAAATTCTTAGAAACAATTGTATGTAGTTTAGTACTGTAGATAGATTAACTCACTCCTGTAGTGTTACGAGTATGAAAGTTTGAAAAAGTACCAAATACCAAGAGTAGGCTCATTATGGAAAGCTTTTAAAGTACCCAATAAGAGCACCAGGCTGGTATGTTCAAAAGTTGATACTAGACCAAGATCAATACTGCATGAAACCAAGTAAAACACTTGTAGCTTTCTCATGTGAAATGGTTGCCATTGTCACCATCAATTGAAAATATAAATGATACCTAATTGAGTTACATGAATTTCAACAATGAATCAATCTTTCTTACATTCTTGTTGGAAATTTCAAGTTCACAATATTTTCTTGGCTTGGAAGTGATTTGATCATATTTGATGCATAAGAAGATTGTATCTCCAAATCCCATTCTGGTTGAATAGTACTGGTCAGCAAAACCGCACAAAGCTGTCCCTTAAATTATAATAGACATTTGCCTTCTATTCCTTGTTTGATAGAATTAGGTAGCATTTGCTTCATTTAAGAGCTAATGAAACTAATCATAACAATACTTTGCTTATCATCTCTTCCATCTTTTTAACAATGTTCGAGTTTCTTAAAAAAGAACTTTAAAAAACCTGGTGGGTTTGACATCATGCTGGAATCACATTGAGAAAGTAAGAGAATATTCCAATAAGCACAAGTATTGAATGCATTTATATTACAAAAGGGTCTCCAATTGGGACCTTCTGTAATTAGTGTATCTCTTCACCCTATCAACAAATATGGATGCAGTCTTTCACAAGGATTGCACTTTCCTTCATTGAAAACCCACTTTAAAAACCACCTAGAAAGCCCTTGTAAAATTTACACTTGCAAAAGAAAAACAGATATCTAACCATGTTTTAGCCTCTGATCTACAAACTCTTAAGTACTTGGTGTCATAAGAATGTTGAGATACATGTAATTTGCATTGTGCTTATGAGAATTTATTTGTCATCCATCTCTGTCTCTTGTTGGGTTAGTATGTTGCATTACACATCTCATTGTCCACATCATTGCATCTGTAAATTCTTTTGCAACAGCAGTATTCTTCTCATTACCCAAGAGAAATAAAAATTGTGAAGAAACCCAAACCCTACTCACTGGCCGAATGGCAGAAAAACTCTTTTGCAATCTCAATTCCTCAAACATTCAACACATTTCTCTGCAAAAGAGAGGTTGAGGGTTGTTACAGGAGAGTATTGTCACAAGTATCTGACTTTGAAAATGCTCCAGCTACCTTGTAGCTCAATCCTGAAGATAGAATGATAACCCAGATGCATCCATACTCATACTGCAGGAAAGAGACTCAACTACTTCTTTGGATTGACAGCCCAACAGTTTGTTTCACATAATCCCATTCACATATGAGAATGAGCTGTTCTTTCAGGTCCTTCATCATCCCCAAGGTGGGTGTTGTTGCCAGATTTCAGAAGTGGGTTTGAAGTGTTTATAAATTTGATTATGAAAATTTGGAGCTTACCTGTGCTTTCGTTGCCATCTAGTCTTCATCAAGGTTTGTGTAGTCAACTACAATGTCCTCTTGATTGGTTTCTCCTCGCCTGCGCAACTCCTGAATATCCATGTTCAGTGTTTGATCGCACAACAGGTTGGATTCAACAATGGTTTTGGGGCATCCACTACAAGGACACGGGCATGGCAGGACTTGGCGTCTCCTCCTTGCTGCTGCATTGTGCCGTCGCATATGTTCAATAACTGCTTCATGGCTGTAGATATGTTGGCAATCCTTGCTGCGGACAGCATCTGTCAGATCTATGACAGGCTTCCCACTGAGGGGGCAGACATGATTGCGAATCCCCCACTGTGAAGCCAACATCACCAATTCATCTTGCTCCTGGCCAGGCATAGGTTCACCTGCGTGATGCACATTCCAGACAGCCTCCTTGAACTGCTTGAAAAACTGATGGTTCTGTGCATCAGAAGATGACGATGCTGTCTCCAGCTGCTGCATTCGGTCCTTCAACAGTTTCTGAAAATCTGTGCTCTTCACATATCCTCCTCCACCCAAAAACCCCACATTCAACATCAAAGCATCAAGCTAATACATACATTTCAAAACACTGTGAAAACTTGAAAGATCAAGACAAACCTGTTCCAGAATCAGATTCTGAAATTGCTGAGGAAATCTCAAAAGGGCAGAAAATCACATACCTCTGCCTTTGGCAGATACTCATTGCTCAATTCTTGCAATGCAAGAGAATGATGCCGAAGCTTATCTGAGAATTTGATTATCTCCAGTGTCACCTCCTCCATTTCCTTGACCTTCCCAACAAACAGTCACACACCATCATAAGCATTGCCCTCAGAGCTTCCCTTCAGGTGATGGATGCATGCATCATGAAGCACAAAGAAGAATAAAGAGAGTAGGCCAGTACCGAAGCAGTGTTGTTGTCTCTCTCCAAATCTTCAGCTACCATCTTTGCCATCAAGATATTGGCATCATAGTCCTGTTTTACCACAGAATAAGGCAAATCCTGATGAGCAAGCATCAGGTCTTCATTTCAAGACTTGAGAGAGGAGGACATCAGTTGTCGAGCAAAGAAGGCGGCAATACAAGAAGACACAGCACAACATATGAACCAGAGAGAAGAGTCTTTGCAAAAGAAAGCCAATCCTAAGACAATGCTTACCTCGATCATTGACCGCGACTGCGCTTCCAAGTTCCTCGCAGCTGATCGGATCCTATCCACCCCTGCTGCTGCTGCCGCCATTTCCGATGTTTTCTTCTTCTTCTTCTTCGATTCCAGATGGAGATAGATGTTGTGATGAAGCAAAGTGCAAAAGACGAAGAAAATCCCGATTCCAGACCCCAGGTCGCCAAAGAGAGACTGAAACACAAAGCTCTCACAAACCGTCAACAGAACACCCTCATGAACACTAAACCCTAATGCAAGCCCGGACTCGCTTATCAAGCCTCTTCCGTTTAGTTCTGTGTTTTGCTTTTGCCAAAGTCGTGAGGAATCGGAGGTGAGACACAGAGAGAGAGAGAGAGAGAGAGAGAGAGAGAGAGAGAGAGATTATGATGAGGCAGGGTGTTCGGGCGTTGCATTCATGTCTGCTGCAGCGGCTGCAGGTGGTGCGCGTGCAATCAGATCTCGATGGCGCCCTGGCTATGATGCCATGGCGGGGGGGAAGAAGTAGAAGGATGTTTTCTGCTGAGGTTTACGCCCCGGGCACGTACCTGGACAGACGCGACGTCGTCCAACGCGTTCTGAACGTCGTGAAGGCGAATCCCAAAGTCGATCCTGCTAAGGTCCCTCACAAACTCTTTCACTTTGCAGAAATCCTCTTCTCTCTCTCTCTCTCTCTGGCTGTAGAGCTCTGAACAAACCATTCTAGTCCGATTCCAATGCTGCATTGCTTCTACAATATGTTCTCAATCTCATCATCTCAAGAGCCTTCTCAAGCTCATCAAGTTCTTGAGGTTCCTGAGAAGATGAGCTTGAGAAGGGTCACAGTTCTTGAGGTTTCTTGAGAAGATGAGATTGAGAACAATTTGTAGAATCTCAATCTCAAGCTTGAACGAGGAAGTATCATCACATGGTTTCATCATGGAGAGATGAGTGATCTATCTTCCCCAAGACATTCAGATGAGGGGAGCTTTTATTAGCATTTGATCCAGAATCCTTACAATTTCATCACAAGGAGTAGCAAGCATTGACCCAAGAGAGGTGAGGTATGCATGCATGCATGGAGTTTCATCCTCATCCTTTTTCTCTTTTGTTGAATCTTTGTTGTCTTTTTCTTTTTTTTAGGGTTTGTCCAATCATGTTTGTTTCTGTGGCTGATGAATCAGGTTTCAGAATCAGCCAACTTTGGGAAAGATTTGGAGCTTGACTTCCTAGATACGGTGGAGCTTGTGATGGCTTTCGAGGAGGAATTTGCATTAGAGATACCTAATGCGGAAGCTGACAAACTAAGCTCATGTGCAGCAGCTATTGATTATATTGCATCACACCCACGAGCCAAGTAGGTTCCAAATGCTTTCTGCAACTGCTTTTCAGAGCTTACATCATCACATGGTCTGCAGAGTGTGCAAGTCTTTTGTTGTGTGCCCTTCAAATTGTTTGCTGTGGAGATTTCTCTGCAATTTCGTAAATAAGTGTTTTGTTGAACTATATTCAGATTGTTGTTGTGGGGATTTCTCTTCATAGATAAAGAGTTCAACTCTTTGTCCTCAATAAGAGATCATTCAAGTTCTCCATTTGCGTTTTGCTGTTTTCTTCCTCTTTCCTGGGAATTGATGTTTCCTTATCTTTTTCTTCTTGTGTTCACAAAACCTTTTCACAAAACCTTCTTCTTGCTTTCCTTGATCATCTCTTTCTCTTTCATGTTCTGTTGAGCTAGCCAGCATCATGGCTGAATCTTTGGATTGGCATTTTCCTTTCCTTTTGCTTGTTTTTCTCTTCTTGGTTTTCCTTGGTCCTGTCTCCTTTGCCTTCAGGTTCTCTTAACCTGCCAGGATCATGTCTGAAGCTTTGATCAGTAGTTTTCTTTTCCTTTTGCTTCTTGTTTTTTTCTTCTTGGGTTTCCTTGGTCATCTCTCCTTTGCTTTCAGGTTCTATTAAGCTAGCCAGCATCATGGCTGAAGCTTTGATCAGTAGTTTTCCTTTCCTTTTTATTCTTGGGTCCCTTGATCGTGTCCTTCTCTTTCAGGTTCTGTTGAGGTAGCCACCAACATTGCTGAATACTTTCTTGGGAACTTCTTTCCCTTTTAGTTATTGTGTTTTTCTTCTTGGGTTTCCTTGATCATCTCCTCCCCTTTCAGATTCTCTCAAGCTAGCCAGCATCATGGCTGGATCTTTGATTGGTATTTTCTTTTCCTCTTTCTTCTTTTTTTTTTCTTCTTGGTTTCCTTGATTGTGGCTTTCTCTTTTAGGTTCTGTTGAGCTAGCCAGCATTATGGCCAAGTCTTTTGATTTTGATTCTCGTTTCCTTCTTTTTGTGTTCCTCCTGTTCTGTGTTTCCTTCATCTCCTTGTCTTTTAGGTTTTGATGAGCTAGCTATCCAGCATCATTGCTGAGTCTTCCCATTACTGTCAGTTTTATGACGGTACATTGGCTATATTGTATGACATTGAGCTCCACCTACTGCTGAGAGCTCATGAAATCAGGGGGGGATGTTATTGTAGCTTGTCACTACTGTGCATGTTGCTGCTGAAGGTCTTTGAACATGAATGTGCCTGTTACTGTTCAAACTGCTCCTCAGATTTTTGTCATAGTTGTTTCTTCATTTTTTATTTTGTTGTTTCTTATATGTTCTTCAGGGTGAGGTTTCCTCTTTTTTCCTTCCTGTTTCCTTCCATTTGCTGATACATTGTGAGATCTGAAATCTCCCTATCGCCTTATCAGTCTTTCTGCCATTTCAGTTCCCATCAGGTTGACTCAAATTATTGCATGGACAAGTTTTCAGTACTTATATAGATGTTATTTCAAATCAAACATCCTCTTGGGCATTTGTAGAACATTAAGTATAGGAGAAGGGTCTAGCTTTAGACCCTTCCAGATCTGAGGCTCTCCCGTCACAAGGCCAGTTTTTTTTTCCATCTTTTCTTTATCTTTTGCTGGATTCTTTCACCCTAAATCAGCTTGTACAAGATCCTTCTTTTCTGGTGCCTTCTGTTTATATAATTAGCTCCTTGCAGGTTTATTTGCTGTCTGTGTCAGCTTTTTTTTGCCACATAATTCATGGTGACCTCATGTTATTGTCATTATGAGCTTTTCTTGTTTGGGTTTCATGATGCTGCTGCTAAGATCATTGTTTGTTGTTGCACCGGCTGCTGTTGCCCTGGGCCAGTGTGACTTGGGTGCTGCTTAAAAATGGCCAACTCTCTTTCAGTTGCATTTCCATCTCACACACACACACACACACAGTAGTTACTACTTGGTTTCCTTGAAATGTTGAGCTTCTGGGGGTTCTCTATCTTGGTGCTCGAACTGCTTCTCCATCACTGTGTTTCAGCTTGGCAAAATGAGATACATCATGGAACCACATTATATGTGCGTGTATAGCAAACCACTCTGTAAACAATTGGGTCACAAGAAAACTGTGAAAGTTTGCATGCATGTGGTTGCCTCTCATCCCAGTTCACCTCATTGCAGGCAGCTCTTCAATTCTCTTTAGTTGAAGGAAAAGAATAAAGCAGGGTCAAGAGGGTAAGTATTGTCAAGGCTCCCCTTCTCAATTTGCTTGGACACATTTCTGCATGGCTCTTGCTCTTCGCATTTGTCTTTTGGGCTGTCTTTTTCAATCATCCTTGCCTCAGCCTTCTTTCTTCCTTAGATCTTCTTCTTCCCCTCTTGACTGTTTTGTTCTTCTCTCAATTTCTTCCTCCAATCTTCCTTCTCTCTCTTTCCTCGACACCACTCCCACCCAGAGGTCAGTCAATTGGCCCTGAGAGCTGCTGATAATCTTTTGTGAAACTATTGCAAATCTTGTGCAGGAATTTGGAATCTCTCCCTCTCTCTCTCTCTCTCTCTCTCTCAGAGGCTACAGCAGATTGAGATAGTTCTACTGTGAAGAAGGTGAAGAATGAAAATAAATGAAAAGAAAAGCAAATGGAAAGACAAAGAAAAGAAAAGACAAGGGAAATGCAAAAAGACTGAAATCCAGAAAAGTAACTTCTGCAAGTTGGAAGTTTGCATTAAACCTTCCACCATATAATCATCCCAAAAAAACACTTAAAACAAATGCATGGTTCTTTATGCAAAATGTGCAACCAAAGCATTCTGCTTCTAAAGATTGTCCATCCTTTTGTAAAGTATGCTATAGAGACAATTCAATGTTTGTATGATTTTGCTTGCAGCAGATTTCTGAGCTGGAGATGAATCACTACTGCTTAGATACACCTAGAAACAGCTGCTTGAGAGCTTAAGAGCAGTGCCGTAGGTTGCACATAAGGATTGCCTACTAAAATGCAAGCTCTCTACTGACATTTGAAGTGGCCTGGTGATGGAAGTGAGGAGTTAGATACATTGAAGCAGCAACAATATGAGATGATCATCAACAATGGGGCTCGAAGATACATACTAATGAACTTGTGATGATCTGTTGAGTGCATGCTCCAAAGTACACTTCTGTTGAAGAAAGCCACCTCAGTAGATAAAAAGTGGGGCAGAAAACACAAAAATATTGTGAGAACATGCAAAAGTGAAAATATCATCTACAGCATGTGAAGTGCCAAGCTACAGGACACAACAACAACAGCTCACTCCAGGTAGTATTTGTTAAGAAGCAATGAATTAGAGTGCAGTATCCTTCTGCACCAGCGTTCAGTAGGAGTCTCTCACATACTGCATAGTTGCTCACCTTCTCAGCATTCTACAATAAATGGTGTGACTTTCAACATTGTGCAGATCTCTACTTTGCACTTGGATGTGATGCAATGTACTCAATAGCCTCTGGACATGAGCTTATTTTGTCGGCTTCTGCATCAGGGATTGCCACTGCAAATTCCTCCTCGATTGACATCACAAGCTCCACTGTGTCTAAGCTATCGAGCCCCACATCTTGAAAGCTGGCTGATTCAGTCACCTGCATGAAACAGTTCAGTAGCAGAAGTTAAAGCACAATATCACAAAAGTGTAAGGAAGGAAACATTTTACATGGAAAAAAACAAGATGAGTGAAACACAACTCAAGACCAATAGATTCTACACATTCATATCCTCCCTTGTCTGCAGGAGGAAAGACAGCAATTTTTGAGAGTTTGGGTGCCAATGCAAACAAACATACATATGATGAACTTAGCGTACCCACACTTTGTCCAAAACTCTTATCTCAGGATTAAGCACCTGGAATATCTTAGATGTTTCATCTTGAAGAAAACAAAACTGAAAGGTTTACATTGTCAGACCATTAAATCTTAAGTTGTCAAGCTCTCTCTCTCTTCCAGACAATCCTCTATGAGCTCACAGAGAAAACTCCAGACTGATGCTTTTGAAGGGGGTAACCATTTCTGTCAGTTGCAGCAAAACCAAAACTACGACACTTTGAAGGTAACCATTTTGTCAGTTCCAGCAAAACCAAACCAACGCAAGAAGAAGAATCAATCAATCAATCAATGCAGTCACAACCTTGTGATCACCACTCACACAGAATAGAGCAAGCACCAATTTCATCATCAATGGCAGTAGTGACTGACTCTACTCACACTGCCCTTCCTTCATCAGCTCCTGGCAGTGGGTGTAGACAAAAAATATATGACAACAATCAATCTGCTAAAACATTGAGCAAACGATTACAGAAAATCTCCATCTCGAGTTTGCATTGCAATTCTAGAAATGCAATGTCAAAAAAGACAATAGTTGAATGATGATGTCGGTCACCATTCAACAGGATCAATCGTATATATCCTCATTCAAGCAGCAACAAGCTTTGCTTGTGAGAGGGTAAAAGCTTGATTGAAATGAATCCAATATTCAAGCTTGCCTCAGTTCCAGATCCTGCTGTAGAAGAAAGGCATGAAGGGGTTAGACTCCAACACAATGTCAGACTCCCCCAATGCCATGGGTTTCAGTCATTTGGGAAAAACACCCATTTAGATGCTTCATTTCTTTGTAGGCTTTTTCCTCTGATTCTGACTCTTAACACATTTGTCCTCCACAGTGATGATTTTCTCACATCTACATGCATAAGAAGATAGAACATGAATCTGCATGCACAAAACCCTAACAGGAAGCTGCAAGACAGCAAGAGGGAAAGGAAATTGCTCTAACAGGAAGCTGCGAGACAGCAAGAGGGAAAGGAAATGCAATTTCATTTTATTTTGCATCTGTGCCTTTGTCACCAGGAAGCTTTCAGATGGGGAAGAAAGAGACATGAACAACATTTCCACTCTTGTGCGGGGAACAAAGTGCAGCATCATCTGACCTTTGCAGGATCGGCTTTCGGATGCGTCTTCACGACGTCCAGCACACGAGCGACGACCTCGCCTCTATCCAGATGCGTAGCATGAGCTTCGTCTGAAAACATTCTCCTGCACCAACGCGTCGCCGGAGCCACGCTAGCTTTGAGAGGTAGATCCAACTGCACTTGCACCTGCAAGCGTCGAAGAACGCAAGAATGCAAAGCTCGCACAGCATGCCTCATGATCTCGCTCGATTGATCACTTTGCTTTGTGTGTGTGTGTGTGTGTGTGTCTCTCTCTCTCTCTCGTACACAACCTCGATCCCTCAAATGCTCTACAGAAACACAGATACAATTGTATTTGTTTTGTTTGGCTCTCTCTCTCTCTCTCTCTCTTCTCTCGCTCATTCACAACTCTCTCTTCTCCTTCCTTACCCCTCACGTCGTGCACAGAAAGCAAGCAGTAGACAGAGCGAAGAGACCGGAAAAAGGCACACAAACAAAGCTTGCTTTAGGGATTATTGTTACTGCTGCCGTCCGGTAAGTATATATTTCCACCTTCTTCTTTGCCGCCTGTCCTGTGATCGATGATCCTCCATTCTACACGTTCTTTCTGCTGAAAAACATTTCCATTTGCACAAAGCTTCATAGAAGCAAGAAGCAATTCCATTGACGGATCTGAGAAGAAAGAGATTGTTTTCAGCAGCCGGTTTTTTATGTGGAAGAAGGAACGAAGAGCACTGTGTCAAAACAGGTTGAATTCTGTTTGTTCTGGGCATATGCATATTCCAATGTGTTCTCCGTATCAATTCTTAGGCTCTCTTTCCAGTAGGCTGCTGTGATCACATCAGCCTAATGGGAAGCCATTGTTACAGGGCCTTGTTTCTTGATGCAAGGACAGTTGCTTTCCATTGGAGAGCTGCAAGTGCAATGAAAAAATGTAATCAATCATGTTAGAAACTCTAGAAACACATGTTCTCATACTACATATCTGTGCTCAAGCAGCCTTGGAACACATCTGCATTCGGAGGTCAAAGATGCTCATTCAATGCAGTTCTTCCAGTCATACCACAAGAACATTTTGTTACAAGAAAAGAGTGGTGGAAAGATGTATGGGTCTCGACTTGTTTGAATTTGGCTTACCAGTTTGATCCACAAGGCAACACTGTTTCTCAATGATTATCATATGGAAAGATCCAGAAGAACATGTTCCAATGTCACCTTGCTTTGTTTTTTCTTAATCATGAGAATGCAGATTTCTCAATTCTTATGAGAGATATATTCTTTGTGTCCTGAGATCTTGAAGTGGTGGGTTCCTGTAAAGTAAATTGCAGATTGATTAACTCATTACAGTGGTTGTCATGGGCTCACGGAAGTCATTACAGGAATTGAAGAACCGATGTTCATTCAATCAACCAGTAGGTGGAGCTGTTTGCTTCAAGGCCTGTCTAACATTCCATTAATTGGTCGTCATGTTCATGCATGTTGATTTAGTGAAAGAAGCAGCTTTTAGTGGACTTCAGGGCTTTGTACACTTGTGAGTTGAATTCAATCTCTTGGACCATTTATGGCAATTTTCTCTGCCTGAGAGAAGAGAAAAAGATGTGAAGATCTTTCTTTTCTAGGTGAAACTGTACCTACTTAGTCTTTGCAACATGAGATCAACTCATGAAGTTCACAGCAGCAGCAGTTCACAAACTCCTCAGCAAGTTGCAAGATGGGTACTGAGATCTGTGAAATGCAGCAAAAGTGATCAGCTCCCAAAACTCAGATTCACTTTCTGGAGGCTTTCATGTGTTGCTCTCAAGGAGTGTGGAGAAAAGAAGCACAAGTACTCACACTGGAGTAGTTGCATTACTGATATACATAATGATTATATTGCATATAGTATGGCACTGGCTCTACAAGCAGAATAGTACCTCACAGGATGCTGATGAGAGCTCGGAAGACTTATAATTAGCTTGGTGGAATTTGTGTGAACAGCAACACTAAGAATAGTTGGGCAGTGTTGAAACGCTCTGATGCCCATTTATTCATCCTCTCAGTAATTCCTGTAATCTGCAGGTAGCCTTAATTCATGCATGCTGAAACCTGACCTCCATCTGCTATGGGTGAAATTTCTCAATTTGATTGTTGTAGTACATTTCAATATTCCAGAGCTACCTCTTGAGATGATCAATAAATTCTGTTCTCTATAAGAAAATTCTGGTTAGGTCATGAGTGGACCCAGTGATTTGAAGCTCAGTGGAAGCCAGTTTGAATTTTGGGTGCAAAAAAGCTGGCTGTTGGCTATGGCTGTTTGTTGAAAGCAAGCAGTGAAGCAGATAAACCATGGTACACTGAAGAGAATGTTGCAATTCTCTCTTGGCTTAAAGGTTCTTCTTGTTTTGTTGAAGATTCCACGTTGTCCAAGAACATGCATCAGTAAAACAAGTCTGTAGATAAAAATTGAGGCTCATCGTGCAATCACAAGCAAAGAAGTTGGTCATGACTGTGTGAAAGAAGGGTTACTGTCTCTTCTGAGGAGATGCATGGATGCAAATGAGAGGATTTAACTCTCCACTATTGGAGGTTATGAGGAAAGTCACTAGAAAGACCTAAGATGGGCTTGTGGCTGGAAGCATTCCAATGTTGAGCTCCCATTTGCTAAGCATCCTAGGATCCTAAAGCCAAAGAGGTCATGTTTGGAATTCAGAGTTTTTCATTTATACTCTTTTGCACTTTTGTTGTGTCTAAGCTTTTCATGAATTGTGTTTCTATATGTCTCTTTGCAAATGCTTGATAGGTTTTTTTCCTTTTTTTCCTCACATTGCTTTGCTCTTGCTCTTTTCTGCATTGATATTGCTTTTGTACATTTGTCTATGAGTGTCTCTACTCTTCATAGTTTTTTTTCCTACTTTTTTCCTGCAAATTGTGGTTGCTTTTGTGCATCTCTCTTTGTTGGTCTTGTGTCATAACTTCTCTTGCATTGCGACTACTCTTGCTTGCAATTAATTATTCCTTCCATTGTGCTTCTTCTGTTTTTTTAATATGTTGCTCAAGTTGTTTGAAGGTTTTTTTTTAATTCTTTGTTTGTTTGATGTGTGCAAGTTTTCTAGTGTTTTGTTTTTTGTTTTGTAGATCTATTGGAGTTTGTTGGTTTTCTTTTTGTTTTGTACCTTTTGTTCGGAGTATTCAAAGTTTTTTTTCTACATTTCTTCTATGCATCTCTTGCGCTTACGTGGTTGAGATTATTTTCAATTTTTTTAATTTTATTTTTCTTTGTTGCTTCAACACAATCCTGCATTTCAACTTCTCTTATATCATGTACTTTGCAGCTACTTCTACATCATGGCTTCTCTTGCTTGTGACTACTCTTGCATTGTGGCTTCTCCTACATCATGGCTTCTCTTGCTTGTGACTACTCTTGCATTGTGGCTTCTCCTACATCATTGTTGTTTCTATTTGGCATTGCAGTTGCTTCTAGGTCACAATTTCTCCTACTTGCAATTGCTCTTGCATCCCAGTTGTTCCTTCTTAATGCTATTTATTTCTAGCATCACATTTCTCTTTTTGTCCTTTTCCACATTGTTCACGTTGTTTATTTCTTTGTTAAATTTGGTGTGTGCAAGTTCTTTTTGTTTTCTTTTGGATTTCATTGTGAAAGACATTACGCCTAAATCAATTGGTCTTCCTAATCACTTGTTTGATCACCTTTTGGTTCCTCTTTTGTTACATTGTCTCTACAATTGTTGATCACTATTAATGATTTTATAATTTGTTGTACTCCATGAATGGATTTCAAATCTATGTGTAGTGTGCTAACAATCATGAATCTCTTCTTAATTCTTTTTAGTTACATGTTGAAGGAGATGTTGATTTGTTTAGACATTTTTTGAACCCTTACATCTCTTAGAATCTTGAAAACTTTGATATTGTTCATGATTATTTTGCATTTGATTCTCTTGCTAATCCTAGCCATGAAGCTATTTGTTTTGTACATGATTCTTTTGGTCATCTCAACTTTGATGTTATTACTTCTTCATTTAATTTTATTGGTCATCCCAACTCTAAGGTTCTTCCTTTTGGATCTAATGTTGCTAAACGGATCAAATATGAATCTACTACTAGAGATTAGTTCCAAAATTTCACATCCTTGAAATTTATGACAAAAAGATGGGCAAATGTGAATAAAGGAGGTCAAAGAGTGAGTAAGCATCATGAGCTTTGAGCTAATAACACTTTCAATGAATGGAAAGTCTTTTGTGGCTTTGGCACGAAGAAATCCATTGCAAATCTCTTAGAAGATGAATCTTTTATTAAAATCTTATGCATATTGTGTCTTATTGTGTTTTGCAAATTGCAAAGAAAAAATGGCAATTTATATCTTCCAACTAAGTACTATTTTAGTTTTCATCTTTTGAATTTCTTTTTGTTCTTTGTTTTTTACAAAAAAGGTTTAGTGTTTAAGGTTTATTTTTGCAACATCTTAGACTTTAAATTGATCTAAGCCCTAAACCTTAACAATTGTGTTTAAAAAAAATTGTACAAGCCTTTGCAATTATTGTTTTGAACTTTCTTTCAATTAATTTTCATTCTTGGAAATTTGTTACGTATTGTATTTTCTAACTAATTTTTGCAACATCTAATCTTTAATACAAAATATTGGAAGATTTATAAAGTAAAAGTAGCAACAAGTATGGTTGAATCAAATAAAACACTTGTAATTCCATTTAATATCTTCACAAATTCAAGGTCTCACCAAATTAAAATTGTTCGTCATAATGTACTTCTTTAAGTTTCAACATTTGGCCTAGGGAAATGTATCAAAAGATCTAATGTGTTGTGTATTGAAAAGGAGTGCAAAATGTTAGTGCAAACAATGTGTCAACCCACATCTCCATGATCCATCTAATCTAAATATCAAATTTAGGTATTTCTACATGCAAAATATTTGATCAAAGGGTGTTCTTAACTCCAAAATGTGGATTTTAATGAATTAACCTTACTCTCTTTGCCTATTGGTGTTGTTCTAAGGTTTTGTAAGGGATTTCAAAAAATTAGCATATGAACATTATTAGGTGTATTTTGTTTTACATATCATCATTGTCCTCCAACTAATTATCTTGTTGATGATGTAATTAACTAGTTCCAAAGAACTAGCTCATTGTTATCCCATTATATTGCCTAATGATAAACATGAATTGCATCCATTGTTTTTGCGCTTTGAACCTAAGTGGAAAGCTTCTAATGAGTCATGTTTTAGTACTTTTCCTTATTGGTCAAAACCAACTATGACTTATTGTGAACATGTTTATTGTTAAGTCTCTTGAATTGAAGGAAAAGGTATTGTTTAACAAGATTGAAAATGATGTTGGTATCACCCATATGGAAGAAGTTTTATTTCCTCAAGAGTATGATATGGAAGTTACAAAGACATTGAGATCTCATTCATAGAACAAGTTAGTTTTCTAATTTTATTTTATTTTTCAATTTTGATTAGTTTTGTGTTTAGTTTGAATCTTTGTTTTTTCTTTTGATTTGTTGATGTGTGTTTTCATTTTTCATTTTCAATTATGTCTATGATTTGTTGTGTGTATAAGTATAACCAAATTGATAAGCAATTATGAAATAAAGTTATGAAACAAATTATTAATGGTGAATTGAAATCTATTGGTTGTTGTGTAATGAAAAGGCATTCAATGAAAGAAAGAATACCTACAAGAAAACCAATCTAGCAACTACTTCCAAATTTTTTTAATGAGATGTTTTCAAAAAAATTACTTGCATTTTTGTAGCTTATGTAGGTCAAACTTGCATACATATATTATAACTACGTGTAGGATGTCCAAAAATTGTTACGCATGTTTTTCAAAAGAATGTTAAAAGGTGTGAACAAGCATATGAGGTTCATATTTCAAATCCTTTTGCTTTAGGATTTCAAATTTGAATATGTTTTTGTCATTTTTATGTATTTGGTGTTTAGTTTTTGCAATTTTTTGTATCTTTCATTTTGAATGATTTGTTTTTTATTTAAGATTTTTTCATCTTGGAGAATATGTAATTGATGATGGAGTTGTTGATGTTGCCTTTGCTATTATTTTTACTATTGCAAGAATTGGGGTTCATTTTGCTCATGATGACCTTGTTATTGATATTTTAAGTTCTAGAATTATTCGTTATAACAAAGTTACTAATGGTCCTTTTGTGGCAATGTTTATATTGCTTTTGTTTTTACAAATTGAGAGAAAACCATGAACAAAGTTTCTTTTATTATTGCTTTCTACAAATCAAAAGAATACCTTTGTAAAAGTACTAAATTTGGAGTTGGATTTGCCATTGATTTTGAAAAGAGTTTTTAAAACAATATATTTGATAAAAAAAACTTATGACACATAAAGACACGTTGGACATCATCTTTTTTCAACTATTGTTTGAAACTATTAACATCAACATTATATTTGGGCATGTCTTCAACCGCCTTCACAAATTGTCATATATACATCACATACATTGTTGATCCAAAACATGGATGTGCCTTACTTCTACCATAAGTAGTTGATAGGTCTTATATGATTTTGCAACTTAACATTCATTTTGGAAACTTAAGGTTTTCCGAGCTTTTCATTTTACTTTATTTTGGTGTTACAAATAAATGAACAATTGTTAGTTGTAGTTTATTGAAACAAATTTTTGGGTAGACAAATGACTCTTGTTATAACACATGCATAGTAAAAGGTTTGGGGAAGAATGTGAATAGGATCATAAAATCAAGGAAAGATTTGGATTTCACAAGGATGCCCAAAGTTTGGGATTGGGGATTTTGTTTTTGCCAAGAGAAGTTCTTGATCTGTTGTTTTTTTGAACGGGGATGATTGATTTCAGGAACATTTGTTCTTGTGTTCATTTGTAAACATTGTTTTAAACTTCAAAATTTTGGAATTTTGTTTCTACCAAGAGGAGTTTTTGATTTGATGTTTGGTTTTTGAGTTGTATGAGTGATTTTGAGAACATTTATTCTTGGGGTTCATCTACAAGTCCATTGTTTTAAACTTCAAGAATTGAGGATTTTTGTTTCTGCCAAGAGTTCTTGATTCATTGTTGTTGTTTTTGAGTTGGGATGAGTGATTTGGGGAGCATTTCTTTTTGGGTCCATTTTCGAACTTCAAAATTTTGGGATTCTACTTTCACCAAAAGGAGTTTTTGATTTGTTGTTTGGAAATTTTTAATTGTGATGTATGGTTTTGGGAGAATTTGTTTCTAATTTGTTGTTGTCACTTTTGAGTTGGGATGAGTGACTTTGGGAACATTGTCATATGTAAAAATTGTTTTCAACTTTTGGATTTGGGGATTGTGTTTTTTCCAAGGTTCTTGATTTTCTTCTTAATACGTTGGTGGGGTGTTGGTGTTTTTGAGTTGGGATGAATGAAATCTAGACAATTGAACATCAAGAAGTCTAATCCAATTTGTGCTAGTGTATCCATGATAGGACATCCCGAGTGCTCACACTCTACTACCTTGGTGTGTATTATATTTGTAGTTTTTTCCATTTTAAAAAACAAACGATGTTTCTAAATTTTCTGATTCTTGAATTTTGTCATGTATTTAGTTGATAGATCACAGCACATGTTGCATTTCCACTTGTTAGAAGTTTCTTTTTCAAAGGGATAAACAGGTGCTTTATGACATGAACAAGGATTCCACAATAGATGTCTGCATGAAGAAACAAGGACATGGTACTAAGGAATTTAAGCTTCAAGGATGAAGAATTGGGTACAGGTGCTTACAAAGGAAGCTCAAGTATTGTTCTTTTTTCACCTCAAATGCCAGTTTTGGTTGTTGGTTTTATGTCAAGTTCAATCAAGACCGTCTAAATTATGCATGTGAGTTCACCATTTTGTTATATGTCCTTGTGGGCAGGCTGAAATGGAGGTGGTGGGTTTTGGTCAACAGAGGGTGGAGGCAGCATGTGCTGGAGAACAGAATGTGATGGAGGAGGAGCACAAGGTGGGAAGAAGAAGTGAACAGGCTGAAATGAAGGTGGTGGGTTCTGGTCAGGAGAAGGTGGAGGCAGTGGGTGCTGGAGAGCAGAATG
>Ga0209208_10001330_pt1 | contig 34567 bp, 23 predicted proteins | sample S1TSphfallax_3_FD_187694 | JGI IMG/M metagenome (GOLD analysis project Ga0209208, IMG submission 187694) | Host-associated microbial communities from peat moss isolated from Minnesota, USA - S1T2_Fd - Sphagnum fallax MG (SPAdes) (version 2) | ecosystem: Host-associated > Plants > Peat moss >...
CTCAATTACCCCCTCTTTGACTAGAGATGGCAATGAAGGAAATGGAGTGCAAATTTCAAACCCTGTCGAACCCAAAGGAAAATTGCAGGCATGCTAATAATTATATAGGGTAGAATTGCTGATCACCGAAAACTCCTTTGGATCTTTGTCTATCTGTGCTTCATTTTGAGTGATTTAAAATGTTATGGGAGCACTCCATCAAGCTCTAGAAATCATATACATACTAAATCTTGAACCCTAAATTTTTTGCCAAAAAATGCGTACTTAACTGGGATGCGTACTTAAATGGGTGCGTACTTAAGCGGGAGACTACTGTAGTTATTCCGACTGGTTTAAAAGTTGATTATGCTCCAATTTTGAATCTATTGTAGTTGGATTCAAAACACGAACTAGTTTTTAGATGTGTGGTACCCAACAATTGGTGTTGATAAGGATGGTTCAATAGTTTTGGGAATGTAGTAACCAATTGTTGCAAACTACCACCTTTGTTATGTAGAGGTTACTTCATCAACATGTCAAACATGTGTGGTGTTTTGTCCACTCGATTATGCGTTCGGCCTTTGTTGTTGGGATGATTGTTGGGGTGTCAAAAATCAACTAGTTGAAAATACTTGTGGTTCCTTTCTTTCTTCATGCTCTACTAGTATTTAATGAAGAGATAAATTTGTTGTAATCGGTTGTTGAAGCTAATTGTTGGGAACATCAATTGGTTGAATTCCCTTAACTTAAAAATGTAAGAAAAACCTTAAAATATCAAGGCACAAAACACTCATAGAAAACTATTAAAACTATTACAAATCCAAACTTCAAATTTTAAAACAAAATAATCATTGAAACTAGAGAGTGTAAGCGTGATTACTTACAATTTTGTTCCACTATGTGGTCAAAAAATGTTAAGGGTTATTTTTATTCTCTTAGATTATGAAGTTTTTTCTTTTTGGATTTCTAATTGTGATTTTAAATAACATGAATAGGTGAGTTGTTTTAGATTTTCATTTTGTGAAAATCAAAGACACAAAGGCATACATGCTTATTAAAAAATACAAAGAAAAAATTAAAATCAATCTTCCAAATTAGTTTTAAAATAAAATTCAAAGTCCAAAAGTGTACTTGTTCATAAAACCAAAAACAAAAACAAAAAGGTGATCTCCAAAATTTAAAGAATAAGAAAGAAGTTCCAATAGTTCAAAAGTTTTTTTTAAAGTTTCAAAAAAAGTTCATCACCCTCTAATCCTTTTATTTATACCAAACATAACATTGTTTTGAGTTAAACAATCATTGTCTAGTATAATAGTTAGAAAATTCAAACTTAAACTACAACTATTGACCACAAGTTTGAAACAACCTATTACTGTCAACAATTGGTTATTAGTTCACATACTTCACTGGTTATTTTAGCTCATGTTACCATTTAACTTAATAGACCAGTCAACTTAAAGACCCATTATCCAATAATAATTGAATTAAGTCTCAAGATAATATTTCCTCATCGGTTATTAATTGGTAATAACTAGTTACTATGTACATATTGAAAAATTGGGTTCATACCTTTGTACATGTATGTTGTATTTTTTAAAAAAAATTATATACTTGAAATTAATGCACATTCTATCTTAATTATATTTTGGCTTTGAGAATAAACACATGATCATATTGTATAACCAATATATGGGACTTTATATTTTTTGTTAAACATAGTTTTTTCAAAAAACATTTTTTGAAAAGGTCCTTCCATCTATGGGGAGCTACTATTTAAAAATATATTGTAGTACATGGGCGACTTTGGCACAAATTATATTATCTTTCATTTTGCCAATTTTTTTAGAAGTAATAGTATTATATGTCAAAAACCTTGAAAATTCAATCAAGGTAGCCAAATTGTTTAGAAAAATAACATTAATTTTGATTAATCTAACTAAAAGTATAATAAGAAGCTTGTGAGAAGTTTAGTGATATTATTGTATTTACCCTTTTTACGTCAAAAATTTTAAAATTAAAAACTCAAGTGTTAAATCAAAATTTTCAAATTATACTAACCCACCAAAGTATTATGACATGTGAAACCTTTCCTTATAGTATTACCCCCATTTTGTTAGAAACCCTCACTTGTTTATAAATTTAAAGCTAAAATTATGTTGCGATTCCTCCATGTTTTGCAAACCACATTCATTTTACATTTATACTTAGATTATTTTACATGGAATTGAATGACATCACACAAAATAATTCATCACATCAAACAATTAAAAATCTATCATGCCCAATAAGGTTGGAAAACAATTAATCATCATATGACAAGTATTATTTTAAATTTCAACTTTCCATTTTTTACCTCCTCAAATAAAGTTGCTTGGAAACAAATGGGGTGTAGTCATGGTAACATGTACCACAACAATTGTAACCAATGCTTGATGTTTCATGTCATTGAAAATGTAATTGAATTTTGTGTTGAAATTGTAGGATTTACTTATATGATAACATTCATAATATATCATGGGAATTTTTTAATAAATTTGAAATTAATCGAATGAATAAAAAATATGAAAAATCACTAATAAAGTAAAAGGACATGTTTAATAACTTGAATTTTTTCTAAATGACACAGTTTTGACAAAAAAATAAAGCAACCTTTATCAAAGTACTATTAAAAAAATCATAAAATTTAAAGATTTTTTTCTTGTGAAATATTCCAAGAATAAATCAATGCAAAAAACAATCCCAAAGAGGCGGGTGTGGCTCATGTTGTTGCAATTGTGTCCAATGATAGTAAATTGTAATGTGTAGTACTTTTCATTTAGTTATTGACTCTTAAACCTATCCTATGGATATCGATAAAACATATTAAAAAAATTTACAAGGAAGTTTTTTAAAAACTCAATTTACTACACCAATTTGTTAAACATTCATTCATGTTTTTAAAAATTCCTTTGTTACTTATGAACAAGTCAACTTTCAAATTTCAAAACAAAATGTGTGCAGAAAGGTTATGCATATCAAAATTTCAGTTTTAGTTGCTTACAAAAATAAAACATACATGAATAAAATTTAGCCTCCCAAAACAAAACTAACATGAAAAGAATTCAAAACAAAGTAATTTCTAGGGGGAAGTGAACTTAAGTTCTTCCATTGAACACAAGTTCCTTTTCCCAACCACACCCCACAAAAACTGACCCCAACCCCACAAATTTAATCACCATCAATCTTCAATTCTTCCCAAAAAAAAATGTTTTTCGTATCAAGTCATAGTTTTCTTTTGCCAAAGACTTTTTCATTTTCAAACAACGGCTTCAAGTTTGAATTTGGCTTGCAATTGAAGTGCAAGTAATCAAGCCAAATTTTCCCCATAATAATAATTTGATCCAAGTTCTCCACCTACATGTGATGGTGACTTAAAGTTGTCAACATGCCACCAAGATTGAACACTCATTCAATTTCATTTATGAACTTCAAATTGTAAGAATTTGTTTTGTAAGAAAACTGACATTCAAACATTCACCTTCATGGATGTGCCACTAAATTAATGGGAATTGCACATGTAAATGGGGGAATAAAGAGCCTACTAAACAAAGATAATTTTCCAATAACTAGTGCTTGTGAAGATTCCTTGTTTGAGGCCTCCACACCAACCATTTTCTTCAAGATTTGGTCCTCCAACACCAATTGTTATTGCAACAAATGCATTGGCAATAGGGTTTAGCTAATCAAAATACACCATTACAAGAATAATGACGATCTTGACATCATATTTGTATGTTAATCAAATTGCATTTTCATGTCCCTGCAAAGTTTTCCACACCATGCAAAGACTTGAAGCACAAATCCAACATAATGGCCATCATGTTTCAACCTTCTATGCATCAAAAGACTTTAGAAATTCCAAAAAAAGGTTGATCACCTTTATAACCTCTAGCCACATATTTTTTGTGCAAAATGAACATTTCAATTTCAAAGGGTTTAAAGATTTCAAGCTCATAAAAAAACTACAATAACTCAATTTCCATGTTCATAGTAATTAAAATTATTGTTGTTTTAATGCGTTTGACAAGAACCAATGGACCTTAGATTGATTCATCACACATGTTGATAAAATAAAATTCAATCAAGAAGTGGCTACTTTAGTAATAACCAACATTTAGGCTTTCAATGTTTTTTGCTATAAAAAGACAAATTTTTCGCTTCCATAACAAACAACTATGGCATTTTTAAACTCAATTTTTTTCAAACATAATGACCTTGCTAACGAATTTTGTCTTCACATGAATCTTTAATTTTCAATGTTGAATGCCATTGTCAAAACAAGCCCACTCCCATTCTTGCTTCCATTTCTCAAACTTTTTAATTTAAATAATGGTTTTTTATAACCAACTTGAAATTCTTTCACACTCACAATTTTCAAATTAGCAAAGATTTTGTCGTCATTTTTAGTGTATTGATAAGCTTATAATACACACTATGGGAAATCATGTCCATTGAAACTTCATTACCATGCAACTAGGTGTCTGAAGTAACAAACTGCAATTACATTACAATTGTTCTATGCAAATACAATGCCATGTTAAAAATTCACAAAGTTTTATTATAGTTACATGTTAGTTGCAAGATGGACCCCTATATAAATGTAATGCACATCGTATATGGATTGAATTTTCTTGATTCATTGAACTTTGATCAAACTTTCATTGAAATGTTTAAATTCACTCCATAATCCCCAATTTATTGAACAAATCAAGTTTTTTTTTTTTTTTTTTCAAACATTCATTATCAAGAAGACAACAAAATATAGGGGAAAAAACCACCACAACAAAAAAGTTTAGTATATATGTGATTTGTCAAATTTTCCCAATTTGTTGAACAATAAAACTAAAGTTTTTTTTTAAGCATCCATTTCCAAGAAGACAACAAAAAGCAAAAAGATGCAAAACAAAACAAAAAAAACAAGAAAAAAATCCAAAAACTTACCTACTTTGAAATGTGAAATGCAAATGCAAGTCTTGAAGGAAAAAATACAACACTATGAGACTATGAATGAACTCAAGTTCTTGTGAAACTTAGAATAAAATAACAAATGAATAATTAGGTGTTTGGTTGTAACAAAGTTTAAAGAAAATAAAACCTTCTAGAGAAAATAAAAATGTGAAACATTTGGTTGTTGCAATGCATAACATATGGCAAATTTTTGAAAACAACTTACAAGTTCAACAAAAATGTAAAGGTGCAAATTGCCTAAAGTTGACTATTATGGGTTCTCCTTGTGTTTGCCAATTATGGCATATTGACAACTTGTTCTCCCTTGGTTTCAATTTCATAAATATTAATGGGTTTAAATCAATGTTAATAATTTTCTTGGTTTGAAATGTTAAAGTTGAGGGTTGATGTATTTTGGTTTGGAATGTTAAAACCCATGGGGTTCAAGTTTTTGGGTTTGGAGTGTTAAACCTAAGGATTCAAGTTCAAGATATTATGACTTGGACCTAAACCAATAGACTTTTGGTATAATCAACACAAGAATTGGATAATGGAACTCCTTTTTTGCCAAAATTGAAACCTTGAAAAAAAAATTTGAACATAAGTTCAAGTTTTTTTTACATAAGTAAGCAAGTAGGCTAAATTTTGTATGTACTCAATCAATTTAACTAATTGTAAAACTCCATAGTAATTTGTTGTAAAAAATGAACTTATACAATTTCTAGTATTGGAAAATGTATGTTGTGTACATGGAACTAGACTTAATTTTCAATGCAAGCCTTAAGTTCTTGAATTTGAAAAATGTGTCAAAAGCATAATTACAAAGTTTTAAAATATGAAAAACTAGGCTTAAACTTGAACCCAAAGAACCTATCAAAAAGGATTTTAATATCAAAACCTAAACCAAAGGTTCTCTTAAAGAGGAAGAACTAGCCAACATTGGTTTTAACATGCAATTTAATATTTGTTTACTTCATTCCATGTGTACTAATTGGTTAGTTTCATATACATATTATCATTTTATTGTTCCAACCATACAAAAATTGCCAATGAACTACCATTCCATTTGTAGGTAGTGGCAAAAGATGAATAACATCCCATTGATATTACTTTTATTTATTAAATATGTACCAATTTTGAAATGATTAGCTTCATATAAATTTGGCATTCTAATGTTCCAATCACAATGGTTCCATACATAGGTAGAGGGAAAGATGGGTTCAAGTTTTACTACCTATGGTCAAGGGCAAGTGGAATCAACAACACTTCTTTCAAAAATGATATAGCTTCAAAGAACTTGGTACCTATTTCCCATCTCAAGGTCCAAGCTATTTCAAGTGTGAAGGTGTTGTAGACCCAAGGGAATGTGTAGTTCTTGCTTCAATGCAAGGCCCAAAAAACTTGTAAGTGTTAATATGTTCATGGATTCAAAAAGATATAATTAAATTAACTACAGAGGTATTAAATTAATTAAAGGACACTTTTGAAAGGGTTCCATCAATAGGCTCAACATATAGACTTAGTGTGAATAGTGTCACCTAGATGAGTTTTTAAGGCAAATATTTTTTTCAAAATGATGACAATCTAGTGTTTTCTGAGTTTATTAGTCCCCAGTTTTTGAAAATTTATTATTAGAAAAATCTTCAGATTCTACCCTAAGTTCCAGTAGGTAGCCAAAAATATAGAAAGGTGCTTTAAAAAAAAATTACTTTCATATTTTTCTATCACCAATTCAGGATAAATTGTCTTATGGAGGATTTGCCACTTCAGCTACACCACAAAATAAGTATTAAAATAAATTATTAAAAGAAAAAAAAAGGCCCTAGTCACCTTATGTCTGTCCACCTGATGAAATTTCTTTAGGGCAGGGTAGACAGTGGCCCTTCATAGTTAATGCACCTTCCAATGTGCCGTTCTGGAAAGGTGCATTAACCACAATGTTGAAAACAGACCAAAAATTATGGTCCATGAAAAGATCTCATTAAAATAAAAATATTGAATGATTTCCTTTCCTCATTAAGCTTGATCACTAAGCACAAGTAAGTGACTAATAACTCACTTAGCTATTGAACACGAGTAATGAAAATAAAGAAAATGATAAACCCTAAATACAACCTACATAATTGTGTCAAGTTCTCAAAAAATTTAGCATTGACAAACATGTTATTTCCTCCACTTTTGACATTTTGGGCAGATAGTTTCTAAGAAATTTAGCATTTAAAAAAATTTGAAATTTGAAAATAATAATAATGAATAAATATATAACATAAAATATATACACTACCGAACCTGAAAAGGTATTGCAGGATTTCTGGTACAAAAACAAGTTACCAAAGTGAAACCCAACATCAACAAATGGGATTCATTCACAACTGAGTCATACAGGGTTTTCAATGGCTGGTGTGCTGATGGGTATTATAGTTCAGCCACATTTGAAAAATGGGCACCTAGTTGTGTACTCTAATGTGCAAATTCCAAACCACCGCCACTCTCTTTTGTACACCTGGTAGGTAGTACTTTCTCAAACCATAATGATCTGGTCTGGATTTTTCTGCCATATTTGGCGTGGTATTGATGGGCATAAAAGCCCTGGCCCTTTTTTTCTTTGGTTTCTGACACTTTAATCTCTGAACAGAAAATCTGTACTGACACATTATGGAATTAAATGTCCCATTACTTCTATACTAACTTGGGATATTTTGTAGATGGCTTCGATCAAATTCCATATATCAGTTTAAGACATTTTTATTTACAATCTCATACAAATCTCATGCATGAAATCTTTATGGATTGACAACAATTTAGTGAAGAGGGCACATATATTAGAGTCACCATCTCTTTGACCCCCTATCCCCTCTTTCAGAGGTTTTTGCAAAGTAATCTCTTTTTATTAAATCTCAGTACGAAATGTTAAAACTCAGCGTTTAATACACAAGGTTCCATAGTAATTATACTAGTTGTACATGTAAGAACAATGAAAAAATATGTAGCAGCAGTGGAGGCGCTCAGGAAAAAGGAAAGACGATGAATTTCAGTTTACCACCAAAATTTGTGGAAAATCTAGTTTGGGTTCCAGTTATTTCGTTTTGTAGAATTTTCACTCCCAGTTTTTACACGTTTGATGCCCTATTATGCCGAAACTGGCCATTCTCGTCCCCTAATCGCCTGACTTGTATCCTGACTTTATTGTCAATAACATTTTTGCGATTTGTAGCATTCTAAACTTATTCGCTCACCATTGCTATAGTATTCTGAATCTATGTTGCCAGTTGATTTCTCTTTCTGATTTGTTGTCGTTGTCGCTTAAGTCTAGTATTTCAAAGAGCTTGCTTGAGTTGCAAGTTGCAAGCATTTAACTCAAGAGAAGAGCCAATGGACAGCCATAGGTCTACCAGTGAAGACTCCAAGCTCCAACAGATAGTTATCGCCGCCATCAAGCTTGTTAGTAACCACCTCAAGTTATGATCATCATTGTGTATAAAACTTATGATCATGCCTTTGTAACATTGTGCAATGTTGCATTTTGGAATCTAGTGTAGCAGTTTTTGGGATTTGGTGTACATGAATTTTGTGTTCTATGGCAAACAATTGGTGTTGCATTTTGCTTCTAATGTTTATAGTTGGTGTTACATTTTGCTTCTTATGTATACTAAAAGTATTTTTTTGCATTTTATTTTGATATTTATTGTAAGTATTTTGATGCATTTTGCTTTATGCTTGAGTCTCTTGCACCTATATCCGGGTTTTAATTGTTATTTACATTTGCTATAACATTTTTTTTGCACAAGTTTTTTATTGTGTTTGTGATTGGGGTTGGTTATGGGTTCAAGTACATGATGTTGCCTACATTGGGGAACTTTGGTTTGATTCTGGTTTGTGACAATCCCACCATTAAGGCCCTCATTGAATTTTAAGTATCGGATTTTTTTTTTCCTTCTAGTCGTTTGAATGTCAATATTTTTTCTTCCAATGATGCTTTTGGTGATGGTTTATTTACACCTACACCTCTAATAGAATTCTTGAGCATGCCTTTAGGTGAGCAAATGTTGCAAATGTCGGACATTATGCACAAAGGTAAGCATCAATCCCAAATTTCAAAAGGATTACCATGAGCTTCATCTTTTGGCAATGTTGCACTATTAATCTCATTCAAATTCTTCTTACCAAAAAAAAATGAAAGAAGGAATAGGAATTTAATCGGGTTTTTCAAGATGTTTAGGCTATTAAGCTTCCATGGGTTAAAATAGTTATTGGTCTTAAGGGGAAGATGGCCCAGGTCAATGTAAAATTTGTAATGAAGTTGAAAAAAAAGAAAAAACTTTTGGTTCCTAAATTTGATGGATTGCAAAAATATGCAAGTCAATGGAAAGTAATAACAACACATCCGAAGGTGGTTATTGGTCACTATTACATTAGCAACACGAACTAGCATGTTAAAAATGAGCAACAATGTGTTGCGTTTCATGGGCAAACTTTTGTGGCTCAACAAGTTGCAAATGGAGATCTTGTAGAACGTAAAAGAAAGTTCATGTAGTTTGTCATGATTTTCCATTTGTTGAGGCATGGATGGCCAATGACAAATTTTGAAGGTTGTAAAAATCTATTTGATTTTTTTAAAGTGCCAAACAACCCTCAAAAACATTGGATAAACACAAGTGGTTGGAGCATGGTTGAAGCTATGCATGAATTTGTGATATGGGCCACTTGTTTAACAATGCAAAAAGCTTGGTTTACTTTTGTGTCTTGTGACAAAGTGACCACAATTGATAATCAATCATGGATTTCTATCCATGTGTATGTTGTGGAAAGGTGCAAACGACTCCCAATTCTTTTGGCCTTGCAATAAGTTGTTGAAGGTTCCCATGTTGACAATTTAACAAAAGTAATTGTGCAATCTCTATTCTTGTATGGTGGTTTTTCAAAGTTTGATTTGGTTTTGAAGCTTGTATGTTTTGGAGCACACGGTGTGGTGACATTTTAGGGTTTAAAGATTGGGGTTACAGTGTAGTTGAAGGAAAAATATGTGCCATTCTTGTTAGGTGTGTATTATGATGCGCATCAAACTAATTTAGCTATGCAAACATTGTTTCAATTGTCCTTGGTTGCAAAAATTAAAATGTTGTTCCAAGCTGTTTACAACTATTATGCACAAAGCTCAAAACAATTTCTATAAAAAAACTAAATTGGCTGATTTTTTTGAGAAAAAACATTGAAAATCTTGCATAGTGTTGTTTCATGCCAAACGCATCTTAGCATAATATAAGTCCCTAGTCATGCACATGCTTGATGAACATGTATCAAAATAACAACAAAAGGCAACCTAGACCTTTTTCTGTGATGTGGAAACCTTTTTTAAATTTGAGTTGTATCATACTTTTGTTTGAATGTATGCAATCTTTGTCGAAGTTTGCTCAAGCTCAAAATGTATTCACTCTATGATTTTGTTGATGTAGTTAAAGTTCATGAAGGAGATTTGTACAAATTGTATGTTGATCCAATTACAAATTATGGGCATGTTGATGGAGTTTTCAAAATATTCCTTGCAATTGTGCATCACTCATATGATCCCTTACATATGGTTTGGATTTTTGAACCTAATTTTGGTGTGGAGTATTTAGGGTTTCAATTTTTTTTCATACATACATGGTTCATAAGAGGGATGTGTTAACTAGTTATTTAAGTTATGTTTCTACATTTAATTGGTTGAATGCAGTTGAAGCTATGAAACAATAGTGCAATGCTATAGTTGTTGGCTTCATTCCAAAATTTAAGCAACAATTCCCAGCTCAAGACATTATGAATGCCATTAGTGTGATATATCTTCACTTTTGGGTGCAACCTGAAGTTGAATAGAAGTTTATGGCTCAACTAACCATTCTAAAAGCTCATTACTGTTTTGGCAAGGAAATTGGTTCAAAACAATTGTTCATTCCACCTTTGCTTGATGAAAAATTATTAGTGCAACAAGCATTTTTTTTCAAGCTCATTATCCTTGCTAATTGCCATGCTGCCATGAGCCCCCCTCTAAACTGTAATCCTTACACAAAAAATTGGACCAACTTGGCCAACAATCAATTATTTTTTCATTGATTGTCTAAGTGGTTGAAACTCATTACGTTATCCATGGCCATGATTAGGGTAGTGTTGAAAATGACAAATGTTTATCTAATATGGGGTTTATGAAAAGCAAGCTAAGGAATAGACTAACAACACATTTGGATATAATTGTCAGAATGTTTGCTCAAAAGTTCTTTACATTGAACACTTTCCCCTTTACCGCAACAATGAGTTCTTGGACTATTACAAAATCCTGCCATGGTGCAAAGGGATAGTTCAAGCAACCAAAAATCTTTGAACCCTAACCCTTTATGCAATATGTTGTTCTTGTGTTTTTGTTCTAATGTTAGCCAATTTACCTACATGAAATTTCACTCAATAGCCATTTACCTACATGGAGTTTCACATAGTAACAACTTTTAAATTGCCTTGGGTTTTACTTAATTGCTAGTTTATATACCTCAAATAACACAAGGTTGCCTCTTATTTCCTATTTTGCATCTGATTATGTAGCTAGTTCTTAGGCTTGTTTAAATAAGCATAGCCATTTGGTCAACTAAAAAAAACATTAACTACCAAATTTGCATACTTAAACTACTTGCCAATCAATGTACCTACCCAGTGAATTTAATCATAGTGAACACAAATGAATCTTTTGGGTATATATTTGTCATGTGGCAAGAATATTTGTGACACTTGGACAAAAGATGTTTGCCACGTTGGTAGTATATTCTTGCCATGTATTTATATGTTATGTTTACGTGGCAAAATATTCCCAACTATGTGGATGGAACATTCCAATCAAGGAAACAATATTCTTCAAACTTTGGTTAGGGTTTGGGTTAAAAGGAGGCAATCAAACCACCCAATTTAACATAGTCAATATTTAACTAAAACATTCAGTAGGATGTGTGATTTCTCAAACAATGAAACATGATTCTTACTTACCAAATTCATGAATAAACATTAATCTAATCGTTTAGTAGATCAAAATATATTGAATTCAAAGCAATAACATCCAACACAATTTGTGGCCATGGCGCAAAACACAAAGCATCATGTTGAATATTATAATGAACATTGTTTTTACATTCTAATGTCATTCTTGATTATTATTCCTACCTATGTAGAAGCAAGACAACAAGCCAACAAGTGACAAAGTTCATTACAACTCCAAGTCAAGAAATGAATGAAATTCTCAAATTGGCCACAAAACATGACATGTTGTAATACATACTACATGTGTTTACATGGCACCCATTGCCCTAATTTCCCCAATGAACATGAAACCATAGTCACAAAATCCATGCAAATGTAGGCAAGGAAGTTCCCAATTGTAACTTCACATTGCTTTTTGTTTAAAATCTTGCCACATCAAATCTTGCAGATTTGTCCATAACCAAGAGAAAAAACCTCCAATGGTGGCTACTCCCCATTGTTTAACATGAAAATGCCAAAAATTAAACCAATTCTTCAACTCTTGAAGCTTAGTTACATCCACAGCCCCCGAGGAATACCACTAGGAATGGATAACTACATAGCAAACATCTGCCTCTTCTAAATGAGGTGGCATTCTTATATTCATAGCACAAGGTCATGTGTTGCTCTCACATCTTTAGCTTGATTTGTTGTTTTGTCTATCTATCCATAAATTGAATCTAATGGAAATAACACATTCGTTCCTTATCGACCATGGGTTCACTACCATACATGATTCGAATGACTTTCCAATTAGCTTGAGCACTATCGACCATGAAGCCCTTGAAGTTTCGATTGGAAACACCTTTCATCAACATCACCTTATTCAACTTTCACCATAGGACACATTGAACTTCTGTGTATTCAGATTGCATGTCCCAAATGGCAATCGTCATCACTTTATAGTAGACTGGATTGTACACATGGTAGGTGAAGGTTGTTCAGTCTTGGACATGTTTGACATGATCAAACATGGTCCAAGATGCATGGAGGTTGCCACTAGGCTGCATCTGCTTGACCAAGTCAAATCCATTCCCATTTTCCATCAACAAACATTTTGAAAAGAAAGACCTCTCCAAATTGTTGTTTTGGAAAACAACTATCCTCAACATAGTCATAAACACTATTGGCTTTGATAAACAAAATGCTAGAAATGTACCTTCTATCACTCAAATGTAGAAGTACTTTATAAGAAGTAATGAAGTTTCAGATATTGGGAGAATAGAGGGTTGTGAACTTGTCCATCACTTGACATAGTTTGTCTCCTTTGAGAGGTTCAATTGGCCCATCACCATTGTTATTGAACAAGTGTTCGGATGGAAAAGTTTCACTTGTAGCCAAGAAAATATTTGACGATGTAGTCAACGAGCTGCAAGAAACCTCTTCTTAGACCAAAAATTTGACTTGTTCCACAACATTTCTACATTTTCCCTCAATGACAAGATGATCATGGGTTCCAAGGTGAATTGTTGTTCAAGTCAAATTAGCTTGCTTATGCACAACATAATACATGTGAACAACACATGTATTAACATATAACAACATAACATTGCAAATTTTACAAAAGGGTGGATTCGGTGCAAAACGATCCTTGTGCAAGTTGTGAATAATGTTGCCAATCTAGGTAATTTCATTAGGGGTTCCATTCAACACCAAATAATTGCAGAGTTGGTTTTGGCATTCCAAATGACCTAAGCACCTTATCGTGTGAAAAGTAAAGTTGAAATCATTCTTGGTATTGGTTGACCTTGCATTAAGAATGATCATTGTACTTTTTGTCCATCCCTTTCATCTGACTATAATGGCCATCTAGATTATTAATCTGTGGGAGTTCAAATATGACATCTACATCAAATGTTACTAGAATGTAAGGAGCATTTTTGATCCAAAATGTATCATAGTTGACCTGTTTCAACTCAGAGGTGGCATGGTGGGCAAAAGACATTAACTTGAAGCAATCAACTACACTAAGAAAACGAGGGCTAAGAACACCAACAACCTTTGGATTGGAGCAAAACATTAAAAGTAATTGAATTTAACAGTGAAAAGTTAAAGGAATATACAAAACTTGGAATTGTTGCATCTTCGTCAAAAGAATTGCAAAGGCTTATGAATGTAAGTTGGTGATCAAAAGAGACATCATGTAGTTCATCCTTGACATGAACACCATGGTTGAGGACATTAACAATAGAGGCAATAGTGCGTGGTGTGAAGATGGTGTTTTAAAAGCTCTTGGGGAGGTTTTCACCAATAGTCCTAAATCTATCGACATGGAGAGTCCATCCCAATCTATGGGCACTTGGAAGCAAAACTTGGTAGATGAATCTAGTAATGTTATTGTCATTGTTGAATGCATCGTCTTTAGAAATGTGCACAATTCTAAATTGGAATCCAAACATTACACATAAGCATTTTTCAATGACACAAAAAATTCCAAGATCATTGTTTAGTATTGTAAGTTCAAGCTCTACACCAAAATGCATCCTAATTCACTCTAGGTTTCACTAGATTTTGAATACATTTGGACATTTTTACTTGGTGAAATTGGTTAACCCCCTACTAAACAAGGACTAATTGTTATAAACAATGAATTGTTTCACTAATACCTAGTGAAACAAAGTTATTTTCAAGTGAAATACAATTTTACTAAGTCATTGACTTTTTAGTTAATTAACTAACCAGCATGGAAACCAATTAAAATTAAATTATTTAATATATAATATTATTGACAATTTCATGATTTTCAGCTTATGATTTATTGACATGTGTCATTACCTAAGCTAGGTTAAGAACCTAACCTATGTAATCCATGTAATCAACTTAGGCACATATTCTAGGGAATTAAATAGGAGAATATTCGATCAACTTACCATTGTTGACCACATACAACACCACTTATAAGGTTTGATCCCTTGACCTTTAGAATGGAAGTAAACACCCTTACCATTAAGCCACCCTATTTGTTGTGGTAATATGTTTCATTACATTCTATTTATCAAATACTTCATTTTAAACATTACAAAAACATAAACTTTGAAAATTCATATCTTATTAAGATTTTGTTCAAATGAAATGATTTGAATTTACTTTTAAAAAAATCTCAATAATGTACATAATTACATTTATTTCCTTTTGAAAGTGTAAAATAATTTGAACAAAAAAAAAGTTGAATATCATTATTCAATAACATTTCAATGACCATTCATTTGAAAGAAAAATGTTTAATTAATGGATAATTTTTTTGTCAATATAATAATATTACTTATGCTAAGCTATTTTCAATTATTATATGGATTTTTTTATTAATTTAAATTATTTCACCTTACATTATTTATGATTATTTATGGTTATTCTCAATTACTTTTGGTTATTTTTGGCCATTTCACCTTAGGCCACTTTTTGTTATTTTAAGTTACTTTTGGTTATTTCAGCTTATTTCACCTTAGGCTATTATTGGCTATTGTAAGTTATTTTTGACTATTTTATGTCATTTTTGGCTATTGTAAATTATTTCACTTTAGGTTACTTGTAGCTATTATAAGTTACTTTTGGCTATTCTAAATTATTTCATCTTAAGCTATTTTCAATTATGTGAGGCTATTATTGGTTACTTTTGGCTATTGAAGGCTATTTCACCTTATGTTATTATTGGTAATTTTATGTTAATGTAAGCTATTTCACCTTAAGTTACTTTTGTTTATTATAGATTATTTCACCCTATATTATTTTTGACAATCCTAAGCAATTCTAATATATGGTTATTAGTTGTTCTTTTATTGGGGCTATTAGTGGTTATTAATGGTTATTGATACCTATTTTATTGGTCTATGAATGGTTATTTTATTGGTGGCTATTCTATTAATGGCTATTAGTAGCTCTTCTATTGGTGACTATTGGTGGTTATTAATGGCTATTATATTAGTGGCTATTGGTGGCTATTTTATTAATGACTATTGGTGGTTATTCTATTGGTGAATATTGGTGGATATTAATGGTTATTACATTAGTGCCTATTGGTAGCTATTATATTAATGGTTATTGGTGGATATCTTGTTAATGGATATTGGTGGTTTTTAATGCTTAGAATTTACACTTTTTAACTCTTTTTGTCTATAGACAAGTATAAATCCAACTATAATGGTGTTTGACAAAAGTGCCATGGATATGGATACCGTGACATGATGCAAATGAAGAAACTATATCCTAGGTTTTTTTTATTGAACCTTTCAACTACAAAGTAAAATTAATTTAAATGCAAAAAATAATGCACAAATGGGAACATGTTAAGTAGGTGACATACTTGTAGTTGTCCATTCAAATTCTACATTTAAATCTAACATGGCAATCATTCATTTTGATTGGACCATTTGGTTGGTAGTGGTGAGTTTGGAATAGTAGCATATGCTAGAATGACACCAAATGGTAGAACAATTACATGTGTTTCAACAACCACAAAATCATGTATTTGCTTACAACAATCATTTACCACTATGATATGATATTTTCAATGACTATTTGTTTCAATCGTCAATACATATTTGTTCAACAAACAACTTCAATGTTCAAGTTCAACCCTCATTTTTTTTTTTTCATAACTAAATATTTCCTTATGAGATCACATATTTTGAACAAATATTCATGTTAACACATGTATTGAACTATGCAATTTAATGCAAACAATGGGATTTTGGGTCCTCCTTCATTCGTCAACATGCCATTTTTTTTTACTATCATACACGTTTCATGGTTTCAAGGTTGACCTTATCATCCAATGATTCATTGGATGTTTTAACACTTTTGTTCTTAATTTTTTGTGGCACCTAGGCCTAATTGCCTGAAGTTGCATATAGTCGTGTTCAGGTTTTCATGAATTATGTTGATAGTAAGTTGCAAAGGGTTACCAAATCCTTTGTTGACAAATCATTTAATAAGTTTGTGAAAAAATCTTTTGGAATTAACTTCTTCTAATTAGCGTGTTCTTTGAAGAAATCCATGGCATGTGTAAAACCACCCAATTGTAGTTTTCCATATCCTCCCTGGAAATGTGTATAATCTATTTGAGCAATGCAAAATTTTCTTTGTCTATCTTTGCATTCGCCCATCACCATGCCGCCCATTTATTTGTTTTGTCAATTGCCCTTTTCCATTATGTTCCCCACGTTCTGGTGGAATTAATCAACTGTCATATCTTCGATATTCCAATGGTTTTTTAATCATCTCACATATTCTATATAGAGTGCTTGAGATCAACATATATTCAATCATAGATTTCAACTTGTGTTTGGTGTGACAATTGGTGTCAATTTTTCTTGGCATTATAGAATAAAAGTTTAATGATTGTAAACGTGGTAAAAGTATAAAGGATGCAACTAGGCAATAAGGGTGGAATAAATGCAAATTGAGCTATAGATCATGCAAATTAGTAGTAAAAGGGGGAAAAATGCAATTTGATTGTACAAGTAGCAAGAATGGTCCTAGATGCAAAAGCTTGAAAGAGTGCGTGAAAATAAAAAACAACTTTAAATGGTATGGACAATGTAAAGTGTCATGGGCTACTTCGTATTATTTCAATTCCTAATGGGCACATGCTTCTTGGTGGTGAACATGTAGTGTTTGGAATGGCACATACCTCTTAGTGGGTCAATAGGTTTATATGCCATTGAATTGGATTTAGTTCAACATTTTATATGGTTTAGATGTTGCAGAGCTTAATATACTTCATATGAAGCTAATATAAAGTATCACTTGAAGTATGACTTCAACATTTCATGTGTTAAATTTTTCAAAACAAACCAACATAGTTTTTTCCATTCTTTTGTTTAGTTTTTCGCAAAAAAAAGTTTGTTGCCAACATTCATGAAAAAGGTTGTCCATTTTTATTTGTCATTAACATTTTCATCCATAAATATCATTCATCCATGGACATGTGACAAAATATTATTCCACATCACCAAATATTTTGTCCCATGTGTCAAATAATATTTTCCAAATATTTTGTTGATGTCAACAAAATATTCCAAAAAAGATCTGTTCATGTTCACTTGCTCACCGTTCACACTCACATGTTCACAAAATAACATCCTTACCTACCAATAGCCACTTATGCCACATTGTAAATATGAAAAAGAAAACACTACTTTTAAATGTAGAAAAATTATTGAAATGAGTTATTTAATACATGTTTTAATCAACCTAGGTAATCATTAATAAAATACCATTATATTGAGTTTTGGAAAATGAAAACATCGTAATGTTTTGATTAATGTTGCAATGCCATAATGCTTTTGTCCATCTCAAACTAGCGTATTATAATTCATTAATGATTTTTAGATGCTAAATAAAATAATTAGAACTTGGGCTCAGTGTTGCTGCACATTACTGATAACAATCAATATTGTAATATAATTTGAATTCAATTTGAGTTTCGCACTTTTGAGCATTACAAACAACAATCAACTTTTTTCTTTGAAAAAGAAAAAGAAATTCATATGATTTTCAATAATTCATCATTATTTATGTCAATGTCAAATTTTAAATATACATTTCATGGACGTGAAAAGACACATGTTGAATTTTCTTTCATATCCATGTTGGTGGATAGGGGGAAAAAATGAGGTAGTTATAAAATGGAGGTAATTATTAGAAAGGTGGGACATAGTTATCACTAAAGTTAATAGGAAAAAAAAAGTTATTAAGCAAGAAATGTAATTAGGCTTGAAAATGAGGTAGTTATTTTTGAAATTGTCTTTGGAATGGTTCATGAACGGTCATACGAAAGATTTAAAAAAATCCCCCATAGTTCCAATTATTTGTGACTAGAATTAAAGAGAAATGAGATGCAAATTGGTAAAAAAGACATTGAATTTTTTTTTCATGAATATGATGAAAAAAAAATTTTTAAAAAAAAACACAGATTTGAAAAGAGACTTTTTCATGCATTTTATTTTGGAATGGGCTAAAAATATTTCAAGTTGAAATTGTTGAAGTGATAACTACAACTTATGAAACCAAAAGTTGTCCTATCTAAATCAGCTCCAATGAATTATTGTCACTTGAATATAATAAACGAACAATGCATTTACACAATAAACATGATTTTTCATATATTTTCAAAACCCCAATTTCAAGGCATCTGAATTCATTGTCAACAAAGGTGATATATTATGAACATGTCATGGTCTTTTCATGGATGAAAAGAGGACATCTCTATTCTCGTTAAGGTTAGTTATGTCCAATAACTGGCAAGAAGGCACTGGTTGCATCTACCTCAACTATTCCCTGCAACCAGGACTAGGTACCTGCCGAGATTTTCTTCGCCAATTCGTGCGCGATCTTCGCTGCACTGTAATTGCGGTGAGCCGGATCAGTTTCTCCCGAACTAGATATTCGTTCTCCGCAAAAAAAATAAAATCGAGCGCTATTTTTATTTTATTTTTCTGTCGCAGCAATAGTCACTTACCTGCTACTGCTGTTGATGTTTGTCGTGCAAGAAAGACGAACGTCGTGGCCTTTTTTTGTCACCGCCGGAACGTTGCAATTTGTTGAACCTATTCTTTCGCCGTCAATTACAAGCGGCTTCCTCATCAGGTTATTATTCTTATCGTTGTTCCGTCTTGATTTGTTTCTTGCGCAAAATTGTGGACCTCGAATTGTTGAATTGTTTCTCAACTGGTCTATTTTCTTGTGCAACTGTCACGTTGTTGCTGTTCTTGCGTAAACCGATCAGAGTTCGCAGAGCTTTGTTGTCCTGTGTGCAATGCTAAATAGGAGATTTCGATGAAATAGTAGCTGTCTTTCTCGGGACATCCGGTGCGGACGTAACTACGGTTTAAGGCGCTTGGCTAATCCCAGGGTTTTCTGTCGAAGCAATGATGATGTGGGAGCGAGTGAAGGTGAAAACGGACATAATGAAAGACAACAAATGGGGACACAAACACATGCAGCTCAGTGAAGAATGCTGTCTTCCCTTATGTGTTCGATGGATATGGCAAGAATGATTGTCAAACGCAGTATGTGCATCCATGTGTTTGACCCTGGTGAGATCTCCATCTCCTTCCAAAGCAATCGAAATCCTCTCTGCCTGTTAAACCAGCTGGTACATTGTCTCTGGCAGTTTAAACCAAACTTATGGATGAAAAATATTTAAATTAGGTTTAATTCTGATAGTTTGTATACTTAAAAGGTGAATTTATATGATAAATTCTTCCAAAGTTTAATTTAACGTATAATTTAAGATTTTTTTTGTGGAAATGTATTCATTTGTTATATATCAAAAAGAATTATTTTGTACTCACATTTAATTTCATGAACTTGAATTTCGCTGATGAATACAAGTGAATAACATTGTCAAAAATTGAATAGAAGAAACTAAAGTTTTCATATTGAAATGTGTTAAATTTGGCTAAGCCCTATATGGGGACAGCATACTGTTCTTGATGTACTTATGTTACTGGCTCCTTTTATTGTGATTTGACCTGTGTGATGATATGACCTGAAAAAGCATTTCTGCCTGATCTGATCTTCAGTAATCACTAAAAAAAGTCCATGGCTCAAACCTCTGAACATGCACCATCTGCAAGGGAGGGCCACAGTATATCTCTTATAGGATCATGCATTTATGTGTTTGGCAGATGCAGAAAACGCGAAGACAAGGCCAACAATATGTATTAGAATGATCTGCACCTTCTTCATACAAGCAAGCTCTTCCTGAACCCAAAATGCATAGAATAGAGAAATTGTGGTTTTACCTTAACAGCCTGAGAACACCAAGGACATCCTAAAGAAGTAAAAATGAGGAGGATCTGCACTTCTCAGACCAGTGCTTAAAGTGCATCTATTTGACAAGCTTGTGCAGTTAGACATGAGTCCAAAGCTGGTTCAAGTTTGTCATTGCCAGTGAATCGTTTGCTACTTCCATTTGTTGAAGATGCTCAGAAGATAATAAGACTATGAACGACAATCCTAAGTCTGCTAATGAAGCATGACCATGTCTCTTTGCCCTTGAGTCTACTGCATCTGTTTCAGCAGTTGACACTATCCTATCACTGGGGGCACCAGTGATTGTGCATTGTCACCTGAACATTAGGAAGTCCCTTAGATTCCCACATTTTTGGAGGGCTAGTTCTCACTGTGATCCCCATGATTTCTGGGTGGTTATCATGGCCCATGGGTAACATCTAGGACATGACCTAGTGTGAATTGAAGTCAATCAGTTGCAAGGTGGCATGAATACTAGGTATGAGGCTATGTGCTCAATGCCCACAATTTCCAGCAGGAGCATAGCCTAAGGAATTTGAAACTGCACTCAGGTTGGCAAGCCCAGTTGGCAGTGTGTAGCTCACAGACAGCATGTGTGGACAAGTCCATAATTTTGTTTGTTGCCTGCAGAGAAACTACAGCATGCAATTTCTTATATCAGAAAGTCTCTGGTGTCAGGAAACAAAACATGGAGAAGAGCAGGAACTATTGGTGCAACAATTGGTAATGGCTCTACTCCTGGAGACAGTCACTCCATGTCTTCCTTGATCAACAAACTTATTGTGCTGAGAGGTGAAGATGCAAACCGACTGCTTTTTGCCAGACATACATTTTCTTGATTCAGCTGTGTGGCTGATGTTCTCCCTGAGAATTGGGGTTCAGCCTCTTGGATGGGTACTCAAAAGACCAGAGATTCTCTCAGAGAATTCTCAGGTTGTCTTGAAACTCTAAGTAATTGTCAAAAGTTAGAGTCATTTGGTCTACAAATGAGGCTTGGCAAGAGACATTTGCATGGAAGGAGTTGAGGACAGTAGGGCAGAAAATCATTACTTGAGCAGGACAAACCACAGGTTCTCTTGGGAGCCACCAATTTTTGTTTGGTGGGTTCATCAATGATCACAAGCTTTTTGATGACCTTCATGTTCTCAATGTGGATGCATTCACTCTCCTAGTATCTCTGTGAAGGTAGTGTACAAACCAAATTGGCATATTTCATGATATTGCCATCCACATTAAGAATGAGTGTGGACCAAGGATGGAGAAGCATATTTTGCTGAAGGAACTGACAAGGAAGCAGCAAGGTGGTGACACAGCAAGTGCGGAGGAAGACTTCAACCACACCATGGGTGCTGGTCCAGCAGGTCAGTTACATGGTTTCTGAACTTTCTTGACTATTCATCACATAGTAACTTGTTCTCCTTTTGTGTCCTTTAGCTGTCCCAACCTGTGCCATCTTAGCGCAGGAAAACAACCTTTCAAGTTTGCTGTAGTTCATGAAGTGGACTCCTCCTTGGTGTAGTGGGATTTTGTTGTGAAGTTCTGGAAGGTGTTTCATTGGGGATGCAAAGTACACGAATAAAAAGGTTGTAAGCAGCTTAGCCAAGGCTTGACATGGGTAGAGCAAGTGCAGGTCCAATCCTGTTGGGGGTGTGTGAGACAGTCCTAGAGGCTCAGCACATTTTTCAAAAGGCATGCTTGAACAATGTGTGCTCACTTTCACTACATTGCATTGGAGCTTCAATATTTTAATGTTACCTTACCTGAAATACATATGCATTTGACTCATGGTATGTGTTGTGATATTATCATACTCTTGAGTAAAGTTTTTGAGAGGTCAACTCATGGTACTGTCACTAATCCAAGATTGCTGATTTAAACAATTTTTTTTTGCAACATACAGAATGAAGGTGGCAGGGGAAGCCACTCTAGCAAAGCTCCAAGGCCAACAGAGACAAAAAAGGAACATGATTTGCATGTCCAAAGCACAGCAGAAGAGTGCTGATGATTGTTTGCTCACTGCCAATGCCAATATACTGCCAGCTCTCTCTTGCCTCCCTGGTGCAGTTTCAGATATACCTTGTACATAATTATGAAGTCATGTAATTTCAGCACTGGCTCCTTCACATGTTTTATGTAGCAGAATGTAGTGTATGTATGTTTGTACTTGTGTATGAGCCATTCAATCCAAAAATCAATTCCCAAACTGTTTTGTCTTAGCTTCTGATTGGCTCTTTGTGGGCTGTGAAGCAACAAATGTGAAGGACAGCTGGAAGCTCTCGCACACCATGAGAAGTGAGCAAATCTAGTCAGTTTGCAACTCCAGGTCTAGGTAAGATCCATCTTGCAGCTGGGGCACAGAACTGCACATTTCAAGCTCTGCCTTTGGATGCTCTGTAAACTACCAATTCAGGTTTGTGGGGGTAAATTCAGTGCTTTTGGTCTACATGGACTCCAGTACCTATCAGTTAGATAGAGCAGCATTTCGTGGAATGAAAGTCATTCAGCCAGAGGGTACTTTGTCACAATAGGTATTGTTGATGCTATCCTGACACATCATCTGGATGGACTGATATCCGTTTGCCTTCAACCTCAGAAGAATGGGGAATTATGCAAACATTGTCCTTTGCTACAGGCTTCCATTCTCCTAGCAAAATACCTTGATTAGCTATGCAGCTACAAAGTTTGATTATATCCACAAAAGAACTTTCAGCACTGTGAACAAGGAACAACACAGAAGGGACAAACTAGGAAAAAAACAATCAAAACACAACCAGGAACAACATAGAAGGGACAAACTAGGAAAAAAAACAATCAAAACACAAGCAGTATGAACAAAAGTGACAATCTCTCCCTAGTCCAGAGACCATCAACAGTAACATGTATGATCACAACTTCCCCACTGACTTCAGCAGCTACCTAGAGTGAGTATATGGGTCAGTGTACCCACTAACCGGTTAACTGAGTTTCTGTTGCAAGTCTGGAAGCAACAGGAAGACTCAGCCATCATGATAATGGCTAGCAACTAATGACATAGAAGGAAAATATAGAGAAAATTAGAGGGGAAAAAACAAAAAAAGCACTAGCAATAAGAAAAAACATAGAACAATAGACAAGTGTGGACAATGCAACCAAATATAAATTAGTGGTCAATCTGAATTCAGGATGATAATGTGGACACTTTTACTGGAGACTACCATGATGGAGTTAGATCCTTTGGAGTTAGATCAGCAGTACAAGAAGTGTGGGCATTGGACCCATATTCTAGCAGATGGAAATATGCACATGCAGTTTTGTTTTGGGGACCAGCAGGTAGAGTTCCTACTTGAACTGGTTCAAATTTATCACAAGCTGGTTTTGGTCAATCCTACAATCAGATCCTACCATTGTGCTTAAGAGTTAACCTACTTGAAGGCCTCATGTAGAAACCATTGTTGAAGCGTGACCTGCATCCATGAGAAACAAAGTCATTGTGAAAAGCATGTTCTAAAGCAAGTCAGATCTGACTACTTGGACAAATACACATTGATGGTCCTAGGCAGTTTGAGGATATCAATACCACTCAAACAAACCAGGATGCAGAGACCAACTCCTTCATGTGTCAGCTCGGTGATGTGCTCACAACTTAGGAAGCCAGAGGTCTTTGCATAGACTCTTGGATGCACTCATAAATAGAGCAGAGTTTATCAGCTCACTATAAGTGCCTATCTCCTCTCCTCCACATAGGTTGGACAGATTATCTACTCAAATTTGACATCCCAGACAGGTAGAGTGCTGCAAAGGGTGTGCATTGAGGGAAAAGGGGGAAACAGATTGGAAACAAGAGGGAGGAGATAATTACAGGACAAACAGAATTGGACTTGAGGCCTTCTTGGAGCTCATGATTGGAGATCAGAAGTTCCACAGCTCGAAACTCAGATGTGTTTCCACGACCTCTTCCATCATAAAAAACAATCAGCTCCCGCTCCAACAAATGCTCAAATGCCTACACCAGACACCACCATGAAAACCACATTTAACCCAACACCACTGCATATCTATGACCTCTTGAAAAATTTATTAACAGCCTCAACTTGAAATGGGAGCCTTGAGTTGTTCAACTCCAGAAGCAGATGTGTGCATGAGCCTATTATAAGGTTTGCAACTCAGATTTGGTGCAGTGTAATAAACACATAACCACAAAGTCATACTGTAGAACCATTGGTTAGCCTGCTGAGACTCACCCTCAGAGAGACTTGACGAGAGTAGTGGTCACTGGTTCGATGTGCTTCTTGAAGGTGCTCATACTCTGCATTCCAATCATAAACAGGCACATATAAGGGAGCAAATTGGCAATTGGTACTAAACCTAGACTGAAACATTGTACTACATATCCAACAGGAGGCTTCTTCTCTTTGCAGACAAAACTTTACTGGACAAACCTGTGATATTACTCTAAACTGATTGCTCACCTTTGTAAATGGCATTGAAATTGGTCTCCTGTTCCTTGCCCTCAAGACGTTTCATAGACACAAGCAAATACAGCTCCAGTACTGATGCATCTGCTCCAAACATTCACTAGGTGAGATTGTTTCTATATGAATCAGAACAGCACCCTATCTTGCACTTCCTTGTGAAGGGATCAACATCACATTAGAGATACCTACTCTGCAAAGCTTCTAGCTTGGGTTGCCGTTGAAGAGAATTGCTAGCTGCTTTGAAATTGGCAAACGACAGGACACCTTGTGCTCGATCAAGGTTGCAAAGTGCTCTGAAACTGCAATGAGTGAAGTGGAATCATGAGAGAAGTCTCACACATTTGTAACCGTTTGTCTACTCTTTCCCTTCCAACAGCCACTAACAAATGGTCAAATAACTGGAAGACAGCAAACAATGAAAGAGAGGTAAAGGGAAACAAGAACAACAGAAGCAGACATTCTAAAGGTTCTGAAATGTGAGTATGGTGAACGTACACAAGGTCCACAACACGACGAGGGCTGAGGTCCAGAGCTGTGAATTGCCTGATAAGCTCGACCATATTTTCCTGCTTTAGGAATTTCTGTTCCTAAAATTAAGGTGGCTTTTTTGTAGGTCATCACAGGAGCCCACTTATCTATACCCACCAAACACCTTCACATACTTAGAGAATCTAATCTACTGTCTACTCACACAAGAAAGTGACTCCCTATCAGCATTCAAAGAGGTTCAGCAAGATAATGAATGCTAAGTTAAAGCATTTTGCTTCACAGAAACCCCTGTGCATTTCAATTCACCTATATAATACCAGCTGGCCATATGCTATGCATGCATGTAAACATAAATCTGCAGCACACACAAGGCCCCTCCACAGAGTCATCCCTCTCCACAAACTATGGTCAACACCAGACAGGATACCACAGTGTTCTCATTGAAGTATCTAGCATATGCACAATGCATAAAGCTTCCATCAACTGGCAACATCAGCACATGGTGAAGCAGCCTGAAAGATCCAACACCCAGTCAGTCGTAAGCAATGTAATCTGACTCCAATACCCTTAAATGCACTTGGAGGTTTCACTCCATACCTCTAACTGGAGGTATCTGGTTGGGATCGAACACCTACAGCCATGCAAAACCAAGAGAACATATTCTGCCCACAACTTTGTAGTTGGGCCACTACCTGTTCCAGCATTACTATATCCACTATGTTACTCCATCATGACACCTGGACCTTTTACAAGTTATTTGAGGAGCAGGACACAGGTATGTGACAAACCAGCTATCACACAGGAGATTAGCAATACCTTAAGCCAAAATCAACTACAAGTGGGAAATAATCTTGCTAAAAAGATCACTGACACATGAAATAGAAAAATCACAAATACAAGGACATGGACATCAGCAGAATACACAGAAGTACATTCCTCTGTCTTTCAGGGCAGGGCCTTACAGAAAGACATCCTCAAATGAGAGGGGGAGGAAAAGCAACTTGCGATTGGAGAACCTAGACCTCACCCGCTTTTCAAGCAGCTGATCTGCATCCTGGTCTGACAATCAGCTGCATCAATGTTCTATGATAGATGCACTCATCAGACTGATAAGAAATGTTTAACAGCACTCAGGGAGAAAAGTAAGAAACAAAGCAAATATTTGCAAGAAACACATTATCCATCTTGGTGAGTAATGTGTGGAAAGATATTATATTACAAAATGCAGGTGGCAGAGATTGTTTCGCACATATATTCTTAAAAGGTCACCATAACAATTCTTGCAGTGTCTGGAAAAACTAAAAGAAAATGCTTTGGAAATAGAATTTTGCACAAACCAGGCGGCAGCTCAACCCCACAACCGCAGCTTGTGTCAAGTTTGACTGCATGGCATCTAGTAAATTGTAGAGAAGTCTTTGCTTTGCTCTCTGATGCAGAGAACACAAAGAAATGTTATTGCGTTTCTCTATGTGATTTTTTCACATGTATGCCCTACAATGGCCCCTTGTACCAGTTGGCAAGCTACCTTTCATGTTGGAAGAGACAATCACAGCAGGCATGAGAAAAGACATGAAAGCTGGATTGGTGTACGGAATAGTGCAGATTGGAAATAGCTGCAATGCTGAACTTCTTCTGTTTCTCTTCTAAATACCTTCTGGCTTCTCTGCTCTTCTATTCAGACTGGGGCTGGATCTGTTGCCAAAGGAAGCAGGCAGAATCTAAATTGTACATCTTTCTCTCTCTCAGCAAGACTAGAGTGCAAATACCTGGGCAAAGAGGTCAAACTCATCAAGTACAAAGATAACTGTCTTGTGAGACAATGCACACTCCCTGTACCACCCAAAAAAATAGAAGCTCAATTACATTGACGTCAATGTCCATATCTTGAGTGGAAATAACCACCTTCATTGTTGGATACTTGATAGAATGCAACAGAACTCAAAAAGAACATCACAACCTAGAAGAGGAAAGCCAAACCTAGACTACAAAAAGTCTGAGGAGGATATTGTAGTCCTGACAGTGCATTAAATATCTGCACGATGTACTCCCAAACTGGTCTTTAGTGGTTGACCAGTGCCACTGAATTTACCAAAAATCAAGATGGTAAACTAGATTGCAAGCTTCACTGAGCCATAATCAATCAGAAGTATGTTATTGTCAAGGTGAAAAGTATAAGTCTTACTTGAGCATGGTAATTAGGAATTTCAAGTTTTCATCGAATGATGCCTGCTCCCACCATCAGATACATATGCAAATAACTGAGTGAATACTTGGGCAACATTATCCTGGATAAATGGGCACAAGAGTACCTGCAGGTTACAGCTGTTATTTCACTCTGATCTGTAACTATGTCCATCTATCATTCTGCTAAGGAAAAAACACCTCAAAGCTAAGACATATACTTAGGTTACTCCTAATGCTTTCCTGATGGTAGCACTCATGATTAGTTGCATGGTGTGGGCTCCATCTTTTGAATTCTCTTTTTGCTCGGGAGAGCTGCCCATTCCTACACTTTAAACTAGAGAAATCTTACTGCAAAAATGTCTTTCAATCAGTCAGCATTGGAATCACCTACCTACTCTGCAATGTTCTATGTAGTGGTTACCGTTTTGGAGAAGACAAGATGGTGATCCATGCATAGCTGCTTTGCAATTTCCTGCACCAGACCAGAGGCAGCAGTCAAGCATTCTCCTTTGGACAACAAAGCCCAAAACCCTTCTCAACATTATACCCACCACACATTTCAGGAAAACATGAAGTCACAGGATTAACATTGTTGTTCTCCTCACAAACCTTCAAGGCACATCGGTCATCAGCATGTAGGAGACCATTGAGTCGAACCTGCAAACCCAGAGCAAAATCAAGAACTGCCCTCAGTGACACATATAGCTTCTGCAGTAAGACATCTGCAATATCTTTGCTCCTCTTATTATCTCCTGGTGTACCATCCTCCATGCTATGCTAGAGCATGGAATTGGTGTGGTCTTCTCTTATTTCCTGTACTTAAGTAACAAGTACACAACAGCTTTTCTTCACTCTTGCTATCAATGTCAAATTTTACCGGTGAAACTCTGTCTTTGAATTGAAGTTCAAGGTGTGCCAATACTTGCTCCAAAATCTGCACTTCCACATGAATGCATGAGTACACTCAAAGTGTATGCATGAGAGGATCATAATGTGTATGCTGAATAGCATGACATCATATATCAATCTCTTTCTTATGATAGTTTACACCATGATTGCCTGACCACCTTAGGTCCAAGAACTAAAAAAGCACAAGGTTCCCACACTTGGCTGGCTGCTTGACCCTGTCAGTATATTGTGCAATCTATCACCAAGTCTGCAGCTACAGAAACTAACACAACCAACAAATTGGACTGTTTCCACAAGCCCAGAACATTAGGCAAATTGCTTAATGCTGAATACCCACAAGTCTCTCTGGTTCAGAAAATTGTTATCTCTGCGAGCTACAAAAGATGAAGCTGCTTGGACAGAGAGGCTTACCATGGATTTACCACAGCCACGAGGACCAAGGAGTAAGACTGAGTTGTTGTAACCATGTTCAACAGATTCTGCCATAAGCTGTTGTAGATGTCTGCACCATTGACCACATTTCTCACATTTATCAACACAGGATCAATTGATTGTTGCAAGACAAAGATTGCAGCAAACCATAAACTCTAAACCCTAAACCTGGACTCTTCATCATTTTGAGCACCAGAACCACTATTGCTTAGGAAAAAAGTTGATGAGACTTTGTGAGTGAATCCAGGTTTCAACACCGCAACTAGAGCCAGGGTCTTGGTCGACCTAGAGTCCCATACTCATACATTCGTCCACAGGAAATAGAGTCCTGAAAGCACGAGTCCACGACTACCCCGTGACTGTTGAAGTCTCGCTATGTTTTCTGACGCAGCAGTCAACAAACAAAACCACTACTACATACATTCGAAATATCATGCTTGTATGAAGCATTTGAAGCATTTCAGAAAACATCAAAGTCCTTTGAATCATTATTGACCAGATACATATAACATCACGTTCGGAGCATTTCAAAGCATGCCATGATTTAAGAAGAAACATCCAAAGAGATGCGGATGTATGCAACACACCTGAAATTTCGATCTTGTTCGGGGAGCAAGGGCGAAGAGCAGTGTAGATTCGCAGCTCCAGGGGGAGTTCCACACAACCTCCGTCTAAGAAAGGCAATGCCATCCCTCACGGCAGCGGGTGTGACCACTTCTCCTGCTCCACCACCACCTCCTCCTCCTCCTCCTCCTCCTCCGCCATCAAGCAACCCATTGGCATTGTCCTGCTGCTCCATGGCTCACCAACAACAAGTCCCTGGCGGCGACGACTACTGCCACAACGACGACAACAGCAGCGGCTGAGCGGCTCGTCGCGCAATGTCTCGGCGGTTTCTCACAAGTTCAAACCAGTGTTGGGCGGGTACCTGGTTTGGGGGAGTTTAGAACCTCCGGTTCCAGATAGAGAAAATAAATCGGAACCGGGTCTGATTTTTAGAACCGGAATTCAGAAGATTTAAAGAACCGGACCCGGGATCCGGTTCTCGGTTGGATTTAAGTATGGAACCGGAACAGAGATTTTTGGGGAAGAAAAAATTGAAAAAAAATGACTAGAACTGGAGCTAAAAATAGATAGCCAAAAATAGAGGAGGATGTTTTAACTTTTTTATTTTCATATCTTATTTATAGCCAATTGTGGCTATATCTTCATATATGTACTACAATCATCACTTTGGCTACTACATCACAAAATTGACCCCACCCCCTCCCCCCCCTCCAAAAAAAACACACTGGTTCAAACGTGAATGCAATCCCAGACTTTTTGTCTATCTAAGGTCTCCAAACAATTTATCAACTTAGTATTCCATTTTGCTCACACTAATTGTGCAACAATAATAGTAAAGGATGAACAAACAAGCCTTTTCTTAATTCTTCAAACCATTAGGTGACAATGTGAAGAATGGGTTACATATGATTACCACAACAAAATCATCACACTTCAATAAAATGGCCGTAAGCATACAAACTTATGAAACTTTTGTAAATCTAACCCAATTAATATTATAGAATAGCTCCAAATAATACACTAGTTGTAGAGCCAAAAGACTTTTACAAAAAAGAAATGTTAAAATGTTAGTATATTTAAATTTTGTCCCAAAACCTAATTTTATCAAAGGCTAATTTGTGTAGCAAGAGCACTATAAATATGCAACACAAATTGTGTGAGTCGCATACTTAAAGTGAGAGGGTGAAATTAGTCTTGCCACTTCTTAGGTGAACCCAGGGAAATCACTTCCATTCCTTTTCAAATGACTTTTTTATTTATTTTAAAGGTGCTATTAATTCATTAGGGTATAAACTTTATAATTTACTATGAATATAAATCTAGAGTAACTAGAATTCATTGTAAGAACATTTTTGAAATATATCTTAATTTTTTAAAAATTGAAATGAAATGTATTTTCATTATTTCAGATGAAACCGCAATGTGGGCAAAGGTGGGGGATCAAGGACATTCAGCTACCCTAGTGACTAAAAGGGTAAGGTTGCAAAGCCCAGATGGGGATGGTTTTAGTTAGTATATGGACCACATCTACTCACCTTGAAGAACTGGGCCAACAAATTAAGAAAAAAGAAAACTTGAATGAGATAGCTGTATGAGACAGGAAAGCCACTTGGTCAAAATACTATGCTGGTAAAATCTCTCTTGTGGCATCACATCACTCCAAACAACTACAAACTTCAGAGTGCAACTCATCACAAGACTCGGAAATGTTGGGATTACCAGAGTGAACAGATAGATAATTATCAAGCTTTAGTTGATTAGAATAGTAATCTCGGATAACATAGTGCCACTATCCAGCAGCTAGTCACTGAATGGCATTTGTAGTTTTCTTCAAACCCTTTTACCAATCAGGAACTTAGGACCCTCAATACACACAGGGAATCATACGAGGATACTTAATCAACCTCCTCAATTTTAGGTCCAGGGCCGCTGCCTGAGGGTATGTCCTCATTGCCGTCCTCATACAAGGGAGAAGGTCCACCAGCAGCACCAGCTCCACCCTGATACATGCGGGCTATGATGGGGTTGCAAATACCCTCCAATTCTTTCATTTTATCATCGAACTCATCACTCTCGGCCAGCTGGTTCTGATCTAACCACTGAATTGCAGCTTCAATTGCATCTTCAATCTTCTTCTTGTCATCTGGGTCAAGATTGCCAGCCACCTTCTCATCTCTGATAGTGTTACGCATGTTGTATGCATAATTCTCCAAAGAATTTTTCGACTCAATTTTTTTCCTATGTTCCTCATCCTCACTTTTGTACTTTTCTGCATCCTGGACCATCTTCTCAATGTCATCCTTGCTCAACCTTCCCTTGTCATTGGTAATGGTGATCTTGTTCTTCTGGCCAGTCGTCTTGTCCTCCGCAGATACATTCAGAATGCCATTAGCATCGATGTCGAAACATACAGTGATCTGTGGAACTCCTCGAGGAGCAGGGGGAATCCCAGAGAGCTCAAATTTGCCAAGAAGGTTATTGTCACGTGTTCTCGATCGCTCTCCCTCAAACACTTGGATTAACACTCCAGGTTGATTATCGGAATATGTTGAGAACACCTGCTCCTTTTTGGTTGGAATGGTTGTATTTCTTGGGATGAGAACAGTCATAACTCCACCAGCTGTTTCCAGGCCTTGTGACAAGGGAGTAACATCAAGTAGCAAAAGGTCCTGCACTTTCTCATTTCCTTCACCACTGAGAATGGCAGCCTGTACAGCAGCTCCATAAGCAACAGCTTCATCAGGGTTGATGCTCTTGCAAAGTTCCTTCCCGTTGAAAAAATCCTGAAGCAGCTGCTGCACTTTAGGAATACGTGTTGACCCACCTACCAAGACAACGTCGTGAATGGAGCTTTTGTCCATTTTTGCATCCCTCAAACACTTCTCCACAGGCTCCATGCACTTCCTGAACATGTCCATGTTCAACTCCTCAAATCTGGCACGAGTGATAGTAGTGTAGAAGTCTACACCCTCATACAACGAATCAATCTCTATGGTGGTTTGTGCAGTAGATGATAGAGTACGCTTAGCCCTCTCAGCAGCAGTTCGCAATCTTCGAAGAGCCCTTGGATTCCCAGTGATGTCTTTCTTGTATTTCCTCTTGAACTCCTGTACAAAATGGTTCACCATCCTGTTGTCGAAATCTTCACCTCCCAAATGTGTATCCCCTGCTGTTGCCTTCACCTCAAAAATGCCTTCCTCAATCGTAAGCAGGGAGACATCAAATGTTCCACCTCCAAGGTCGAAAATCAGAACGTTCTTCTCCCCAACACTGGTTGCCTTCTTGTCAAGACCATAAGCTATGGCAGCTGCTGTTGGCTCATTGATGATTCTCATGACATTCAATCCAGAGATGACTCCTGCATCTTTTGTAGCTTGTCTCTGGGAGTCATTGAAGTATGCAGGCACAGTGATGACAGCATTCTTGATGGTTGAACCAAGATACGCTTCTGCAATCTCCTTCATCTTGATGAGAACCATCGATGAGATTTCTTCAGCAGCAAATTTCTTCTCCTCTCCCTTGTGCTGGACACAAATCATCGGTTTGTCACCTGGTCCTGATATGACTTTGAAAGGCCATAGCTTGATGTCACTCTGAACTGAGGAATCACTGAACCGCCTTCCTATCAACCTCTTTGCATCTGCAGATCAAGAAAGGAACATTAACACTAGAAAATCAAAAAACCAAAGTCTTCAGCAGCTTTTTTTTTGAATTCCATTCCTTCAAATCAGCCCTTGAACAGCCTAAAGAGAAAAAAAAGTACTGACTTCTCAAAACATAGAACCCTCTCCAAAACTGACACTTATCATCAACAAACAAAAACTGCATGTGCACACCATACACAGCAAATTAAAGACCAAGAAACAAGAAACAAAGGAGATATAATTTTTTTTCCAAAAGACTTGTAGAGTGAAGCAGAACCTGCAAAGCAAACTACAGTACTACATGAGGAAAGACGCAAAATAAGCACTAGAAAATCCTGTACCAAATCGCAGGTCACGGCAGACATCTCCTGACCTCGGAAGTACAAACCGCAACTCAAAAACGAACTCAACACAGACGAGAACTCTTCCACAGATCAGGCACCTAGAACGAGACACGGCCTCCTAGCGGCAGATAGAACTGGCTTTTGGACTTTGGACCCGAAGTGAGACGGCAAAAGAATCATTCGCCAAAACAGCTGGGCTTCCATGCAGCACATAGAAGCTCAACAATCCTAGTCAATTTCCAGCAGATAAAAGACGTCCAATGTACAATCTATGTCATAGAGAAGATCACAGGCTCGCCAGCGATGTGATGGTAAGCAGATAGCAAACGCCTATCCTTCCATCCTTCCTTCCTTTCTGCTACAGAAAGCTAGGAAACAGAAAAGAAAAAAAAAAAAGAGCATCGGAAAAAAGAAGAGAATTACGTACCAAAGACAGTATTGGTCGGGTTCATGGCCACTTGATTCTTGGCGGCATCTCCAATGAGCCGCTCTGTGTCGGTGAACGCCACATAGCTGGGAGTAGTGCGATTTCCCTGGTCGTTAGCGATGATCTCCACACGATCATGCTGCCAGACACCAACGCAGCTGTAGGTGGTTCCTAAATCTATTCCGATAGCTGGTCCCTCCCCCTTGCCGGCCATGCTAACAAGTTGGAAGAAACGAAAAACAAACAAACAAACAACAGAATCAATCCGCAGTAATTAAGCGGCTGTACTCACAAACTCTAAACTACGAACCTCGACACGTGAAAAAAAAAAAAAAAAAAATTGTCCACAAAAAAAACAAA
>Ga0209208_10001331_pt1 | contig 34561 bp, 24 predicted proteins | sample S1TSphfallax_3_FD_187694 | JGI IMG/M metagenome (GOLD analysis project Ga0209208, IMG submission 187694) | Host-associated microbial communities from peat moss isolated from Minnesota, USA - S1T2_Fd - Sphagnum fallax MG (SPAdes) (version 2) | ecosystem: Host-associated > Plants > Peat moss >...
CACTTTGTCACACAAATCTTCAACTTGGTGAAGAAGCTATTGGCCCACCAACCCAACCCATGTTCTGGGCCTCTCCTATCTATCTCTCCATCCTAATCATGAGTGGGAAAGGCATACATGATGGTTTTGTGACAATTTTTTTGTGGCAATATCAGCTTTGGCTAGGCGTTAATGGTCACATGTTTACTTCCTTCCAAATGACATGCCCTAACTCTCAAGATCATGACTCTGAACATGATATGTGGCAGGTGGGCGTCAATATTACGCCAAACACCCACGAGTTTAGTGGCCTCCACCAACAATGCCACAATCATTCACATGTATATCCCCTTTATATATATATATATATATATGTCAATCATCCAGTACATACATATGCATGCATGTATGTACATACTTGGCCTCTAGGACCAGAATTTTTCTCACCGGCCCCGTACTTATACTGGGTCATGAATTCACATGGGGGATTATTGGGCTCCATCGATGGTCGCAAATCTCTTGTTTCCCACTTCTGACTACCCAAAGTCGAACTATTTTAAACAGGCCGACCATAAGAACCCCGACCAGAGTTAACCAGCACCCGAGTTAACCAGCACCTGAGTTAACCAGCACCCATCGGCACACTATGAAGGATGGATGGTCAGTGATCAAGAAACAGTTTTCTGTTAGGTTCCAGTTCCCGACTTAACCATGATGGTTAGAGCAGTTGTCTTCTCGTTTTTTATTACCTACCTGCTAAAAATCCTTAAGCAGGTTGCCAGTAGGTAAATAGTAAAAACAGCTTTTACCTATGTATAAGCCATCTAAATATACCTGGTGATTCCCTAATTTCTTACCTATCTACCGATATATATATATATAGGACCTACTTCTTACAGAGTAGGGTTACCAAAGTGAAGTCAGATATTAACTCAGTTGAGGTTCATCCACAACTGAGTTCTAACACGCATCCATCCAGTGGATGATGGTGCGTGCACTGATGGGTGCTGTTTCACTCTGGCCAGTTCTGACCCCCACTGGATTTCTATGTGATGTGTAACTGGTTTTGGTGTCCTGACTCCTGCACGTCCCACATGCGTGCCTGGTTAGGAGGTGCGACACCCAAACCAGTTGTGCAACTCCCAAACCAGTTACATATTGGGTAGAGATCCAGTGGGGTCAGACCAAGCAGGAGGGACATGCAGCCATCTGCGGCTGCTTCTACTTTTGGTATTCTGTAGTCAGCTTCAATTGTAATGTGAAATTGATGGCGGAGAACACAGATTGAAAAGGGGTGGGGGAGAAGGGGGGGGGTGTGGTTATGTTTTGGAACATATTATGAGAAAATTGTGTCTGTTGCAACTAAAAAATGTTTGATAAAATTAAATTACAACTAAAGAATTTTCGATAGAACTGAATTATAATTTTAAAATGTCTGATAAAAATAGATTACAATTAGATAGTTTAGTTGCAACAAACATGATTTTCTCATAGTGACAGGCCAAGAAACTTCCTTATCACCCAATGGATTGATGTCTTGGCCTACCAAGCTCGTCGTGCCTATTCCATCTAAGTACTCCCACCTAGTACTTATGTGGAGTAGGCCTTCCTTTTTGTTCTCTCTGCATAAGGGGGTGCGTACCTATGTCGCCACCATTCATGCCCCGGCCATTGGCCAAAAAATGGTGGCTAACACAATTGGGAGTAGAAATCCCAATTAGCCAATGAGGTGAGGCAACATGCACCCAAGACGCTCAGAATTTGTCATTTTGGGCCAAGGGGGGGCAGGATTTTGTTTGGAATTTGGTGTTCTCAATAGTTTCATCATGTTCTCACCATTTTTTCAATGGTTTAATTGTCGTGTTCTGAATTTGTTCCTCAGGTTCCCAATATATCCTCAATAACACCACACTTTATCACATAACATTTACAAAAAGTTCTCCTCTTGTAACATATAAAGATATCATAGAAGAGAAGACTACAATATATGTATCTACATTGGGAGTGGCCAAAGATTGGTCAATTTTTTTGGGGGTGATACACCAATCAAAGAGGCCCATCACCAAAAACTTTGGAAGTCCCCACAACTAATCAATATGAACCACACTAAGTTGTTCTATTAACTAGTGCACCTCAAAAGTTGGTTGTTTTCTTTGGTTTGCAGTGAGCCACTTTGATTGGCCTGCAACAAAAATGTAATCCAAAAGTTTTGACACACCCTCACAAAAGATATTTGCACTTGGCAAATCTTATTATTACAGAACTGCTTTCCTTTGGCCAGAGTATAAATGTTACGAGGGTTCAATTTTTGGGCAAAGGTTATGGGATTAATTATGGTGCCATTGGGAACAACTTGAGGAACATGTTGGGAATGCCAAAAATCCGAAATAGACATAATGTAGTCTTCTCTTTTGGGCTACCTACATAGTTCACAAGAGGAGGACTTTGGGCAAACACACAGGGGAGAAAGTGCTGCTATTGGGAACATAAGAAATAATCATTTGGCAGTTGATGAGAACATGAAGGAACCATATGGAATATACACCAAATTCCCAAAAAATCCCTAGTTTCAACTAGTGTTATTTATTTATTTTCTTCATCAGTTTTATTGTCTCAAAGGTTTGGAAAATTTCCAAAAAAAAATCATTTTATGTCGAATTTTCATTTTAAAAAACGAAAAATTTCAATTTTTCTAAAAGAATTTGTTGCCAAGTTGTGAAAATTTGCCACCAAAAAAATTCATTTGATATCGACTATGGACTTTGATTTACATGATTACAATGTTCCTTGCCATTGATTAATATTCTCTGATTTAGTTCAAGTCTATGGTTTCAAGTTGACTAGCTATCCATGTAACAGTGTAATTATTTTATATTCAATTATTTTTCAAAAATAAGTTTCTTGCCCTAATAACATGGACATGAAACAGCACATTAACATTATATAATAAAATCAAATTTGAGATTGACATAAATAACGATGAACTATTGGAAATCATATGAGAACATATGAGAAAAATAAAAAGGGGGAGATTATTAAATTGATAAACCTCTATCTCCTTTCCCATTATTCTTACCTCTTTCTCACATTTTAAAAGTGAAGCTTAAATTAAAATTTTATTTAATTATTAGAGTACATTCCATAAATCCAGAGCTCTTTCCTAGCCATGAGGTTATAGTCATAAGTGAAACTAATAGGTGACCAATTGCCCCCGACTTCCCAAACTAGGGAAAAAAAACTTTAAAAAAGTACCTAAATAAGACACTTTTCCCCCTAAGCCAGGAATCAGGGATCTTACAAACCATAAGGGCTCCCAAGATGTATCGAAGCACCTCACACTTAAAGTATGGTCCCTGGGACAATGGCCCCCTTCCATTGCATAAGGTACCATACTCTAGAACTAAGTTATTTTAGTGGGGTGTATATGGGCGTATTTAGGCTCTTTGGAAGCCAATATTGGAAGCCCCTTATCGAGTACATTGGGATAGGTGTTTTTCCTAAATGAATATTGGGATGCAATTAGCCAAAGTGGTGATTGTAATAGGAAGATATAGCAAAAGTGAGAATCATCCCAGTGAAAAATTTGGCCAATTTTGGTTATGAAAGTGCAAATTTTTAATCATCCTTTTAAAATTTGACTACTTATTGGAAAATAAACTAAAAATATGGCTACTTTAAATATATTTTCTTTGAAATTGAAACCTTCCGAAATCATTTCATTTTTGAGTTTTTGATTTTTGATTTCCTTTTTTTGCAAAATTTATCCAGTAAAGAAAAAGGTTGATGGTGATGAATTACAAATCTTAATCATCCTTCCATAATTATTTTTATCACTGAGAATGAAATATAGAAATTTGATGATATTTACTAATATTTCTCACCTCTGGCTACTCAAAATCATTTGATTTTAACCTTTTTTAAAAAATAATTTCGTTGGGAAAATTTTACCAGTAAAAAAAAAAATGCTGGCTGCATTGCTGTGGTATCAAGGATTGACCAGCCCAGCCAAGTGTTTGTTGGCCTTGCCTACCAAGGCAAGGATATGGTGTATAAATTCATTATAGAGCATAATAGCTTCAGGGATTTTGGCCCCTCGGCTAGGTAGTAGGCCTATTTTTATATGGGGATTTTTGAAAGATGATATTTTGGGTTGTGTTGAAACTTGAGATTAGTTATTATAGAGTTATGATATCTTGAAGGATTATAATTTCTTTTAGAGGTTTTTTTTCTGAAGATCATATTTTGCATGGTGAAACTTTTGAATTTCCATAATTCTTTTTTTGCCTTAAGATCCTTTTTCATGTATATGGCAAGGCCGAATAAATCAAAAATTCAAAAATGAAGTCATTTTGGAGGTTTTCAATCATAAGAAGCGAGAAAAACAAATTTAGTAAAAACTAGCCAGATTTCTACATTCGGGTTCCAGTGCAATATATATATATTTGAGCCAAAAATATAAAAGGATGATTAAAGGTTTGTACTTCCTATATGGATTATGGCCAGATTTTGGCTAAATCTTTTTAGAGATGATGGCTACCTTTTCTGCATCTTCCTGTCTCTGACTACATTTCAGCTACATTTGTACGGCAGATAATTTGATACCAAGACCAATACCAATCTATACACGTATCAGGGTTGGAGCCTGGTACTTGCCAAATACTGGTTTATGATCATGACCTTTCTTTTGCTTTGTTTTTAGTACATTTTTTCCCCTTCGTATGCCGCCGCCGCGTGCATGTTTCAGGACACGGAAAATTTCCCAATTATTGTGTCTTTCTGAGTTCATGGGTCTTCATCGTACACCGCGTGCTTATGCTTGAACACACACAAAAAAAAGATAAAAAATAAAACTCCCAATTGTTGTCTCCCTTGCGGTTCTTTGGTCTTCATTGTACACTGCATGCTTGATGAAGGATGTGAAATTTTTAAATAAAAATAAAAATAAAAATTGTTGTTGTGTACACAGTGCGACTAATGGCAGCACTTCAAAGCCCAAAATTTCTTCCCAAGTTCCCAGAGTTGAAGGAAGCAGGTGCTGTCCGTCCTTGCTTAGCATGCTTTTGCCCGTCTGCCTCGTGAGTGAGTGAGCAGAGTGAGTGAGTTGTCCACCATCATCACGACGATAACTGATAATGAAAATCAGTTGCTACGAAACCCCCTTAATTCCCATGTGCGTCGTGTACCCTCTTTCCACCTACTCTTTACGCGGAATTCATGGTTCAAAAGCGTACAACGGAAACTACCCCTCAAAGTTAGAGCTGTTTCTTTGAGCAATAATTTATTCAATAGGTAGTACCTACTTGTCTGTCTTTGCTTTCTTTTTTTTTGCCTTTTTTCTATTGGCCATTAGTGTGTACTTCTAAGTTCTGGCTCCGCCTCTCGGCCGGAGAACTATCTCCCCCCATGATTCATGCCCCTACCATTGGCCTAACTTAGGGAAAAATAGGTGATGAACACAGTTGGGAATAGAAATTATTCTGAGCCAGCCAATGAGCAACTGCAGCATGCACAATAGACTTCTTTTTTTTTCTTTCTTTCTTTCTTTCTTTTGGCCAAGGTTGGGGTGTTGGATTTTTTGGATTGTTTTGTTCCCAATGTGTTCTCACCAAGTTCTAATAGTGTTCTCATCAGGCTCCCCTGCCTTTAGCCTAGCTTTCAGCGAAATTTCGTTGCTTGGTGACCCACAAAGGGCCTACAATTCTAACAAAGGTTTTCTTGGGATAAAAAGGGTGAAAAGTCACCATATTTTGAGGGAAAAGATAGTAGAAATCACCATATTTAGACCATATCTTCTAGGATGTCACCTTAATAGGTAGGGTGTTCTTAGGAAGGGCTATTAGTCCAAGCCAAAAATAGTGACAGCCAGTAAAGGTAAAGAGTTCCTGAGTTCTTGACATGTTTCCCCAAAGAGTTCCGAATAGCACCTCACTTTTATCCCATATGCTTTGGCAAAAGTTGTCCTCCTTTCACCTACACTAGTGTGGCCTGTGCTGTTGGCCCTTGTGTTACCATGGCCTCAACTGATTTTTCCTTCCAAAACCTGGTTTTTTGGAGTTTATTTCAATTTTCAGCAGCAGAAATCACTTTTAAATCAATATCTCCCACATTTTGAATCCAAATCTTACCAAATAAATTCCATTAAATCCTGCTCATCAAGATCTTTCCAACAATATCAAAGGCACATTCCAATTCCTCTGAAATTTTCAGCTACGATTTAATTTAATTTTCAATGAAGAAATCATTCAATATTCAAGAACTTTTGCACCACATGTCCAAACATCATGAAACCAAGCTGATGCACCCCTCCTCCTTGAGAGCTTTCCAAAGAGACCAAGAGCACTATCTAAGCATGCTGGTTTGGTGGATCTCATAAGTACAAATGAAACAAAACAAAACAAACTTCCTTGCTTCATAGATAGATAGGTGGGCCAAATGGCAGGAACTCTAAACTTTTTTCGGGAGGCTCCATAGTTTCAATTTTTTTGAGTGATGGGCCAATCAAATTGACTCATTGCAACAAAAAAATTGAACCTGGGACGCACCTCATCTAATGAATTGGAGAGGTGAATAGCTAGGGTGTCTGTGGGGTTAAAACAAAATCTACTTTCGTCTATGACCTGTAGTCAAATTTGGCTAAGTCCTCATGTGCTGATCATTAATCCACATACCTCACAAAATTGAAACAAAACAAACCCAGGTCAAAATAGGTGATGAACACAGCTCAGAATAGAAATTTGGACCAACCGATGAGGAATTATAGCATGCACCCAATAGACACAGTTTTTCTTTTTTCTTTTGAGGAGCCTGGGGGATTGAATTTTTGTAGTTCCCAATGTGTTCTCACCAAGTTCTCCATGTGTTCCCATCAAGTTCCCAATGGATTCCTACAAATTTTCCAATAGCGCCTCAATTTGTCCCCCATGTTTTGCCCAATGTTGTCTTGTTGAAGTTATATAAGTGGGAAAACATCAGGACATGTGTTTCTCCATTAGGAGTGATATGTTTCTATCTTGGGGAGTCCCCAAAGTTTCAGAACTTTTGTGTGATGGGCCAATAACAAAGGGGCTTGTTGCAAAAAAGAATTCTGAAAATAATACCCTTCAACAAATTAATTTGGACCCAACTACTTTACCCTGGGGTCATTTTTGTTATTAAATAATCTTCAAAATATTAAAAACTAAATTCTCGAAAATATGAAGCTAAGGCATTGAAAACCATCATAATTATGGCAGACTACGATTTGAATAATTTCACTCCTCATATGACAATATCACAGTAGCCTAGATCATAAATTTTATAAAAATGACCAATTCCCTAGTTAACCATGGTAGTTAGCTCAGTTGCTTTTTTAGTAGGTAGGTAGTATATAAGCAGTCATTACCTATGTATAAAAGTGTGGACTAGGTACAAACCATATACTTACTTTACTTACTAGTCACCTATTTTCCTACCTATCTATTTATATATAGGACCTTTACTGAATGAGTTACCAAGTTGAAACCAAGTATTACCTCAGTTGGGGTTCATCCACAACTGAGTCATAATGCACATCCGGTGGATGGTGCACTAGTGGGTGCTAGTTCACTTTGGTTGAGCATCTGCACCTGTGGTAGTAAAATGGCTTGTACACTAGTTTTTTGATGAATTATAGCAAACAAAATAGTTTGTGCATGTACAATTGCTCATGAAGTGCAATGTTCTCCATTTTGTTGTTGGACCGATTAACATATGCCACCACAAACTCTTGACCATCATCATCAAGTTGGGTGAGCATAGCTCCTAACCCTAAAGTACTCTAATTAGTGTGTAATTAGAATGATCGTCCTCAGATGGGTCGTTTCAAAATGGGGGTTAATGAAAACATGGCTTTCACCTCTTGAAAGGCTTGTTTTTGTGGCTCATCCCAAATGAACTCATGGTCAATATGTGTCAACCGGGTTAAAAGATTTGGTTATGCTACTAAAAACTTTCACAAACCTCCGATATTAATTACACAAGCCATGTACATGCTTAAATATGATAGTAGCCCAGGGTTTAGGGTTTAAGGTTTTAGGTCAAATTTGATTTGTTGCTTCTTTGAATTGCCATAGGGGGTAAAGCAATAGTTTGATGAGTTCTAGTTAGTCTAATAGATTTGAAATTACAATCATGCATCTAAATTTGGAATTGAAGTCAAAATAGTTAACTTTTTCCGAGGAAAATAGAAAACCTTTAGAAATATTTGACATGTTGAATAAATAATGTCTACAAGTTGGTTTTTATTAAATTATAGACAAAATTTTCAAGTTAGTATTTTCAATGGAAATTTTTTGGCATAGTGTGGGTGGATTTTTTTATCGACTTAAAATTGGTTTGATACAAACGGATTTGTTGTGGTTGTTGATCAATGATTTTCTAACAAGATATTTGCCATGTTGCTACCTTTTATTAACAATTGCAACACATCCTTTCAATTCAAAGGTTCCTAAGTTATTACTTTTGCTTAGATCCTATGGCTAATGACATGTCCATGTTGTTGATTACTGGAAGTTTTTCATCACTTTTAATCTAATTCATCATCTTTCTCTTCCCTTTGTGACCAATTACCCACCTACCATAAATCCACCCCTACACATAGACATTCTCTTTCCCACCATGATTCATTCATCATTATTGTAAATGTCAATACTTAGAATGTTGGAACCTATAATGGCATTAGTTGATTATGTCAATATAAAGTTTTGTGCACATGAATGTTCCACCACAAGTTTGTAACCAATAGTCCATTTAAAGGTTCAATGAAAACTAAATTAATGATAAATGAAGTTGCCAACATCTTACTTAATAAGACCTTAATGCACATTTAAGCTTGTTAAGTGATATTAATGATAACTCCCTCATTTTAATTCCTTAACTCCTCAATATTGCACCCAAGTAATGAAAATTATAGATGTTAAAATGGCATAACTTTTATCAACATGTTTCAATCAAAGGAATTACATTAAATGAACAAAAGGGTTGTGCACTATGATATCTAGGTGCCTAATTGTCTTCAACAACATATCAACATAAACTCATGTTAAACAAATGCACACACATATTCACCCCCCTACACGGGGATAAAAACCCTTGGAACCATATAATAAAATTGATACAAGTTTGAAATATGTCTTATGGGGTTACCAAAAATGGACACCTTGGTTCCAAGTGGTGAATTCAAATGAAGAACTTTTGTTAAAAACACATTTCCAAAATTCATAATTGTTAAATTCAAAACCATGTTTGTCAAAGAAAATGTACTCAAATGTGTTTTAAAATGAATTTCAAAAATTTCAAGATCCTCTCCAATTTTGAAAAGGAATGGTGCACATTTGATCACAAAAAAAAAATTGAAAAAAAAACATTGTTCACAATTGTCTTGAATATGCAATTTAGGATTTTTGAAACAAGATCTATTTGCATCAAGTCTTGAAAATTGAAACTTTGCAAACAATGTCACCTAAGGAGGGAATGTTTTTGATAAACCAATTTATTATATTCCCTTTGTGATTTTTCAAAGATACAAAATTACAATTGTAAACATTGTTCACACACCAAGTGATTCATTTATTTTTTACACCCTTTAATATGTGTAATCACATTCAAAGTCCCCTTTACACAAAATCATTATTTCAAAAATCTAACTAAGGGAGCTCCAATTGGTTATTATGTGTACCAAAGGCAAAAGTAATCACCCTTAGCACCCTTCTACAAAGGTGGTGTTAAACACCCCATGTAAGTCCAAACATGCAATTGTGATTCACACCCATCTTCTTGGTGTTTTGCTTAAAACCAATGGGTTAAGTAATCAATGACATGACAAAACAAAATTGGCTATCCAAGGAGAATAATTTTGAAATATTTTCTCACAAGTTAACACAAAAGTCTTATGACCTAATAAAATGTCACAATATCCTAATATGTACGTGTGTTCATAAAATGAATATAAAATGCCCAAAAACACTTTTAAGAAAATGGATTAAACAACAAACATTGGTTACATTCCTTCAAAAGTGATTTTGGATCATTTGTATTCATTAGATTTGTTTCAAACTTATAAACATGTTCCCATATTATATTTGAAATATTATTGTAAAAGTACATAAAAACAAATTCAACATTAACCTAAGTAACCATTTCAAAACATGAAAATTTAAACAATTGTTACACCTTGTGTGAATCCTAATTACATGTTTGGACCCATGTGCCAACCCTTGGAGCATTGGTGACATACCAACATGGTGGTTGCACCACATGTAGACCCACACAATATACATCTGAAACATGTAGGTACTACTCAAGAAAAACATTTTTGAACTTTTTAATTTAAAAAAAAATGTTTGATTGGTAGTAACAAATTTAGGTCATGTGACCTCTTGTAGAATTATTCTGAGTTTGGTAGAGGGTATTGACCAATTTATTGGTCAACATTGCTCTTAACAAATTATTTCTTAACAAAATTGCAAGGTTGATGGTATTTGTTTCTTTCCAAAATAACATCCCAAAACTTTCCATGATTAGAGAAACTTTTTTAAAGAAGAGGTAGGTTCCTTTCTCTAGTGTTTAAGGAGAGGGAAAAATGTTTTGTTTATGCACCTTACAATTTTACAACAATGCAATGAAGTTTTATTGAATGTTTGTTTGAATTTTCATGCTTTTGATATTTTTTCTATGTTTGCATGAGTAAAAAACAAATTACTACATTAAAATTTTGAAAGAGCAAAAGAAAAAATAAATAGAAAAGGATTTGAGGGTGTGATCTTTCAAGTTTGTGAATATTTCTCATAGCCTACCAAAATACATTTGGAAAAAAGTTAATTGAGTTTAAGGTACAAAATTTATGTTTGAAATTTTAGAATTCTAGGGACCTAATTTTATTCTTCTAGGTTTTGCAATATTTTCTTTCACTTTTATTTATAACCTCAAAATTCATTTGGTATAGACAATTTCCTTCATTATTTTTTTACTTATTCAAATTTCATTCATACAAAAACTTAAACATTACAAGCTTATATAAGCTTCTTTGTGATTTGTAATTTTACAATATGTCATCAAGTATGTTTGTACTTGAAGTTAAGCAAAGTGTGTCAAGGAATTTATGCTTGAACACATCTTTTGTGCATAAATTTGATAGAAATTTGACATACTACAAGAATTGCAAAATCAATCCTAAAAACAAGGCTCAACTTTTTCAAATTTGAATGTCAAACCAAAGGATGAAACAACATCTACAACTTCAATAATTGAAACCACCCCAATTTCATTAACACTTCCAAACTCATCCTCTTACAATTTTTGTGGATATTATGGTCAAAATAGTTGTGGGTGTGGAGAATGTTTGTTCCTACCAATTTTTCAACCATTTGTGTTCAAAACATCACCTCAAATTCGAGTCACAACTATTATGCTAGAAATTCCAACCATGTTGTAGTTGGTACTATGGTAATTATCTTCTACAATAGAAGTACCCGTGACTTTAGTAGTCAAAGTAGTATTTGGTAACCCATATACTAAAATTACTTTTATTTAATCCAAGAATCCCTTTCGTTTCAATAATTGTCGAGACCTCCAATGGTTTTCCCTTTGTTGGATATATTCTTTATTTAAGAGGAAAGTCTTATCAATATTGGCCTCCAAGAAGTATAGGATCTAATTACCCAATTATGTAAGTTCAACACACTTCATTCAATTAGTACCTTTGGGAAGTGGCAATGGTCATCTAGGAGGTGGTGCTACAAGAGGTGGTGGTGGTCCTCCAAGGGAAGGAGGTGGTATTTCGTGAGCCACATAAGGAGGGGGTAGTGGACAAAGTTTGGCATGTGCCAATGGAGGATCAAGTGGAGAACTAGGTAGTGGACCACCAAATGGGGCCCTAAAAAAGAAGATCACCAGATGGAACCCCTAGAGGAGGACCACCAAATGGACCACATAATGAACCCCCAAGAGGAAGATTTCCTTGGAATCCTTGAAACCCACCTTTATCTCTAATTCCAATTTTAGTAGTAGCACCAATTTTGGTAGTGCCTACATTAACAAGAAGGTAGTAATGTATTCAATATACATACCTAAATATAACCCAGATGCACATAATCTAGGTTTTAAAAAAACAATAATGACATTTATGAATGGGGGGAAATTTTTTATGTTGGGTCACCCAAAATTATGTTTTTAATGGATTGGAAGTTTATTTTTGCAAATAATATTGAAACATTTGAATTGATGAACAAGTATATATGAACAAATGAGCATGTGTGAATGTGACCATGTGTGAATGTGAACATGGATCAAATATTTTATAACATCCATGGAATCCCTTATATAATCACCTTTATAGTCATGGAAAAAAATGTTATGGATGCTAGTTATTCCATGTTGTTAGGTAGACCTTTGTTAAGAGATGCCAAAGTCTCCCATGATTAGGGGACTAATTTGATTGCCATTGAAGGCAATGGCAAAGTCAGAATGATTATTGTCATTAAACAGTTAAATGGAACCATAAAAAAACCTAAAAATGTTATTGTCTAATGATTTCATCAATGGAGTTACTAATGAGGAGGAGGACACTTTGTTATTATAGAACTTCATCTATACTCCAACTTCACATTATTCAACATGAAATGAACTAAATATTTGAATACCCCTAGCTCATGAGGTTGAGTACTAATGTATTTCAATTATGATATTGTTGTCAAACATGATCTAAACAAATTATTGGCTACAAGATTCATTCAACAAATAGACCAAACTACATGGTTATCTTTTATTATGATGGTATCAAAGAAAAATAAGAAGTTAACAATTTGGATAAATGTTTACAAATTCAGTTTCTCAATAAAGAAGGATCCCATATCTTTTTCCATTTATCAAATAAGTCCTAAATGTAATAATAGGCCATGAAATCTATTCTTTTCTAAATGGATTTTAAGCTACCATCAAATTATGATTGCCTTGAAAACATGTGCAAATTTTATTTTTACCAATTGGGCCAAAACTTTTGTTTAAATCATCATACCATTTGGTTTAAAGAATGTTCCACCAAAATACCAAAGAACTATCAATACATCTCTAAAGGAATGGGTGAAAGCATGATCAAGTATACATTTCGTCATCCTTGTCAAAAAAAATATAAAGTAGTTGTAAATCAAGCCTTTAACATATCAAATTTTAAAATATTATTTAATTTAATGATCAATATGAACATATTCTTTGAATTTATGTCAATGGTATTGAAGAATCACATGCTTAAAGTAGATTTTAAGTAGATTTCAAAAAAATGCAAGTAGATTGTTTTTTACATTCTAGGTTGCCCAAAGAAACAGAATAAGCTTCAAGTAGATGAAATATTGAATTTTTGTACTTTCTTGGTTAATGACCATTTAAAATTTACTTATGTAGTTTCAACTTCCAAGGTAAAAATAATAATATATCAATCTTTTAATGTAAATATATTTTTGCACACAATTCCATTAGTCAATTTCAAAAATACTTTTGACTTACTTTTAGTACACTAAAGTTTTCCAAACTTTGTATACTCTATAAACTCAATATTGTGCACCATGATGGTTTAACAATGATTGAAAAGGTTTTGACTTTACTTTCTTGCATTTATGTGTAAAAATATGATTGTAACCATTCATAGCTACTTTTGTTGTATACTTGATTATGCTTTCACATGAATATCTTAATAGCTTTATGAAATTATTTCTAAATTATTTCAAGGTTTTTAATGACATTCAAACACGTTTATCAAAACTTCAACTTTGCTTCAACAAATATCAAAAGTTTGGTATTAGTCTGAATCCAAAAAATGTATTTTTTCAGTCTAGTTTGGAGTCATTTTGGGCTACATTGTTTCCAAGGAAAGGAAATTACTAAACTTTAAAAAGATTTTGGCAATTATAAAGATGCCACCATCAAAAAATCTCAAAAACATCTAAATATTCAACAAAATGATGTAACTTTACTATGCTTCATATAAAAAAATTCATTTATCATGGCACCAATATTTCAAATGAACTATCAAATGTTAGGAGGCTTGGGAAATGATAAAAGTTTTGTATGTGGATGCACTAATTTTGATTACATGTCGTTGGGATCTAAAATTTCATGTGCACACCAATGCTTCCAACCTTGCTGTGGGAACAATCTTGGCACATAATATCAATATTAAATGTGATTAATTCATCAATTATGTATTGAGATTTATCAATAATGTTGAATGGAATTATATAACTACTAAATATGAAATGTGATAATGCTTTACATTCAGCACAAATTTTTGCATTATTTATTGGGCAACAAATTCATGTTTTATATAGTAAGGCATTGGTCTATTTGATTTGCAAGTTGTAATTATCAAGATGAATTACTTATTGGTTGCTATTATGGAATATAATTTTTCAGTAATCTACAAATTTGGATGATCTCATTTGGTAGCCAATGCTTTTTCCCAATTACTAAATTCTATTGAAAATTTGGGAGTATTAAATCAAACAATTGACATAATTTTTTTACTTTATAACCAATCTAGTTGTAAAAGGTCCATTATTACCTACATTTTAGATGACAATCTTGCACACTTCATTAGCAAACAAAAATAAAACTTGGTTTTGAAAGCTTTATTTTTCACCTTGGTGGAAGGGCAACTCTACCACATGGGGCATGATCAAATTTTGAGAATATGTTTACAACCAAATGAGACTCAAATGATTCTAATGCATAAGGGACTAAAAGAAAGACATTTTTTTTGACAAACATCACATATTAAAAAAAATTGCACACAAAATATTGGTGGCCTCCTAATTACAAAGATATTCATAGTTGATATCAAAGTTGTGATCACAACTAAACAATAGAAATCTTCTTACATCTAGTATAGTTAAATTGATAATTATGTTTCTTATAGAACCATTTATGAAATAGGGATTTAAGCAAAAGCTTAGAATACCAATACAATAATTGTTACAACAAAATTCACCTTAGTAAATGACCAAGGAGCTCAATTTCATTAGCGATGCCATTCAAATTTTGATAATTTATTTCCTTTTTCAACATACCAACTCTATCACCTATTATCCACAAGGCATTACACAAACATAATCAACTAACAAAGTCATTAGAGCTTTGATAACAAATGAAATGATTGGTACAAACATTTACATATTACCATGTATGCCTACCAAACGACATTTAAAGTAACTATTGGTCATGTATACCCTTTCAATTAGTGTATGGATTTCATCCACTCATGCCTATTGAATATTTAATACCCACCAAACCATTAGATATTGAAATCTTTATTGAACCCATTCAAGTGCTTACTTCTCAAATTATCAAAATAGAGAAACTAAATGAATTTAGAGACATAATGCTAGTACCCAAAATCCAAAAACAATGGAAGCATGTTCTTTGGGATCATAATCACTACAAAGAAAAAAAAAATTCTTTAAAAAACTATGTGCTTTCGTTTCCCAGAAGCAAAAAATTTCATATAAGGAAATTCAAAAAATGATGGTTTGGGCTTTACAAAGTGTGATATTGCCTATTGAAGAATAATGTCTTACTAGTAACCATAGATAAGTTTGATCCCAATCCCATTTTAGTTAACATGCACAAACTCAAGCCTTACCAAGTTTCAAATGTAGGTTTTAAAGGATTGGCAACTCAAATAGAAGAGAGGGGGAAAGACTGGTAAGATAGGTTATAACCAAAAGGTGACATGTTAAACAACAAAGAGACTTCAATAGTAGATCTAGTGAAAGAGGATTAATTGCAAACTTTTGTTAGAATAAAAAAAAGTACTACCAAAAAAAATCCCATTTTATGGGTATTTTATTGGGTGTGTGTTTCAGTTTTTTTTTCATGTGATGCCTTTGGGGCATGTTCTTGACCCAATTTCCTTATCTTGTCATAATTTTAATTGCAAGGTCTTGTTAAAATCACAACACCAACCATGGTCAATGAACAATAGTTTAACATGAACACCTCCTTATAATCATAATTGCAAATCAAGCATATACAAACCTTGGAGCTTCCATTGGGAACAATTTATTGATCGACATTTGTTGAGTTGTTGATTTGGAATATGAAGGATGAACATTGTTTTTCAATTTTACTTTCATGAAATTTAACTTGAGAATTAAGCTAACCATTCATTTTGATTTCAATCTTAGGATGTTTGCAATTGCACATGTACTCCACATATATATTCAAAATTGGAACTGTGAGTAAAGACTAGCATGCTTGAAAGGTGAATATTGTCTTTTTAGTGTAATTGGTAAATTTTGATTACAAATATGTAGCATATGGTGCCATTTTGAATTAATATTTGTTGAATGCAACTTGTAGGTTTTATCTTATGTATCTTTTCATAGTTATGTTATGTAAAAAGTAGGGAGAAAGTCAATATAGTAGGGAAGGAAGATAAGTGATGGACCCCCCAACTTGGTTTAATGTAATTTTCTGTGAGTTATTCCATTTGTTTAAATGTTGATCATGTCTATATTGTTTTGTTTGGTTTTTTTGCTATGTATCCCCATTTGTCAATTGCATATTGGACCTTGCACTATTTGGTTGGCCATAGAAAATTGACACAATTAAATTAATATCACACATGGCCAACTTTTGAGGAAGTATTAATTGTGGTGAATATGCATCAAACTTTATTTTTTCTTTGTGACCTATGTGTGTATCTAAGTTCGTTTGATATGCGGCAAATTCCTTGAAGAGGAATGAGATAGTAATAAACATGGTTTTTAGAGAGATAACTTTTTTTGGTTGGTACACTTGGTTTTTCTTTTTATAATAATAAAATGCCATTGTGAAATTAGTTTAGAAAGCAAGGGGTCAATGTATGTTGGGTTTATTCTCTTGATTTTTTTTGCTTTATATATCTTTCCTTGAATTGTCATTGAACTATGTGATAATATTGACCAACCTCACAATTGGTTCACAAGGATTGAATGTTTTGTGTATTTTCATAGATTCTTAAATTCTTTTTAATTAATATGTGATCAACACACATTACTTTTTAGATATAACACCCACGAAAGAAATGTCCATGGTAAAATTAATTTGAATAAATAAATTTATTGTTTGTACAATATATAATATTCATTTGCCATGGTAAAAAATTGCAACAACTAAAAGGAATAGAATGAATAAATTTTTAATTATGATTTTTTTAATAATATTGGAAGCACATTAACATGGATACATAACAAGCAGACTAAGAACCTACAATTATAGTCATATGAAAAATTATAATTTACTTTCCTTTTCTAAATTTTTCCTTTCTTTGAAAATTTGAAAAGTTGAAATAAAAGGAATAAATTCAATTGTCCAACAATGAATTACCAACATTTTGAACATTTACTATTCTTAAGTTCAAATTGACATAGTCATTTTGGAGTATTGTAAAAAATTGCTTTAAATTTGAAACATTCATTATTATTTTTGTTATACTTTAATTGACATATGTTTTTTGAAATATAATGCCTAAGATTTTTGAATATGGTAACGAGTTATGGGAATCATATGTATTTTGCTAAAGGCATTTCCCCACTTTGACAATTCTATGTGTTGCTATTATTTGCATGGTAATAGGACCTCCTTTCAACTAGAAATTAGACCATCTACCTCTTTAGGTTATTTTTTGCATTGGAGAGTTCTCAAGTTCCCAAATATTGATCACCATTAATTTCATGTAGTTAGCCTCTACTAGGCAGCATACCCCAAAGTTGGGAAGGTTTTTAATTCTTTACATAATTGCAAGGTGTCCTTTTTTTTCACATTTTTTCATTTGTGAGCTCTTTTGAAGCTTCTATAAAATGTCTGTGTTGTTGTTTTTTCCCATTTTTTACAAATGGTACCATATTGTAGTCCTTTTAAAAAAATTGTAATCTTTCCTTATGAATATTTTGTTATTTATTTGTCATGCAAGCTTAATAATTCAACCTTGTAAAAGAGTGCATCGTCACCTTTTCTTTAGGCTTTGCTCCCCTTTTCATATTTTGAACCATAATAGAAAGTGTTTGAATGTTACTATCCTTTCAAGGGTAGACTAATTAAGTGCTACATCTTGTTTCCTTTGAAAGACTCTTCCACAAGATGTGAAACATGCAAATTTGCCTCCTTAGCTTCTTTTGGTTCAAGTTTGGACACATATACTTTAGAACATTGCACAAACATATTACATATTCCAACATCACTTTTTGATGTGTTATAATCTCCATCGAACTCATATCCTTTCATGCATCCAAACTTGCGATTACTAACATGTGTCATATTAATATGTTTCACCCTCATTTCCTCTATGTCGCTTTAGATTTACCTTGGCCCATCAATAAGTGGTTTGCTTTAGTCATGTTTACAACTGATTCCAATTGACCCAAAGAGTATCACCATCCTTTGTTCAAAACTTTGCTTTTTATGGGAACCCACCACTAACATATGCACATCCTCTCCTCATAAAGCACAAGAAGAAATTTCCTAGTGTATTTGGTGGGCACCCTCCGTCCATTAATATCCGCCGTAGGAAAGAGGAGGAATATTGTGCCTACTCCTGAAGAGTGGGAGGGAGAGGAGCCCTAAGACCCTTTCTCACTCTTAAGATCCCTCCTACTTTGAAGGACTAGGGTGTAATGTCCGTCCCCCCTTCCTATGCCTCTTGATCCATGTATGTTTAGGTTCTTGATATATATTTTTGCCTCATGCTTCTCAATGCATAAAGCTCATAAGGAGGTGGAACACTCCTAAAATTGGGGACCCACACTTGGGCCATTGCCTTATCTAAGACCCCTTATTTTGGGAATGTCCTTACCCTAGGGCTTTTACCTTACATGGAACATTTTCATTACTTTTGTCAACTCGTCAACATACAATGTTTCCTGGGATGGAAACATGCAGTTTTGGTGGACGGGTGACGTTGTAGTTGACCCTACCATAAATTTTAATCTTTTTTCCTTATTTAGCATGTGCTCACAATGTGGCAGCCTTGGAGGCGGCCGACACCGAGTAAAAAGAAAGAAAAGAACGAATTATTATTGTGATGGTGGTGATCTCGGAGATAAAGTTTTGTTCCAGAATAAATAAATGTTTCGGTGCTTAATCTAAATAAAGTTGACATGTTTTTACATTCTTTGATCGCTGTCCTCCATGTTGACAAGGTTGAAGAAAAACAAAGCCGGCAACAAAGCAGATTAAAAAAAAAAAAAAGGAAAGCCAAGCTCATGGACCAATTCCCGTGACTCCGAAAGTGATAACTATTCAAGTGTCTCCATAAGGTAGGTGTATTAATATGCCCTCCAAATACATTAGGAAATTTCTTCAAGTGTGTGGAACCCCAATCAGCCCTTAGATAAAAAGGATAATAATCCTGGTCAAGATCCGTCTTACGCGGGGTGAGTATCCTATCTTAGAGACACTAAGTTAAATCTCCATAATTTAAAATCTGGAGGTATCCATTACCAATTACGTCTGGGTGTGTGTCAAGGCCAATGTAAGATATGATAAGAAGTGTTAGTGTGATCCACAAGCACTAAACTTTAGTCTCAAATTTCAAAATATATAGGGACTTTAGTGTTGAATCCCCTAACACGATGCTAGCCATTTAGGACTTAAAAATCTATTTACCATGAAGATTTTATGTTAAGCTTACATTCACTTAACATTAAGCTATAACCCATTTAACATTCGGTGCCACATAGGATGCCACTTAGATTTTCATTTAACACCAACTTAACATCAAGTGTGAATGCACCACAAGCATAATATTGGTTAGTTTTCAAGTCAAGGTTATTGAGACAAGTAGTACCCATCCTCCAACAAGCTTTTTTGGTTACAAATAATAAGAGAACATGAAAAATTGCAATGAAAACCAACAATTGCACACAAAAGAAAACACCATTGATATACTTATAAATAAATTAAAAAAATATATACCTGTCTTTGAGAAATAGATAAAATATCAAAATTGCCTCCTCTTTCCTATTTCTAGAGTCCTATTTCTAGAGCTTCTAACTCCTAGACTTTTGAGCTAATTCTAAATTACTAAGGGCAGCATGCTTGACGATCACGTATTTCTCGATAAGGGTAGAAAATTATTTCTAATGTCAAGCTGTTGTGGACCCCAAGTGAATATGTAATAGTCGTGTAGGCCTTGAAAACATTGCCCGGTGCAAAGTGGGGTACACATAGTACATTAAAAAAAACAGAACCCGGTAAGTACATGGACCTTGCGCCTAATGCATTATGCTATTTACCCGGATGTTGCACAAGCCGCCTTCATGATCCTATTACTCATGTCCGATTCAATGCATGCCATAGTACATCATGTTTATGACATATCATGTGTTTCACACCGTTTCCATGTATGCACCCGTTCCTTTCGTCCATGGACACACTATGTAATGGCATAAATGCCACCCCCAATAATGGGTACTATATATTTAGCGTTTTGTACAATTTCACACAGACAATACGGTCATCCATAAAGTAAGAAAAACACAGCACCAAAACCCTGAGTTTGGTCATACACAGGGTGAGATTTTAAAAAAAACTGCAAAAAAAAGCACATTAGCATTCCACGGGGGATGAAACTCATAAAACCATCAATTTTGGTGGTAAACTGAGTTTCATCCTGTCTTTCCATTCTCCTGAGCGCCTCCACTGCTGCTACATATATTTTCACTACTCCTACTATAATTAATCTCGAACCTTGTGCATTAAATGCTGAGTTTCAGCATTTCATACTGAGATTTAATAAAAATGTCTTTACTTTGTGGATACCGCCGAAAGAGACGATGGGGGTGAAAGGAGGCCCAAAGAGAGGGTGAAGACAGGGTTACTTTATGGATAACTCTAATAAACATTCTTCGATTAAATGATTTTATTGAAATTTTTGTTTTACCTTGTACGTTCCGATCAGATATGTTTCTATTATTGAACTTGTAGTTTGTGTGCATTTCTCATTCAAACATGTGGTTTCTTCCAATTTCATTTCTCGTACCTTCTAGTCACACATGGTTTTTATTTATCGTACTCAATTTTTCTTGTACTTTTGGTTCTGGTCACATGTGAAGTTTATTCGGATGTTTGTTGCTTGTACATTGGGTATTGCAATGCTCATGACGGTCGAACAACACCACCACCATAGTAGGTATTGCAAAAAAATTCACCACAAGAGTTCTAAGGCATGGGAACAATGAACAAAGTATTCAATCTCATCCACCATTTTCTGTACAAGTAACTTCTCAACTTGGTTGTCATTTCTCCTCGCCCAGGGTCATACATGGGCTTTTTTTCAGAACATATTTTAACCCCTATGGTTAGGTTGGGGACACCCATGGATATTTTTATTGAAATAAATTTCCTGGTATTGAAATAAAAATACAGCTCGGCCCCAAAAAAACGCTGTTTGGGCCACACATGGTTTATTTGGTAATTATTTTACCTCCTACATTTACATGGGGTCCAACGTCTGTCATGTGTTTGTCATACACACTTCCCTCCCTTGTCATTCTTTTCAAAAGGCTTCTTATTTGAGTCCGAAAGGAAAAAAATTGGCATCAGCTAGACATCCCACCCGGCGCTTTTTATTATTTTTTTAATGTTTAAAATTTTAAAAAAATAATAATGCTAGAACACTTATGTGAGGGAGGTGGACTAGCAATCATCCACAAGAGGACTTAAAACCAAATTTGGCTAGAGGTCAGAGAGAAAAGTAGAACTTTTTTCAAACCCCATTATATATTGGTCACATGCAAGAACTATGATCTAAATATCTCGTAAATTTAACCTTTTTTTCCCTTGAAATATGGTGGCTTTGGGCTGTTCATATATTTAAAAAAGTCCTTTGTACGACTCGCAACTTGTTTTATTTTGTCACCAAGTGGCGAAATTTCATCACGACAAAACAACCCTGTCCCATCAAAATCCACCAATTATTCCCCATCTTGATGATACCTCCAACCCCGTTCCGCCCTGTTTTTTGGTGGATTGTGTGATGGACCCAAAGTGGGTATTACCCATTCCAAGATTTAGCCATATTTGGCTACAAATAGTCATGAATTTTTTTTCATTAAAAAAATTTACTTTATTGATGTTTACCTCCTTTGAACCATGGGTAGCAGCATTTTTCTTTATGGCTATTTTTTTCAAACTGGCTGACAAATAACCTTTTTTTATGAAAAAAATGTAAAGAAAAAAATCACCAGACTGTATATGAAGTTCCAGTAAGTAACCAGAAACAAAGAAGGATGCTTAAATTTTCTGAATTTCATTTTTGGCTAAATTCTCATATGGATGTTCACCACTTCAGCTCCAATCACAACATTGGAAAGAAGAAATCTGGCAAAAAAAAACCTTCAGTTAAAAAAACAACCCTGAAAATCTCATAATCATTTTATTTTAAATATTTAAATGCTTTCATTTCACTTTTGGCATAGATTTCACCAGTTTTTTTTTATAAAAAAGGAGGTTCACTCAAGGTATCATTACTGGCCACGGTGGACCAGCACCCACACTGGTTTTACCTTTACATTTTTTAATGAAGCCTCTTAGTGGCCATATTTAGCCCCAAAAATGATTAGATTTGGACTCCGAGACCCTGATTTAGTTTAAGCCCGGGGGTATTGCTAATATTTAGAAGCAATTTAAATGGATTTTGGGGTCTTTAGTTTATACCATGGTAGGTACCAGTGTGGGTACCAGGAGGTTCACTCAAGGCGTCATACCCTCTCCTCCCCCCCCCGCCCCCACCCCCACCCCCCCACCCCCAAACTCTCTTAAAGCTACAGGGCAACAAAAATAGGGAAAAAGGAAAAGGGGGTGGGTAAAAAAGGGGAGAAAAAAGAGAAGGTGGGCGGGGGGGGTGGGGGGGGGTCGGTTAGCTTTGTACAATGAAACCGGAGAATTTGATGCAATAAGTTACTACCCATCATGCAAGTGTTTGAACCATGCAAAGCACGTGCGTTTTCTGGCCTCATAGGTGCCTACCTGTTTTTTGGCACATCGTAGGGCCCAAACCCTTTTTGCACGTCCACACACACCCAAAACATGACATTTTCACACACACAGACGCACACACACGCAAACAAACTTTACATTTTCGCACTCACAAACACACAAAACATTTTCACACACAAAACATGAAGCTCCAAAAGATTTGAAAAACACAACCAATTTTTTTTTTTTCGTTTTTTGGGGGACCAAGTTCAGCGCTGCTTTTCCTACTCCTAACTTTCGTTCCTAACTTCGTTTTATCTGAAATGCTGCTGCTGCAACAACAACAACAACAACGTCGTCGGCGAGCAAAAATCCTAAGTTTCTAAGTTCTAACAATAGTCCCTTACTGTTGGTTGTTGTAACTACTACACCTCCGGAGCTTTGTGTTTCGTTTCTGCTGTTATTGTTATTGTTTTCGTGTTTGCTGCCGGACAATAATCTTGCATAACTAGTCTACGATCAAACAAGTCTCGAACTGATCGATCGATCAAACGACAGATCGACCGACCGACCGACCGACACAGACAGAAGACAGACAGACAGAAAAACAAACCAATCGATGGATCGACGCCGGCGCTGAGCAGCAGCAATAGTAGTTGTAACTTAGTTTATTTTTCTTAAATCCAGTTTCCGCAAGAAAAGTGTTGGTTTTTGCTGCGGGAACTTGCTCATGTGTGGATCTTTTGTAGTGGGGTTTCAACTTTCACGTGATTTAGTACTAGTATTTTTGTTAATATTGTTCGTAGCATTAGATTCATGACTTGAAGATCGTTTGTGACCCGTATGTACTATTCTGCGACGGAATGACGCTCGGAGCTCTTGTTAGTATTTCGTCTTGCGGGAAATCTGCTGCTGCTTTGGCCGACTTTTGGTTGCTCTAAGAAGTGAATAGGATTGACACTTCGGGAGAGTGTCGACGACTAAGTAGTGTGGCGACAGCCTACGCGAGTGACTACCTGACATCGCCATGGTGAGGGAGGGGGTGGCCGTGGATTTCTTGGGGGTTCTCGCCAGTCAAAGACCGTCAGCAGAGGACAAGAGTAGTAGCGCTCCAGAGGGAGGCGACCCCGCAGGCACGACGACGTTGGTGAAACCGCTTCCCGGCAGGACGTTATTATCGGAGTCGAAGCTGGTCATGGGAGGCGGCGACGTTGTCGACGCAGCGGCGATGGCCACAAAGCCGACTGCTCTAGTGGAGCTTTCGGAAACTGACAAGAAGGCTGCAGAGAGGGAGAGATCCATCTCTCGTTTGCGACAAGGCGCCGAACAGACTGAATTTAAAGGTAATTTTCTGTGAACTCCTGAACATTTGCTAGTTGGAAATCTTATATAACCTGAAGAAGAAGCAGCTTCTTGAGGAAGATGCTTAGGATTATCGTGATCAGGGATCAGAGAATCGACTCATAAAAGCAGGCCCAGAGGAAGAGGACAATTTTTTATGAAAAACTAAGCACTGGTTGCACTTGAGAATCATGCATAAAAAAATCGAACACTGATTACACTCGTGAAACAGGAAAAACCAAGCACTGGTCACACTTTTGACTGCACAACAAAGCCATTTTCAGAGCGTTTCGTTACTTCTGCAGACGTTGTTCCTCCTCCCTTAAGGAAAGGAAAAAGGCAATGACGTCTGTAAGCCTGTCAGGTGAGGACCATGACAGGAGTAGAGTAACTGAGAAAACATACGAGAACTACCTATGCAGGACACGACCTTGATAAGAATCCTTCGAAAGAGCTTGCAGGTGCTGCCGTAATGCAGGGTTTGTAAGCTGATGCCTGATCACGTTGCTGTGGTTTATCGAGCAGCTTCTTGAACTCTACTGAGTTCCGTTGAAAAGAGCAACGGCGTGCATCATATGGCCTGCTGCAACTGTTTATGTTAAAGCCAGGTAGTTGGAGCATGTATAAACAAGGTAGAATGGGGGAGCTTTAACGCTTTTGGGAAAGAACCAGTAAGCCTCTGAAATGGTGCAAATCTGACAGCAAAGTGATCCCAACAGGTCTTCCTGGCCTTCTTAGTTCCTGCTGAGTGAGAGTATCTCCTGGTGCAGGGTTTCAGATGTGAGGAGAGATCTGATCGCTCAAGGAATGATCAAATGGGTTGCAGGAAGGTGATTTGGCATTATTAGGTTGTGAAGCTCCAGGAAATTGAATGTTTATCTGTTTCTTTGGTATCTTGGACAGAGATGCAGCTGTCTTCATGGACTAAGAAGCCAGCAGATGCTCTACAGCAACAAAGAGCAGCTTCAAGTGAGGATGACAAAGCGGGCAAGACAAAAGAGACTATAAGTGGTGGTCTTGTGCTGTCTCCTTTGCCTCATCCAGAACCCTCCACCTCTCCTGTAAGTTTCCAATCCAACTTTTATTCAAGTTGTGTTCAGGTTTTATAGGCATTGAAGACCAATATCTTCATCTTGACAAATTGAACTGGTTGACTCATCACTGGTGCATGTTCATTTGGGGCAGGTGGGGTGGTTTCACAAGGCTTTACAACAAAACTGTAGGAAGACATCGATTGGAGATTTTCAGGCACCAAAGACCGTGCAGAACACAGCAGTACTAGAGGCATCCTCTTGCAGAGATATTGAAGCAAGAGGAAGTGCTCAGCCTCCGGAGCATGCAGAGTCACCTCCACTTTCTGTACAGATTCCAGACATGGAGCCATACCCTCCAGCAGCAACGCAGAGTGCAGGTTTTGGTTCCCCATTGCCAGTGCATTTTGGAGTGTCCAACTTCGAGAGTGGGGCAGCCACAGACAACCAGCAGTTTTCCCAAATGCAACACCTGATGCAAAATGGGATGAAACAAAGTGCCACTCTCGCAAGGTACCCATTAGTTGATCTCTTAATGAAATTACTCCCTTTGCTATTGGGTACACATATAATAGATTTTGCAAGTGCTTGAGTTGTGCAATTATGGCTTGACTGCTATAAGTTTTCCTGGGTACAAGTTGAACAGTATCAATCCTGTGAAGTGATTTCCTACTTGCCAAATGTAGCAGACCAGCTCAGGTGGGTGGAGCAGGTGTGCATCAGCCAACTGCACAGCTCACTATCTTCTATGCAGGCATGGTCCATGTCTATGATGAAGTCCCTCTGGAGAAGGTGAGGGATCAAATATTTTTTCTTTTGCTTGTTTTGTATAATAGCTTGTTCATTCTCCCTGTTTCTGTGAGATAGTGATTTCTTGGACACATATGAATTTTTGTCAGTTTGGCAATCACAGGCACAGGCTATTATGTTAATAGCTGGTCGAGGACATGCTCGGCCTTCCAGCTTCATGAACCTGCCTGGAATTGGAGGTGCATCTCAGCCATTCTCCACCATTATCCCCCAGTCAACTTCATCTTCAGTACCACCTACTGCACGACCTGCTACCACAGTAACTGCTGGCCCTTCAATACCCATCTTACCAACACCTTATGCAAATGTCCTCCCACGACCCATTGCTAGGAGTGTCCCTGTTGGTAAGCTTCATTGTCCTCCAAGGGCAGCCCTCTCAAGAAATTTTGTGTAGTACCCACATTTGACATTCTGGCATGACAGTATTGCCCTCAGCTTTAAGGTGGACCAAATAGTGATGTTTAGGATGTGTCTATGCAGTCACAGAGCTGCCACAGGCAAGAAAGGCATCCTTAGCACGATTTCTGGAGAAGCGGAAAGACAGGTATGATATTTACTTTTTAGTGTCCAACAAAGAAGCTAGATGTTCAAGCTTTTCTGCCAAATTCTGATCACTCTGTAACACTACTTGTATTTACCAAAGCCTGTGGGAGTATATACTGGGACAGACATGAACAGTGTGTGCAGTTGCCTTGACAAACATTGAATCTTGCAGGGTACGGGTAAAGGCTCCATATCCTATCAAAAAAGAAGGATCTACCACACCACCTCGTGACAAGTCTCCAAGCCCTCCCTGCAGCAGGCCACAGACTCGTTCACCCTCCCCAGCATTATTAGTGGGAACCAGTCACCAAAAGGTACCACCATCTACCAACACAAGAGATCTGCAGTGCACATCAAGTGGTAGTGAACCCAATTCTCCTACCAGGGCTCCTCCAACACCTCCACGACAAAGCATGACTGGAGGTATAATTGCAGGGTCTTCTGGAGGTAGAGACTTTGGAAGGCAACCGGATTCAATGGCATGTCAAAGAAAAAAATCACTACAGGAGGCTCCACAAGATGAAACCAGTGAAGCAATGGAGGAAGATGCATCATAACATTTTGCTGTCAATGCTGTAAGTGTAATACAGTTTCTTTCTCTGTCACATCTTTAGACCAGTCAGTTCTCAAGTGATAATTAAGATACTTGTGGTTAGCTATAGTGGAACCATTTCATTGTAAACCGTATATTAAGGACAAGGGGGGAAACAATCCTTCACAACTTTGAAGAAGGTATTCTAGAGGCACAGGTCACAAGATTTCCTCATCATTTGAGAATATAGTTGGGACTCAGATGTCTTTCAACCAGGTTTACTTTTAGTTCAATTGAGTTATACACAGTCTTTGAAACTGTAAATACATGGCAGATTTTGCAACAGGTTTCAAAAGAAAGTCTTATGAACAGAAGTTGCCATTGTATAATCTAATGAAAGGACAGGTTGCAAGGGTGCAACTTGTCCACGAACCTCAAATTGATTTTGGGTCAACCTTGCAGCCCTTATTTGTAGGCTTTTTCCAAAGACAATTGATTTTCTGGTACTCGTAGGGGGCCATGTTATTTCAGGCTTTTTTCTTTTCCAGACAATTCATTCTGGTGTCTTGTTTTCCCTTCAATGTCCTCCACTTCCTGCATTCTGGAAGTTAGGAGGTTGGGCTGCAGCTAAGCATTGGGCACTGTTCTAGGGAAGGAATAATGTTATTATTGTAAGTGAGAAGGAGTCGGTCCATATTGGGTGGGGCACACTGCACTGTTCATCCAACAATATTCTACACCAAAGTCTTATTCTGAAAACAACATTTGTGACCAGTGTGCTACACGTTGCGGAATCTTGAACACAATCCCGTGAAGGCACACACACACATTGAATGAGAGCTGAAAATTTTGGTACCTATCTGATTATACTCACAGCTGACTTAGTCTGGTGATGAAATCATTTTCCTTCCTAGTGTGCAAATAGTTTAGGCACTCCAAGTGTAGAATTGTGTCCTCAAAACATCATCCAGAGACGAGTCATCAAACCAGCACCCGCAATAGTACCATGCAGGATGGATATTGTGTCATGGACAGGAAACACTTTTTCCTACATGGATGGATGTAGTAGGATGGATGGTTTGTGGACTGGAAAACACTTTGTTTTTGGCCTCCTTTCCCCATAGCCAACAAGGTACTTACTAACTACAAACCACCTACCTGCATCTACCTTGCTACATAGGTACAATCCCTACCTACTTACCCACCAGGTAGTTAGCGCCTTGGAGGAACCAGAAGGGGCATGGGTACCATGGTAAAAACCTCCAAGTTTTCTGGGTTTGCTTTTAAACTATCCTTAGACTAAATTGAATTATGTAACCCAGCAACCACCAGTGCACTGCACACTACCTAGTTAACTAACCGAGGTTAAGTCAGGGTACAGAGAATGTAAAGTGATTTACTATCTAGGTGCTACTAGTTAGTAGTAGTTAGATATATGTGGATGGTTGTTGATACATAGTTGACCACTGTGGTTAGCTATGGGTCAGGAATACAATGAAAGAGTTTTTTTGCTATCCACACATCATCCATGTTGGTTCACTCTGGCCAACTAAAATCAGGGTCTCCAGGTTCATCCACAATTGAGTCACAAGGGCGTCTCCAGTGGGGTGGGGGGGTTGGGTGCACTGGTGGCTGCTTGGTCACATAATCTGTATGGACATGCCACCAAACTTGGGATGAGGTTCCTGTCTTCATGTCCTCACTTTCTTGGCTGCAAAATATTTTAGGAAGTAGTAGTATGTATTAGAAAAAAAACAAGGCACGGACGGACCCTTTCTAGTGTGTTTGGGAAACTTTCAAAGTCAAGTCAGTAAAGCATGGATGGATTAGGTCAACGTCCTAAAGAATAGGGTTCTTTTGTGTCATTGGGAGAAATTGTTAGCGTGCGAAAAAACCAAAACAACGCGTAAATGAGTTGAAAGTATGTTGTGAGGACCCACTCACCAACCCACGCCACCCGACCCCACACAGGAATAAAGAGGACACATGGAGAACACCTTTATAGGCTTCATAAATAGACCTCGTGCACATATGAGTGAATCATTGCTTTCCTGAAAGAAAGTGCTCTTCATTTTCATGACTCTCAGTTTTCCAGGCAGGCTTGCACTGTGGATGTGCAATCTGTGGTCCAAAGCCCAGAGACTTCTGTGACCCAAGTCTGAGAAGAGTCTGATAAAACTAGGGATGCCTCATTGTCATCAGCCTACTCAAAAGAAGGAATAAAATATTACCAACCAATATAAGTAACCTCTGAATAAAAGTGCCCGTGCCCTGGCTTCTTCTATGCCCATACTCCCCAAGTTCCAACCCTTGCCATTAGCCTAAGCAACAAATGGCAACCGTTTTAATGCTCATCAAATTCAGTCCTTCAAATGCCAACCGTTTTAATGTTCATCAGCATTAAGTGTTTTCCTTAACATGTTTTGGCAAATTTAATGTTCATTCAGCAAATTTATATTTGGCTTCATTCAGTCCTTCAATCAGCATGCTTTGGCTTCATTCAGTCCTTGAAATTGAAGCGTAGTTGTGATTCTTAGTAAATCTAATCCTTCGAGGATACTGCCTCATGGCAAAGAGAAATTGTAGTCCTTCAGACCAGAAAGAGATTGAATTGTCAGATCTATCCTTAAAGATTGGGTGGACAGTTAAAGCGTCTTTAAGGGACCAATCTTCTGGCCGGGTGGACACCTGAAAGCAGCTGCTTGGGTTAGGCTATAACTTATTATACAGCAAGAAACAGCTAGTGCAAAGATGAAGACAGATACAATCTGCACAATTATGGTATAATTATGGTCCTACAGACAAGCAGGATATGATCTGAACCAAAAGAGACCGGGTCATCAATATGGTTCAGTCATCTTCATGAGTCGACGACCTGTACAAGCTCAGTGTCATGTTTCAGCCAAGATCCAAATATACATGCCAACAAACACTTGTCAGCACGTTTTTTGCTGCGATTCCAGTTTCCAACGCTTAGCTTCAAAGAAGTGATAGAGACAGTCTACTACTACAAACTGTGTTTTCAAGGAGAAATCACGCGGTCCAGTCAGACCTGGCAGTGAGGACTGATTGTAGGTAATTCGTCAAACTAAGAGTTGGACACAAGATTGGGCACAGAAATCAATGTCTCTGTCCAGAGAGAAAGTGTTTCATGACCCACTATAACTTTGTGAGCGGTGAGGATCCACATTATGTGTACCCTGGCATTCAGACTCATGTGGATGCTGAGGTTTGGACTCTATTCTGTTTTACATGGATTGTGGAATTGCAACATTTGCTTCCATTGTGGTTAATTGGCCATTAAGGATATGAACGTTTTCATTTTGATTCAGGGTGTATTGCCATGATAGGCTTGCCACCCACTCTTTCAGTGGTGGCCCTCCATGCTTCTGGTTTGCATGTGAATAGGGCAGATGGGCCAGTGATTGAACACCTTGACCTCCATACTACCCTCCCACCTAGTGACCCTACTCATTTAGCTACCTTACTGACCTACTTCTTGGCCCTACCTACCAACTAACAACCAATCCCTTATCTACTCATCCTCTATCTCTTTCTTTTTTTGGCTGAACTTTATCTCTTGGTAAAACTTCTATCTTTTCTTAGTTTAGCTAAACACTCTATTTTCTCCTAGTTAATTTTTACTTTTCAACAAAACCTCAATCTTTTCTTTACTAAATCTCTACCTCTTGACAAAACCTTTGTCTTTTTTTAACTATATTTTTATCTCTTGACAAAACTTTTATCTTTTTCTAACTAAACTTTTATCTCTTGACAAAACCTTTATCTTTTCTTAACTAAACTTTTATCTTTTTTTCTTTAAATTTTTATTTATTGACAAAACCTCTTTATTTTTTGGTTAAACTTGTAATTCTTAACAAAACATTTTTACATCTTAGTTAAACATCTCTATTTCTTAGGTAAACCTTTCCACTACCTTATTAAAATTTTACTTCTTGGCAAAAAAAATTTAATTCCTAACTAAGCCTCTTCCTTTCAACAAAACTCTCTATTAATTAGGTAAAATAAATAATCAATGATTTTTACAAATGTTAATTCTTTTGGGGTTTTCTTTTTCCATTTTTTGAATAGTGGACTAACAATCATCCACAAAAGGACGTACCCAAATTTGGCTAAAAGTTTAATAGTAGAATTTTTAAAATGCTTAATCCTAACAACCAATAAGAATTCATTATTTCAATATTGTGATTTTTGCATTTTTTTCCCAAAAAGAAGCCCTTCTCTTATTCGCATTGTATTTTTTTTTATCACCATAATTGTTGCAACCCTGGCTTTGGGCTCGCGACTAAAGCAAAGGGGTTACAAGAGTGCGGGACAAGAGGAAGTTCGGGAGTCACATCACATACTCCCGGGAGTGTAAGAAAGTGTGAGGGAATGAACCCTCACATTTCCAAGGCAACTCCCACTTTGGGAGATGGAATCCCGGTGGACTCCCGAAACGTCAGAGAGCGATTTGACAAGTCAAAACTCAATGGCTTGTGGCATTCTTTATATTATGGGAAAGCTCTTGAAACGTGAATGTCTAAAATGGGCTCGCATTGCTCATTTGGACATCTGAAACACAAGTTATGGCCTAAAGAAAGGCCGAGAGTCAAACTACTAGTTTGACTGTTGACCAGAAAAAGTCGGGAATCGACCTGATTTACGTAGCTTCAGATGGCGTGAGACATACCGTTGGAAAACTCTCGACAAGAGCTACAACTTTATTTCAGACCGCACCTTGATCCGAGGTCTGATCGCAAAGTTATGGGGCTCCAAAGTCGCGAGAGTCCCAACTGGCGTGATTTTGGGTAATGGGAGTCCCGAGAAAGAAAAGTCATTTGGATGTGAGGCCTGTGGAGAGGTGAAAAGTATATTATAAGGGGGAAGGTGGTGGCTTCCCCCAAGTTCGGGCCGTGGTGAGTCTTGTGTGTTTGTGTTGCCCGTGGCTCGTCCTAACACCAAAGGTGCTCCAACTATGCACTAACCACCTTGTGTGGGTTGTGTGCAAGCCCGTGTGAGTGAGTGAAGCTTGTCAACTTTTCCTAGTCCCATTCCAAAGTTTCAGCACACCCCTTTACCCCTCAAAGTGTTGTGAGCTAGGGAACATGCCTTAACTCCTCCTTTTTCCGCTGTTTTCTACTTGGACTCACATTTGAATCTTTCAAGGAGTTGGGAGTGCGTCAATAATGTAAAAAAAAAACATTCATTATTAACATACATGAACAAAAACCACCTTAAGACTACTTTCATAGTTGCAATAAAATGACAATACTCAATTATTTGATCCCATAAAACAAACATGTATTGTGATAATGTTGTCCCATTTACATTAATTATATGTACTCCTCAAATGATAATATAAACTCACCACAATTGCAAGTATTGCATAAGGCTCTCAAATTGGGGTACATTCCAAATTAACAACCATTGAATTGGTAGGTTTAAATTCAAGATACCTAAAAAAATGAAACACCTTAATTTGGATGTAAATTTAATTGCAACAAATGAATTTTTAAAAATTACAATATCCCAATTTGAATTGTAAACTTTTATTGGCAATGCCATAAACTCTAAAACAATAAAATATTCGTGTAAAAAGAATTATTAGTTCATGACGCATTTGACCCATTAGCAATACCCACTTCAAGTTAGTAAAGAGGTTTTGTTGAAAGGTAGATGTTTAATTAAGAAGTAGAAAGGTTTTGCCAAAAAATAAAGGTTTAGCTAAAAAATATAAAGGTTTTGTTAAGAGACAAAGGTTTAGCAAAGGAATAGAGAGGTTTTGTTGAAAAGCAAAGGTTTAGCTAAGAAATAGAAAAAGTTTCGATAGGAGATAAAAAGATTTTTCTATCAAATATAGGTTTAGCCAATAAGTATAGAAGTTTGGCCCAAACGGAAAGTTTTAATAAAAAAGTAAAGAAACTTTGTTGAAAAGTTGTGTCTAGAGTTTAAAATCTAGTTAAGAAGATATGAAGGTTTTTATAAGAGGTAAAAGTTTACCCATGAAGCGATTTTAAAAAAATTGAAAGGTAGAATGTTAGTTATGCAAAAAATATGTCTTGTTAAAAGTAGAAGTTTAGCCAAAGAAAGATAGAAGTTTTACTAAGAGGTAGGGGTTTACCTAAGAATATATAAAGATTTTGTTGAGATGCAAACATTTAGTCAAGAGATAGAGGTTTTACAAAAGCTAAAAGTTTGGTCAAGAAAAAATAGAGATTTTATCCAAAAAAAAATGTTTATTTAAAAAATAGAAGTTTTGTCAAGGGATAAATGTTTAACCAAGAAGAGATAGAGGTTTTGTCAAAAGATAAAAGTTTAGAAAAACAAGAGATAGAGGTTTTGCCAAAAGAGAGAGAAAGATAAATGATAGGTATGTAGTGGGTTTGGGTGTTAGTTGGTAGGTAGGGCCAATATGTAGGTCAGTAGGGTAGCTAAGTGCGAGGGTAGCCCAGGGGTCAGGGTTAGGGGAAAAATGGCCAAAATAAAAAGAAAAAATATATCCAAAGGTCAGGTGCAAAAAAGGTTGACTGTGGTAGAATGTTGGTTAGCACAAGGTCAGGAGCCAGATGAAAAAATGCAGCCCATCTTATGGACAGAATGGTCAACTGGTGCATTCATGGGTGCTGGTTTACTCTGGCCTTCCAAAAGGACAAGAGACCAAATAAAATCAGCTAATGATGGTGTTAATTCTTGTTCAAAGTTTATTGAAATTTGAATAAACTCCTTAATTCACCAAGGCAATGCTTAACAACAATGCAAGGCACAGTTTTGAAGTTGCTGTTTTTAAGAGCTACCTACAACGGGCCACCAGTGCACCATCCACTGGATGTCTGTTATGACTCAGTTGTGGATGATCCTCAACTGAGTTACTACCCGGTTTCATCCTGGTAACCCATTTTATAAGAAGTAAGCATATAGACAGGTAGGTAACAAAATAGGGGACTACTAGGTAAGTAGATAGTTTATACATAGTAGGTGGGCGTTGTTTTTACTACCTACCTAGTTGGTAGGTAGTAAATAAAGCAACTGAGCTAACCACCATGGTTACCTCGTGAACTGGAACCCAACAGAAAATTGTTTCCTAATCACATATCATTCATCCTTGATGGTGCACTGGTGGGTGGTGGTTCACTATGGCCCTTACAACACCCTAGTTAGCCCTTACGCACATACTAACCATCTACATCTTATCCCGAGCCACCCAAGGCACGCCCAAAAATATTTTTAACATGATCTTGTGACCGGTTATGGGGTGGCCAAACAACAACCTAATTACGGCTACTGGGTTTGGAAATCGGGTTGTTTGGTTTAGGGGTTTAAGAAATTAAACCTGCTGGAAAAACGGACTGAAGGAAGGTGG
>Ga0209208_10001332_pt1 | contig 34485 bp, 26 predicted proteins | sample S1TSphfallax_3_FD_187694 | JGI IMG/M metagenome (GOLD analysis project Ga0209208, IMG submission 187694) | Host-associated microbial communities from peat moss isolated from Minnesota, USA - S1T2_Fd - Sphagnum fallax MG (SPAdes) (version 2) | ecosystem: Host-associated > Plants > Peat moss >...
CAAGCGACCAAGAGCTCAAAATCTGTGCAAAAGCACTTGTAAGCACGTTGCCAACAGGATGATGCATTGATTGGTAGTTGTAAATGGGCATTTGAGTTCTGAGCTTCTTGTCATGAGAAACTTACCGAGATGGAACTGGTGACCACATTTCAACTTTGCAATTGCTTTTCCCCCACCGTCATACTGACCATTTCCAGACAGAAGGAACATAGGGGAAGTGGACATGCACACAACATGCTAGGAGTAGTTGTAGCATGCTACTTCTGTTGATCATGATGAGGCTATTGCTACTTGAGTGTAGCTGTGCGGGTCATGTGAGCAGCTCCTCCTGCTGATGCTCCTCCTGGTCTCCAGCACCCACACCCACAAGCTCCTCGCCAAAGCAAATCAAGAACCCAAGAAGCTCTGTGGCTTTGGGGCTCAGGGTTTGCGAGGGACTCAATTACGCCAAAAAAACATTTAGCATCAAAGAGAAATGAAAAAAATTGTTGTACCTCCTCCAGGAACTCTTGCGCATTATGATCCCCACTACCACCACCACAACCATGAACTCTTTTACTGCAAAAAGAGCTTTGAAATTCTAAGAGAGAAATGTGCTGGTCAAAGAAACAAAAATCTGACACCCAAATTGAGAGAAAAATGCGACGGCAATTATGCAATAGATCGTAGTTTATGTGCAATTTGCAAATGACGTCCAAGAAAGCGGAAAGAAATTGAGAGAAAAATGCGATGGCAATTATGCGATGGATCGTAGTTTATGTGCAATTTGCAAATGACGTCCAAGAAAGCGGAAAGAAATTGAGAGAAAAATGCGACGACAATTATGCGATAGAGCGTAATGCTATAAATCCCAATCCATTATGTTTTCTTCACTATCAAAAACTCTCGGCCCCAATACTCCAAAATTTCATACCATTTTTCTGTCTACAGACAATCATCTAACATTACCCTAATTAACACACACTTCTTGCATCATCAACTGCTTCTTCTACCATCTCTTGCTCCTTTGCAACCGGGAAGAATGTAGTCCACGATGAGAAAGATCTTGCGCAAGCTCGCTCTATCTCTGGACACACAAACAAATTGTGTCCAAAGAGAAATGCAGTAGTTGATTAGAAAATGAAAACGGTTTCCCGTTGTTGACAGGTCGCCCGTTGCTTCACCGCCCCCTTCCTTCCCCCACCCCTCAAAACCTTTGTCACAGACAGACGGACGTAGTGAATTTATATATAGGATTTGTCACCATTTTTGGCTTGAACTAATGGTAAGGGCCCAAACTATGGGGCATAATGGGGTAGATTACAAGGCACATTGCATGAATTTTGTTATGCAAAACTTAAGTTTTTTAAACTTAATGAACAAAATTGAAACCGTCTTTGCATTTATGAACAATTAATTTATTCATACCCTCAAGCAACATGATGTTGAGGCACCAACTTTTTTAAAACTAAAAGAAATCACAAATGTTTTATTGAAAAAATAAGTCCAAAATACCCCCTCCCCCATGATATTTTGGTCCCCCTATCCAACTAGACCGAAATGCCCAAAGGGAAGTGATATAGAGTGTTCCAACCATTCTAGAGGAGACCAGGCTACTTACTTTAGGGTTGCACTAAAAGCCCTAAAACTAGAACAAATGTAAGGATATGTAATCACCCTATTTGGGATTATATGTTGTTTGCAACTACTTTTGCAACTATTCACCAATTTCACCAAATTTGGTGAGGATTTGTGACTATACTATGATTAATGTGCAACTACTATCTTTTTCATCCTTCTAGGTGAATATTTTAAAAATTATATTCATCATGAATAAACCCCCATGGCCCATTAATTTCATGCTAAAATTTAGTCACAAATTGAGGTATAATGTGTATTATAGGCATCATAAACATACATATTTGGGTTGTACAATTAAAAAGTCTATTTATATTCAAATATGTATTTATTTTGAATATTATCATCATATTTTAATGTAATTTTTTTCAAAAAAAACATTAAGGGTATATTAAAGTTGTAAAAAATGATTTAGATTTATATTTTTTACTATCAATAATTATGATGCAATTATTTAATATTTTACTAATTTAACCAATATTAATTAACTGTAAATAATTGATACAAACTAGTTAATATTTAATATCAAGAAAATTGGAATTAAATACTCCTCGAATTCAAGAAATTTAATATTGATTAATAAATAATTAGTTGAAATTTATTATTATTTATTAATATGTATTTCATCATTAAAATTAAATATCAGTTAACAAACTATATTTGATTATTATTTAGGTGATATTTAATATTTAGGCACTGATAAATATTATTTATATATTAAATATTTTAATACATAATTCATAATTAAATATTATTTAATTTTTTACCTGTTAATATTAACAAATTATTCATTTCAAATCAATCAATCAATAGAAAGTTAGAATTTAATATTCAATAATTTAGAATTAATATTTTTTATTCATTCCTTAAAATTAAATAGTAACTAATAAAATTTTAAAAATAATTAATTGAATGTACAGAATAAATAAATTACTATTATTCATTATTTAGTTAGCCATTAAGATTAAATACTACTTAATAAATAAATAAAATTAATTGATTGATTGATATTACATGCCAAATATATTATTATTATTTATTATTTATCTAGTCATGAAGATTAAATAAATTTTTATTACTTATTTATTATTTTAGTTGTATAATTAATTAATTCACTAAAATTCGTTATAAATAAATTATTTAGTCATTCAGATTTAGAATTACTTAATAAACTAAAATTAGTTATTAATCAATTGAAATTAATATAAATTAATGATAATTATTAATTTTTATTCATTAATTTTTTATTATTTTATTAACCACTTTATTAACTGATTTAAAATAAAAATTATTAATCTTTAAACATATTAATATTATTTATTTATAAATTTAATATAAATTAAATAATAATTAGTTGAAATTTAATATTCGAATAATTATAAGTAATAAACTAAAACTAGTTATTAATCAATTGATATTAAATATTACATAAATTAGGATTATTGATCAAATAGTTTGTCAATAATTAAATATTAATCAACTAACCAAAACTAATTAATTAATCAATTAATTGCTTGTTATTGATTTTTAAATATTAAATAGTTATTTATTCTATTTAAATAATTAATTATTACTAAATAACCATTAATTAATATTTTATCATTTATATTTATTAATTTACTAATTTAATTATTGACTAATTAATAGTAACTTTTAATTAATATTTGATGCCATCACAACATATTATTATTAATAGGTAGATACGTAATAAGTAAATAAGTAGGTTGGTAATAGGTAAGTACTAACAAAATAGGTTATAGAAATTTAATGAATTAATTAGTTAATTAATGAATTATTTACTTATGGAGTTGACACAATTGGAAAGGAAATCAAATTGTATGGGATAAAAAAATCTAGTGATAAATTCTTTGTAAATTATTTGCAACTAATTGCAATTCACTTTTTTATCCCACATTGTTTGGTTTTTCTTTCAAATGTGTCAACTATATAAATAGATGCATCATGAATGTTAAAATACACAAGATTTGTTAAATGGGATGAGCCAATTAAAGAAGTTTAGCCTTAATTTGGTTAAATCCAAAATAAAATAAAACAAATTCATAAATGTCTTAAGACTTACCTACCTACCTATTTCAACCTATTTACCTACCTTGGCTTATTTACCTACATACCTACCTACCTACTTAGGCCTATTTACTTATTTACTTACTTATTTATTTACCTTCCTACTTAAGCCTCTTTAGCTACCTATTTGCTTACCTACCCACCTATTTTTATTTAAAATGTTTCAAAAATCATAAATGTTGTCACGTGGCACAAAATTATTTGTCCATTTGTATGAATCAAAGACCTTAAAAAAATAGTTGAGATAAATTTTTGGGAATAAATAAGATTTATTTAATATTTATAAAATACGCCAGGTGGTAACACATCATTAGTCATTAGAAATTGGTCACTAATTGCATGATAGTTGCATGTGTTATATGGTCAACAAATGAAAAATATAATCAACTCAAATACATATTTCATCCATTGTCTATGTGATGACATCATCATGAGATCATCATTTTATAATTAATGTTTTATGCAACTTGTCCAACACAGCTATAAGTGATTTTAGTTGCAAATGTCATTTGCAACTAAAAATTAGTTGTAAATTGTAGTTGAAAATATGTAAATTTCTGCTAGTGTAATGTTGAAAACTCATGCTACAATCATAAAAGAAATACGAACCACATTTGATGTGAAATCTACTATATGTGTATCATTCGCCAACAAAAGGAAAACACAAATTGGGTGGGTTATTGCTATAAGGCAAAAAATGCAAAGATGAGCCATATCAAACAATGCTCTTCCAAATGGGTTCCCCTATCATGTTCCTAATTCCGATGAAATGATTATGAGATCCCCATGTTAGGAAGCTTGTAAAAAATATAGTGGGGATGGGCATGCATAAAATTGTTGAACAAATGTGAAAATTTTATCCATAGAATGAAGCGAAGATCGTAATTTTTGAAAAATGGTTGACCATGACATCCAATTGAAGGCATTACAAACATCCATTTGTAGCACCACCCATTTGGGTGTAAATTTAACATCATTTGAATACCATGAACCATTGTCTCGCACCCATCATGAATCATTACGCAAAACCATGCACATATTGTTCGAACGTACTCCCGTACATAAATAATAACTTGTGCACAACATAATCATGCTGATGGAGGTGGGGTAGGATTTGGAATTGATTCCAAACATTTGCAAAAAGTTAAAGTGAATGTTTTAATTATTTGTTCTTCTTGTAATGTTTCCTAATCACCACTCATGTATTGACATAAACAAGCACAAGTCTTTTAGTGTGCCCTTAAAACAAATGACTACTTATGAGCGATGCATGTAAATTAATGTCATGCTAAACCCCATTGCACCAAATAAACGAATGTAAAAAGGATGACAAATGCAAGGTCGCAAAAAAGAAATTCGTATGGCTAATATTGAAGAAGTTATTAGTGGGTGTGATGTTTGAAACAAAAAGAAGGTTCATGGACCAAAAGAGGATGAATGGATTAATTGAAGTAAATTAAATGGGATGGGAATGATGGGTGAATGGATGGAAGCTAAAACACAATTGGGCATAAGGGTAAAGTTAATTATTAGTTTTCCATCAGGTGCTTGTTGAAAGGGTTGGGATGCCTAACAAAATTTTCAATATTTTGGGGATGGAAAACTCACAAGATCTACCATGCCTATCCTCGGCCTAGCATCGATGATGCTTATTCTTATAAGGTGATTGCTAGAAAGAATGCATTTTCAACCTTTCCAAAATGCACAAAATGAAAGTGAATCAAAAGGTGAAATATAAAATGAAAGGTTGAAATGCCCATTTTCACACGTCGAAAGACATTTGGATTTACAAAAGATCCTTCAATTGATTCCCAATCCAAAAAATATATCTCCAAAGAAAAATGGTTGTGTTAAAAGCAAAAATGAAAAAAAAGAAAAAAATTAGAAACAAAAGCCTTTAATATTTTGTGTTTACATTCATTCATTGTGGCAAAAACAAAACAAAAACAAAAACAAAAAATAAAAAAGAGTATGAAAGAAGTAATCGATTAATAAATACATCAATATTTCTTTAGGTGAATGCTTGAAGGACATCATTGCTTGTGAAAATCTTACAAGTATACTTAACATTTGTGGAAGTATAGGTGGAATTCACATTCCTTTGGGAAACCTTCCAAACAAAAGAGTGAAATTGTTTATTAGTGATGTTTTCAATAAAATTTCATAATATTGTGTTGCAAATTATGTTTGATGTAGACAAAATCTTTTGGAACGTTTATGTTTGCCAATTTGGAGGGGTACATGATGGTGGGTAGTTTAAAAGGTGTAGCCTATATGCATAATTGAAGTATTTCGAAATTCTCCAAAAACTAATTATTATTTTTGAGGTACAAGATGCATTCCATTTTTAATTGGTGATGTAGCTTATCCAATTCATACATATTTGTAAAAAAATTGGAAGACTCGAAATCTTGGAAATGTAGCAAAATAAGATATGTTTCCAACATGAATTTAAGGAGGGTGGTCATGGAAAATGCATTTGGTTTTTTGAAAAATAAATGGAAAATTTTGAAACATTTTAAAATTTAGAGTTGATAAACATCATTAATTACAATTGCTTGTTATGTAGTTCACAACTATTGTGAAATATGAGGTGCACCAATATTTAAATTAACAAATGTAAAAACAAGATGTGACAACCTAATGGGGTTTGGTGTTGATAGATTGCTTATCAATTTAGAAAAAACAAGTAAGTAAAAATAGAAGATGAAAAACTAAAGAAAGTTCTTTTTGAATAATGGGTGATTAATCATTCAATTGTACAATGACAAAATAATACAAGATGAGTTTTGAAATGGAATCCAAGTTTTTATTCCCACAAATGGAAATATAAATCAAAATCAATTGTCATTACTAATTTTTTTTAATTAACTACCATTACCATTTGTGGTCTTTGATTTCAACACATCTAAAAAGAAAACAACCAATTGTAATTGACCTTGTATCATCATTTGTTTTTTATGCTTTTCATTTTACAACATTTGAGATATGATGAATTTTGTCATTTTCCATTTTTTAAATTCAATTTCCTTCATCACATGTGTGAAATTATTGATGGCATTTGTAGTTATAAATGAACCTATAGACAACCACCTCTACTTCCATTTTAACTTCTCATTAAATTTCCTTTGCACATTACATAATTTGCATGCCTTAATTTTAAGGCTATTAAAATTAATAAACAAGGTATTTTTAACATTTGCATTGTTTTCCCCATACACAAGAATTTGTTTTTCAGGGCTTCTAAACATTTGAAACATTTGAACATCCTTTTCATCATTAACATTCACCAATCTTAAAATTCATCACACCTTGATCTTTGGCATTAAACGTGCCATTTGTTTTTATAACACTAAAAAAAATGTTATCAAAACATTCAGACCATGGCCAATCAAATGTAGGTGCATTAATTATATCAATATTCTTCTTTATTTAATTTTTCTTTTCTTTGTTTCACAAATCTTTTTCATTTTTGTTCACTTGTCTTGAACTTGCTTCCAATTCCATTACACATCATCTAAAAAACCTACATTCATAATATCTACAAATGTTTTTTAATTGCTTTCCTAAGTGGCTGGAATGGTATTTTCAATAATTGTTTTCCACAAGGTCTAACATGCACAAAACTAACATTTGTCCATGATCTCCCAACATGTTTTTTGCCTACCACATTTCCTTCACAAAACCTCAATTCTAAAGTTGTTTTCTTCACATGTGATGCAAAACTATTTTCTTCTTCCTCATCAAGCAAATAACCAAAAAACTATTAAGTAATTAATCCTTCACACTCATAAGGGAGAAATGTGGAACTATAAAAAAGTGAATTTACTACACTATGCTATTTTTCATAACCATAGTCAATTTCATGGTTGTTTTTAATGATCAAGTAAAAATGCATTTTCTTTTGTTCATGCTATTCAGCATGGTCATGATCAAACTAACACAAAATTATTGCAAAACTATTTCACACACTCCCACATTGACAAGTTAACAAGAAGCATGTTACATTGCATTGGGCTTCCATTAGCCTTGTTCACAATCTCTCTACTAATGATCATTTTTTTTATTGCTAATATTTCCACGCAATTTCCAATCATCTTTCATTAATTGAAGGCTTAAGGTTTAAGGTCAACTAATATTATGTTCATATAAGCACATATCTTAACTACATAGAACCTTTCCTTGGAGGCCCACCATTAATTTTTCCTTATATTTGAATTAATTATGTGTTTTACTATGTGTTTGGGAATTACTTGAGTTGCAAGGGGCAATTGGAACCCCAACCTTAAAAAGCAAAGAGGCTATTTAAAGCTAACCCTAAATTGTAAGCCTCAAACCCTAAACCAAAAGAACCTACTTCCGTCTTAGAAGACTTGAAACGAAATCTTGGCTCATATCAAGTGTTGAGATTGTCACTCAAAGAAGACGCCAGGCTTAGTTGCAGCGGTGCCTTCTAATGACCTTCCTCTTTCAGATCCTTGCCAAGATTGCGTTCTTCTGTTTACTATTTCACAAGGAGCTATGCTAACACAAGACATCAAGACAATATTGTAGAGAAAACAGGGAGCAATGAGGGCAAGTATTCCGGAAGGGCAGAGGATGGATATACTGTAGGAGTGGTAAAGCATCACTGAGAAGGAAGAACAATGAAAATGAATCCAGCAGTCACTGATTGAGATGGAGAAGAACGACAGAAGCGAGATGCAGTGGTGAAGGATGAGCGAACAAATCTCAGGCAGTGTTTGTTTTTCTCGGTTGCTTTGTCATCGTCGCCGCCAATTACATCTCCTCACTTCCAGACCCTCTCAAAGATCATCATCGCATGAGAACTCCTGAACAACAAAGATCTTGGCAAGACATCAAAGCAACCCATGAAAGGGCTTGAAACCCCACACTAAGCTCTCTGTGATAAAAAAACAGAAGTCCTCACACTAGATCGAGGAAGAGCTTGGCAGCAGTGAGACGGAAGGCTCGGATTTGGCTAACAAAAGATCATCATCGATTTGACGCAATACCCACCGCGCAAAAGCACAGAAGAAGAAATAACACCCTTCTTGCTCCAAACCCTAACTGCAAACCCATGTTCCTCAAGACACGACGATCCCCATTTCTGAGAAACTATCTACACATCAGACATACCATGCAACAAAATGCTTGAGGGAATACCCAAGCCGCAATAAACAAAGAAGAAGAGAGCACCACCCATGCGCTCTTGCACCAGCTCTACACCCTAACTGCAAACCCTATTACAAACACGGTTACATAGATACAACCAACACAACAGACACGCCATGTGATAGCGATGGCAACAACAACTAAAACCGCAATCGAAGTAGAGAAGCATGCGATTTATAGGAAATCCCAGGCAACAAACTGGCGGCAACAGCGTAAGGAATTCGAAAGCATTAGGGTTTTCACTGGGCTCTGGTTAGGGTTTGTAGCTGAGCATTTGTGCTCTCTCGCTATCATAGCTTTGCTTCTCCAGATTTGGCAGAATTGTTTACAATGCTTGCATAACGTTTATCAATCTGTTCCAAAGATCAAAGGAGGAGGAGGAAGAAGAGGGGGGCTAGAAGAAGATGATTGCAGCAAAGAGAAGAATGGGAGGAGGAGGTCGTGTTTTTGCAGTGTTTTTGTTGTTGGGTTTGTGTGTGATTAGCCCTCCCGTGGTGTTTGCGGATACGAATGCGGATCGGGTTGCAGAGCTTTTGCATCGACAATCCAAAAGCAAAGATGGAGTGATTCATCTGGATGAGTCAAGCTTCAGAAGGTTCATGTCGACTTCAGATCCTCGACCTTATTCCCTGGTCATCTTCTTCGATGCATCACAACTGCGAGACAATCGGGAGCTGAGACTGGAAGAGTTTCGGAAAGAGTTCGGCCTCGCGTCTCTTGCGTACATCAAACATAACAAAGGTAGTACCAATGAGGCAGCTGCCTCTAGGGTTTTCTTCTGCGACCTAGAGTTCAAACAATCGCAACAAGTTTTCAAGCTCTTCGGAGTGACAACTCTTCCGCACATCAGGTACATCCCACCAGGCAATGGAAACGTTGACGAGTCAGAAGAGATGAGTCAGTCTGAGTTTCCACGAAGTGCAGAGGGCATGTCAATGTTTGTAGAAGCCAAAACGAAGCAAAAGTCTGCTGCAATTGAGCGGCCTCCACCCATCAGCAAATGGCAGATGTGGTTCCTAGTTCTAGCTTTCCTTGCTACAACCCCATTCATAATCAAGAAGTTGATTGCGCCAGATTCTCCAATGCGGGAACCTAGGCTTTGGTGCACCATAGCCATCCTTGTGTACTTCTTCAGTGTCTCTGGCGGGATGCACAACATCATTCGAAGGATGCCTCTATTCATGCAAGACCGCAATCAGCCTGGCAAGCTCCTCTTCTTCTACCAAGGTTCAGGGATGCAGCTCGGTGCTGAGGGCTTTGTGGTAGGGTTTCTTTACACAGTGGTGGGGTTGTTGTTAGGGTTTATTACGCAATTTGCAGCTCGGATCAAATCCAGGATGGTGCAACAAATTCTTGTGCTTGTTGGCATTGCTATCAGCTTCTTGGCTGTCAGGAAGGTGGTCTTGCTCGACAACTGGAAAACAGGTTACTGGATTCATGCTTTCTGGCCAACACGATGGACATAAAATCTCCTGCAAGCAAGCCAACTTGGTGATGTTCTCCTCATATCTGTGTTTAGAAAGACATTTATGCAGAGATCCATTGTCAGACAACCTTGAACAAAGTTTTTTATCTCCTCTGAATTGAGCTCAGTTGATGATATAGTGCACAACCACAGAATCATCTGTCATTCAATTTTATAAGATGCAAAGGGGTTTCTGATCTTCTTGAAATTCAAAACAGATAAAGACATTTGGTTTATATTTCACTTTGCATCTTCCTCTTGTTCCTCAACTACTGATGACTGGTGCTTTGAGGAGAGATAGAGAGCATGAGGGAGAAGAGCTTCAAGGAGCTTTGAGTTGAGAGAAAGGAGAATAGTGCTAAGGAGAATTTTGCACATTGGGCAGAGTTCGAAGTAATGTTTTGTCTAGAGAAATTTATGCCTGCTAGCTTGCTCACAGTGCTGTATTTTTCTTGTGCTGTTTGTTGTAGTAGGGTTTTCACAAAATCTCTGGAATAGAGAGAACACTATTCTGCACCCAACATCACTCAAAAAAGATTGGTGAAAGAGGTCTCCTTCATGCTTCCTCCATCCATTTCTCTCTTTCTTATTTGTTTCCTTTCTGTGATAAAAGTTCACAAGGTTATAGGTACAAAAGCTTGAGAAAAGGAAATGCTAAGTTCCTTGCCACATTCAACCAGGGTCAGTAAATCATCCTTGTCCACCACTGAGCATACTGGATACTTCTGTATCTAGTGCAAAGTTCCTTGCCACATTGAACTAGGGCAAAAGCATTTTTAGCTGCCTCTGAGGAGATTAGGTACTTTTCTATCTTAAATGGTGCATAGGAAGCTGAAGTCTGTTAAGTCTGGTTCTCCTGGAGAGCATTGAGTAACATTGTCATATGCATAATGGAGGGAGACAGAACAGGAAGAAAAACATTAACTGAAGACTTCAAAAACTACCAAAATGCACAGATTTGATGGTGATATACACCAACTGACATCTTGTTACAAAAGCGAAACAGAGATTGCAATATAGAGATTATTCAGAAAAGAAGCGCTTGCACATGAGACAATAAGAACTGCAACAATTTGCACACATGAGCAAGAGAGAAAGGAGCTCCCTTTTGATTGCAGCATTCTCTATGTGGCCATAAAGACATACTGATCTGCACAATAGTTTCATGTTCTGGTTTGCTCTTGAGCTCTTCCACAGGATTCTGAGTACCTTTAGTGATTGACTCTCTTCAAATAGGAAGCTACAGAAGACTCTCAACATCCCAAACATGATGGTGAACTGATCTGCACCAGAGTTTCCTGGTTCTAGTTTTGATCTTGAGCTCTTCCACAGGATTCTGGGCACCTTCAAGTGATTGACACTCTCTTGCGAGAGGAAAGCTAGAGAAGAATTTCAACATCTCAAAATATGGTGGTGTTACAGATCTGCACCAGATTTTCATGGTTCCAGTTTCGATCTCAACATCTTCCACAGGATTCCAAGCACCTTCAGAGTGATCAACACTTTCTTGCAAGAGGAAGCTATAGAAGAATCCAACCATCTCAAACATGATGGTGATACATGTAATCATAATGGTGGCAGCGGCACCAGTGCAAAACATCTAACAGCATTCAGAGACATGTCAGAGAAAAGGAAGGAGCTTCCTCTCCAATCAGTAGCCATTTTCAACCTGGCCATAAGAAGACAGACATACCAATCTGCTGTGGCAGATTTTCTTCGTGCTTTGATTTTTCTTCATCTTCTTCCCCAGGGTTCAGGGCACCATAAGCAAGCTGCAAAACAAAGCTTTCATTCTGAAGAAACTACAGCTTCCTTTTTCTACTTGCAGTACCTATCGGCCTTCTTCTTGACTCGTTCATCAAGAGCTGCTTCTCTTGACAGCACTTCCGGAATCACATAACCAAATCTCTTGGTCTCCACTGGGAAAAGCTCCTCGTATTTCTTGCTCTTCTTGCCATCCGGAGCGTGGCCTGTACCTGTGTCGATGTCATACACCGGTTTTCCACTTTTCTTTCCTGATTCTTCTCCTACTACTTCCACCTCTGCAACAGGATCCGTGGCTTCTTCTTCAGTCCCCAGCTGCGCCTTCTTCTTGTGGTTCTTCTTCTTCTTCTTCTTGTCTATCGTTTTTTCCAGACCTGGCCCGCCTTTGAGACTCAGCTTCCCACCTCTCACTTTCTCGTAGGATGAGGACATTGCCGCAAGCTTCACCTTCTTTCTTTCTTTCTCAAGAGAATCAACAACGCGTACACTCCAAAATCCAGAAACCCTACTCCATCAGCTAACCGTTAAACGATGCAAGAAAAACTGTGAAACAAACCGAAGCGCAGTTGATGATGCCGCCACTCTTCCTACGTCCTCCCGCTCGCTCTTCTCCACAACCGCTTGCCTGCACGCTCCGTTCTACTTCCCCTACCTCTCCTTCTCCTTCTTCTTATCACCGACCGTAAGAAGAACCTCAAAATATCGTCGACAAAGAAGAGATCATCTCTTCGCCAACGGCCTGGCTGTTTTCTTCACATAGAACAACAATTTTGCACTTGTCGCTTGCGAAGTGGGTCCCAAGCATCCAACGACGATCGATCTCGTCTGGCGCAAAACATGCTGCGAACTGACTGACGCCAGCGTTCGACGAGGACGACGAGCACCAAGCCCTAACCCTAACCCTAACAGCAGGAGCAGTGCACTCTGGCGAAGAAGCTTGCAGTAGTGTATCGAGATCTTCTCGCGCGCAGCAAGAGGGTGATGAGTTCATGACGTGCAAGGAAGGAGGGGTGGGCTAAAAGTGGGGAGGGAGATGGGAAGACAGTCAAGATCGAGAGATTTTTTGTTTTGGTGTGTTTTGTTAGCTGAGTAGGGGAGGAGGAGGAGGAGGAGGAGGAAGAAGAAGAAGAGGGTTTATGCAAGCAAGCATGGCGATGAAGGAAGCGGATCCTGCGTTAGGGTTCTTGACAAGGAAGGAAACGGAGGTGAAGTTGCCACGTCCCACGCGGGTGAAGAACAAGACTCCAGCTCCTGTGCAAATCACCGCGGAACAGATCCTCAGAGAAGCGCGGGAGAGACAGGAGGCTGAGATTCGACCCCCGAAGCAGAAGATCACAGACGCCGAGGAGCTTGCGGAGTATCGTTTGAGGAAGCGCAAGGAGTTCGAAGACCTGATACGTAGAGTGAGATGGAACACGAGTGTGTGGGTGAAGTACGCTCAATGGGAAGAAAGCCAACGAGACTTCGCCAGGGCGAGGTCCATATGGGAGAGAGCATTGGAGGTAGATTACCGCAACACTACTCTGTGGCTCAAGTATGCAGAGATGGAGATGAAGCATCGGTTCGTCAATGGCGCAAGAAATGTGTGGGATAGGGCTGTCTCTTTGCTGCCACGCATCGACCAGCTATGGTACAAGTACATTCACATGGAAGAGATGCTTGGGAATGTAGCAGGTGCAAGACAGATACTTGAGAGATGGATGACATGGGAGCCAGATCACCATGGCTGGTCTGCATACATCAAGTTTGAGCTTCGGTACAACGAAATTGAAAGAGCAAGAGCGATTTATGACAGGTATGTGCAATGTCATCCCACTGTGAAAGCATGGGTCCGATATGCCAAGTTCGAAGTGAAGAATGGTGAAGTTGGGAGAGCCAGACAGTGCTACGAGCGTGCCATTGAGCAATTGGGTGAGGATGGACAAACCCAAGAGCTGTTTGTTGCTTTTGCTGAATTCGAGGAGAAGTTCAAGGAGGTGGAAAGAGCGAGATGCATTTACAAGTATGCCTTGGACCATATCCCAAAGGGACAGGCGGAAGATCTTTACAGGAAGTTTGTGCAATTCGAGAAGCAGTATGGTGACAGGGAGGGTATTGAGGATGTGATTGTGGGCAAGAGACGATTCCAATATGAAGAAGAGATTAAGAAGAGTCCATTGAATTATGACATCTGGTTTGATTATTGTCACCTGGAAGAGAGTGTTGGTGATAAGGCACGAATCCATGAAGTGTATGAGCGAGCTATAGCAAATGTGCCTCCTGCGGATGAGAAGCGGTATTGGCAACGATACATCTATCTCTGGTGAGTTATGATGACAAGAACAACTCTCTTGGACTGTTCTTTTTTTCTTTGTGGATTTGTGTGCAAGCTTCAATCTCTTTCCACTTCTATCTTGCTCAATCCGATCTGGGTCTGTTGAACTTCTGTTATACTGGTGTATCAGGATCAATTATGCATTATATGAGGAGTTGGAGGCTGAAGATCTGGAGAGGACTAGGGAGGTCTACAGGTAAGCAATTCTAATCTACGTAAGTTCAAAAGGCACAACACTTGTTGTGCTTCACAGCAGGATTTGTCAGTTTATATTGCAGCATAGAAATGTAGGAAGAGGAGGAGGTCAAGAAACACATGTATTTCATCAAGTTAGGGATTCTCACCCACAAGTCTGCATCAATCCATAGTTCCAGATTGTAAGCTGCATTACATGTGTTTCAGATGACTGATTCTGGGGTTTTTGTGCTGTTGCAGAGAGTGTTTGAAACTGATTCCACATAGGAAGTTCTCATTTGCCAAGATGTGGTTAATGGCAGCACAGCTTGAGATACGACGGAAAGACCTTAAATCTATGCGGCAAATCTTGGGATCTGCTATTGGCATGGCACCAAAGGATAAAGTATGTGATACCCTCATCAATGTCAAGAAGTTGGTGCTAGATGAGTTTTAGCACTTGATTCACTGCCTAGTCTATTGGTCTGAGATCAAGAAGAAATTGACATTTCTTCTCCCTGTAACATTGTGAGGTCAACTTAAGCCTGATTGTGGTGGGGGTTTGATATGCAGATTTTCAAAACATATATTGAGATAGAGTTGCAGCTTGGTAATATAGATCGATGTCGAAGATTGTATGAAAAGTATCTGGAGTGGGCACCAGCCAACTGCTATGCCTGGAGCAAATTTGCAGAGCTGGAGCGTTCTTTAGGAGAAACTGAGAGGGGCCGGGCTATTTTTGAACTTGCCATTGCACAACCTGTTCTTGATATGCCTGAATTGCTTTGGAAGGTGGGGTTACTTTCTTTTTTATCAAGGGTCTGTGATGTTTATCAAATGGGTGAGCATGTTTTTGTGCTTATCAAGACTTTATGTATGCTGTTTCCACCCACAATGGTTAAGATGTTTTGTTGACATGGAGGATTCTCCCATGTGTTTAGGCATACATTGAGTTTGAGATTTCCGAAGGGGAGCATGAGCAGACAAGGCAACTGTATGAGAGGCTGTTGGACCGTACAAAACACTTGAAAGTCTGGGTTAGCTTTGCCAAGTTTGAGGCAACAATGGCATCAGAGGAAGAATCTAGGGCACAAGAAGAAGGCAGGGAGCCTGATCCTGACAGGTTACTGGCAGAAATGAAGGAACGAGTGAATAAATCCAGAGGTGAGTCTTCTGCAGTGAGATCAATTTAGTGTGTTTTCTTGTACAATTTCTGGACATTAGAGGTCAAATGGTTGGCTAAAATGCACACTGATTTTGTCCATACGGTGGTCCAGCAATTTTTGAGAGAGCTTTTGAAAGCTTGCAAACGACAGCACCTGACCAGAAAGAGGAGAGAGCTATGTTGCTTGAGGAATGGCGGGATACAGAACACAGCTTTGCAGACCTTGGTGATGTGGCAGCTGTACAAAGGAAGATGCCACGGAGAGTGAAGAGAAAGCGGCCCATCTCTGCAGAAGATGGGACACCTGCAGGGTATGGAGTTTCATTCTCATCTAATGAACTTCCTCTCTTGACTATTTTGTTGTCCACATAACTGCAGTTCATTGCTTGAGCATGCACAGGGAAGAGAAAGAGGAAGAGCTTGCTGATAATCTTTTTGATGTTGGACTGCACCCTGAATGATCTGTGCAGGTTTGAGGAGTACACAGACTACATCTTTCCGGAGGAGTCAGGCATGGCTCCCAACCTTAAGATTTTGGAGGCAGCTTATAAATGGAAGAAGCAAAAAGTGGGCTCTGATGAGGATGATTAATGTCCAAAAGTGGGAAATTATGCATCTCCGCATTCTTGTACATGGTGAGGTTGGAAAACTACAGCTGATGTTTCTGGTTGGGTGTGCATTTGGCAAAGCATACGAGCTGACTCACAGTGCAATTCTCTGCCTTCTGCGGTGTTGTTTTTCTGCATTTGGTTCTGATGCTTTGCAGGGATCTTTGTCCCATTTGTAAGAGTCTTAGGATGTAACTTACAAAGATACAAACCTGAAAAGCACAGATTAGATTGTTTATATTCAGATTGGGTTGCAATTCCTGAACAACATGACTAAAAGTAGCACACTAAACCAGGAATGCAATCAGTACAATTACAACACGAGGAATTTCTGATGTACAAGTATGCTCAAGTCTTGCAGTAGCATTTTTGATACTTGCTAAAAGCCAGTTTCCAGTCTTTGTAACATGAAACTTTTACACAGCTTTCAAGACTTCAACTTTTATTGAGATTATCTTTGATTTGTGTTGAGAAGGAAATCATATTTACATTGAGAAGATGCTACTACTTTAGATGCTTTTTGGCTTGAACAAAAAAGATGAGATTTTATTATGTGGAATAAATTCTGACCATTTAGATGTAATGTAAACAAAGCTGGTTTTCAAGATCCCACCCATCTGTTGGCTCTGCCTTAAAAGGAGAGACGGTGGGGCATGTACTCTTTTGCAACACCACCCATAAAACTGAGACTAGGACAGCGTATCAGTGGGGGACTACTAATAGCAAACCACCTGGACCAATCATTACGATGGGCCAAACATTATGATGGGCCAATCATAAGCACTGAGTAACAGTTAGATCATATTTTGTTACACTCTTTTCTGCAGGTGCACAGCGCTATTGCACCTTTTACCAGCCACGGCAACATGCACAATTATACAGGAGCCAAAACCAATTTCCTGAGCCAAAACGGCATATGCTGCATTTTCTTCATCCAATTTTACTGTCCAGGATCACATACCGAGCACCACCGCTGGAGATAATCTGAACAAATCCATCATAACCACATGAATTACAAAAAAACATGAAAAATGCATATATGTGCTATATATAGGTAATGGTTTTGCCATATATATATGTACCTTTGTCTTTGCCCCAGGCATTTCAGACTTACGCTCCCCCAAGGTAACCTGGTGTTTTCTGAATAGCCGGAAAATTCACTGGAATGTTTTAGTTATATGGCAATAGGGCCTGCTAATACGGAGCAAAATTATAGCCGATTATAAGCTAGAATCGACCTGATCAAGATTAGGGTTTCGGTTCTAGCTTATAATCGACCTGCTCTGCATTAGGGTTTTGGTTCTCTGTTGTATAATCGACCTGATCAGAATTAGGGTTTTGGTTCTCGACGTTTGTTTGTCTGTGGAGGAAGGATGTTCTTCACCAGGAGCTGAAGAGCGTTGCTTCGTGCTCCGGAGGATTTGCAGAGATGGAAAGGAGGAGTGAGGAGCTCGGCGATTTGAAGAATGGTAGGGATTTTTGATGGATCGGTGTGAATTGAAGCTGGGAGAGAAGTAGGTGTGCAGATCGAGAGAGGGAGAGAGAGATAGACATACACAACACACACACACACACACACACACACACACACACCGAACAGAGAGAGAGAGATAAACGTAGACAGACACGCACGCAGAGCTATAGACAGAGAGATAGAGGAAGTTTGTGTTTTTTTCTTGCAGAATGTCTGTGTCCGCAGTGAAGCCATCGGTGCGTTCAACATGGAGCGTTGAATCTCCACAAGTAGCTGTAGCGCACATGAATGGGAGGAATGGCTATGAGGATTCAAACGAAGAGACAATTGCTTTTGAGACCGAGAATTTCGATGCCAAAGGATTTGTGGATGCGAAGTTCCAGTCCATGACTGAGAAGGTTACATACATCCTTTCCTTTCCCTCTTCTGGAAACTCTAATTAGTACTTTCTTTTTTGTGTGTCGTAGGTCTGATCAATCCTTTGCAACGAAGAGCCTTAGTTAGTTACCAGCATTCACGGCTTTGATTTGAACGCCAACGAAAACGAGAGTCTGAACCAACTTGTGCTTGAATGCCAGCCAACCCTAAATGCTAAAAGCATTGATCTTCTGCTGCAATATGCAGGGGATTCGGAAGCTTTGTGATGAGCTCACAGACTTGAAGAAAGCATCTGCTGAGGAGATGCGGAAAGCCATATATGCAAACTACGATGCTTTCATTAGGTTGGATGCTTCCTCTTTCTTTCTTATTCTGCTACTATCCATCAATCCCTTTCACTCTCAAGCTAGGGTTATCACATCATCATCATGGCGCGACTTGGACAATGTGCACAACCTTTAGTTGATAAGCTGTAGTTGCATACAATGAATCTAAGCAGCTCTGAGAAAATCTAAGCAGATCACTACACTAATGACAACATTGCATATTGTAAGTAGCTGTGAATGAGAAGTTTTTGATTTTGTATTTAGAACTCAATAGTTTTGTTTCAAGAAATGCTTCTTCTTTTTCTTTTATTCCTTTTTTTCTTCTCACATGCTATAGCAACAGTTTTCTTTTGTATCTAATTTTATGTTTCAAAGAAAAAGAGAACACCCACTGAATCATTCACGCAGACAAAGAGGCTGAAACTTGTAGATCTTCATAAGTATTGAGGATTTCTCTCCTTACTTCAGGATTTCAGTGAATTGAGAGATGACCCAATGACTAGGTTAAATAGATTCTAGATCTGAGAACATAACATCAGCCAATCAGCAAACATGAAAATGGAGGAAACCCATCATCACTTAAGAAGAGAGAATACAAAACCTACAACGAACTGGACTGATTTGAACAACAGGAAATAGCAGTATGTAACTATGATCAATGCTGAGTTTGGGTTCACAGTGCCAGTCTCTTAAGTCTCTTACGCCACCACTACATTGTTACTATATAAGTTCAATTGTTGTGTGTCACTGCAATCTCACAAGTGCTGATTTTTTTATTACATGGTTTTTCTACAGCCAAGTCCAGTAGCTGATGAAGTCAGTGAGAAGTCATAGCAGCTAGTCACTGCTATTCACAGTAAAGGTGATGGTGTGATAGTTTGTGATTGGCACTCATATGGTTGTGACAGCACTCATTCTGGTCATGTTGATTTTGCTTCTGCTGGAATTTACAAAACAGTTGCATTCAAAGAATTTTTGTGGTGTATCCATTACAATCTCATACATGCATACAGAAATGGTGACTGAGGGTACCTGCGCATAGCAGATGCAACCATTACTGACAGCTGAAGATATGAGGGCTCCTTGGTTTACAATGTCAAGGGTTTTCAGTTGATAAGAACTTCATTTTATCCATGGCTGTTTTGTGAGAGCAGCACGTCACAGGAAATCTCAGAGTTGGAAGGAGAAATTCAAACCATGCGCAACCTGCTTTCATCCCAAGCCACTCTAATCCACATACTGGCAGAGAGTGGAGCCTCCATATCCTCTGGGCCAGCAGGCACCTCTTTAGATACAGATTACTATTCGAAAGATGGTCAAAAGCCCACAGATCTAGAGATTCGTGCAGAGAAGATCCCAGATATCCTTGATGTTCTACTGGCTGAGAGGAAGGTGGAAGAAATGCTTGCTGTCTTGGAGGAAGGAGACCAGTTAGTGGCTGAAGGACATAACAGAAGTGACACGGATGCAGGATTAACCCAGGTTGCAATTTCAGAGCTCCAAGAAGCATTGTCAGAACGGAGAGCCAGGCTTGTGGAGGACCTTGCTGAAGCAGTTCAGCATCCTACACTCAGAGGATCAGAGCTCCGATCTGCCATAGCTGCTCTAGACAGGCTTGGTGATGGGTTGCGTGCTCACACACTCTTGTTGCATTCTCACTATGACCGCCTTCAAAGGAGCACAAAGGAGCTCCGGCCCAGTGAAGTCTCAAATGGAGGAGTGTACACAGCTGCACTCTCACAGTTGGTCTTCTCAACAATTGCCCAGGTAAGATAATGTTGTTTGTTAGGGGCGCAAAATTTGATGTCTAGTGATGCAAACAGGGATGTAGCATGTATGATTGATGGATGACTCATTGTTGATTGTGTGACATCTTAATCTTGGTGATTTTTGGTGTCTGCTGCCATCTTGAAGAATAGTTTAAACTTGGTGTGAGACTTCAATTTCTTGCAGGCTTCAAGAGACTCAGTGGTAGTGTTTGGTGAGGAGACTGCATATGCATCAGAACTTGTTCTTTGGGCACACAGCATCACACAGCATTATTCTGCACTATTGAATCGACATGTGCTTTCCTCAGCTGCAGTGGCTGGGGGCTTGAGAGCAGCAGCTGAATGTGTGAGAGTTGCATTTGCTCATTGTGTATTGCTGGAAAAGCAAGGTCTTTCACTATGCCCAACCCTCTCTAAGCTCATGAGGCCTAGTGTGGAGCAAGCATTGCAGGCAAACTTGACAAGGATTGACGGAAGTGTAGCTGCATTGGCAGCTGCTGATGATTGGGTGTTGGATCACCCTACGTCACTGCAGCATGGCACTGGAATGCAATCTAGACTCGGGATGAGCATAGTGACATCCAATCTGAGACTGTCTAGCAGTGCGCACCGTTTCAACTTTTTGGTACAGGTGTGTATGTGACTCTTCTTCAGCTTCCATTTGCATAACTTTACCTCAACTTACCATTCTTGTATTCTCCACCTATTTACATCAAGTCCTTGTTGGGTTTTGCATGTTCCAGGATTTCTTGGAGGATGTGGGATCCCTTATTAGCATGCAGCTAGGAGGCATGACTTTGGATGGGCTATCCACACTTTTTGACCAATATGTGAATCTACTCATAAAGGCGGTACCCAACCTTGATGAGGATGAGGAGCCTGGCACAGAGAACTCAGCTAGGAGGAAGGTAGAAAGACAAATTGAGACAACCAGCAAAACATATGATGTTGTTAATGTCTTTTGCATTTGCATGTTTTTGAAATGGCTGCTTGGTAATGACTGGAATCTCTACATGTATGAACACAGAGACTCTCTATTGGCAATGGCATGTACCCTAAAGCATTCTGTGAGCTTAATTCTACTTCTGATGACTTTTCTTGCAATAACTTGGATTTGGCATTATCCCAAAATAAAAAAAGTCTTACACATTGACATACTTGACAAGGTGTTCTCAGCCAGAATATGCTGGAATTCCATAATTGGGATGCCTCAGTAGATTCCAATATTCCAATTTGGAGTATTTCATAGATGGTTTTACATGTTTTTATGGCTTTGTACTCAAATGGCAAGCTTAATTAGTCTTCTGAAGAGAAAAAGTTACTCTTCAAACTTTCTAATAGTAGAATAAGAATTTTTTTGCATTACAAAGAAAGATTTTCTTCTGGTGTTTCTGCCTTTGAATCTTCAAAGTGATGATTTCTAGAGCTTCTTATTCCTGACTAGGGAGCTTTCAAAGCCCACATCTTTCTCAAAAGATCCTGCTGTCAAAGTTCTCTACATTCTTTCTCCTGTTCCTCTTTCCCTGTTTTTTTTCTCCTTGTTTGATGTTCCTTTTTCTTCTTAACCTGTTTTGCCGCCCCCCCCTCTTTAAAGTTATTTTGAGCTAGCCAGCATTGTGGCTGAGTTTTTTTGTTACTGCCAGTCTTGTGACAGCATCTTTCGATATATGTTAATGTACCACATGGACCTCCACACACTGCTGGGAGCTGATGAAGTCAGTGGGGATGTTGTGAAAGCTGGTCACTGCTAGCATACATGTTGAAGGTCACTGAACATTCATGTAACCATCACAGTTCAAACCAATTCTCATTTTTTTTTCGGGTTTCTAGGATGGCATCTCTCTTTTTGCTTTTTTCCCTTTCTTTTTCCTGTTCACCAATGTGATATTGTATCTATAAACTGGTTATTAAATCATCTTTTAATTCTATGTAGGTTTACTTCAATCAGAAGCTTGGAGAAGGTCTTGATACTTATGAAGATATCTCTATGTGACTCTGGTATATCAGTGTACAATGACAGGTGATGGACCTGAGAGGAATAGTCAGCAAGGAAAGCTTGAGGGGTAAAGCTGGACCATCTGGTTCAACTCAGATTATTTGTGTTTGTTGTGGGAGAAGTTAGTATGTAGGTTGAAAGACCAATAATAAAACTGGATTTTTTTGTGGCCTTTATGATTTCTATTGACAGGCCAGACCACAAGTGGAGTGGCAAAATTAATGGTATGTTCTGATTTGGTGTAGGTTCGACTTGCTGTAACAGAGGGACAGCAGCTGGCACTTATTGGGAATGCTGCAGCATTAGCTGACGAGCTCTTGCCTCGTGCGGCCTCAAAACTGGTGCCAAGTGGCCTCCAAGCAGTTGCAGGAGATATGCAAGCACTTGGCCACCATGGGCTCAAGCAAGGCCAGTCACTGACAACAACAGGTCTCACGCCAGAGCTCAAGGATTGGAAACGGCAATTGCAGAGGGCTGTTGATAGACTTAAAGATCACCTCTGCAGACAACTGGTTCTCCATTTTTTCTTTGCTGATGATGCTGAAGGTGACAGTAAGCTGAGCCCCACAACATACCTCAATCTTGACAATGATTCTCCCACCTGGCATGAAGATCCCATGCCTTCTCCAATGTTTCAGGTCTGGTTACTCTATTAGGCACCTTCTGGTTTTTCTCTTTACCTTATGCCAGATGTCATCTCTTTTTTTGTTTTAGTAGTCTGCAAAGGTGTGTGTGCCTAATACAAGATTTGCCATTGCAGTCATTGTTCATGAAGTTGACCTCCATGCAACAGACAGCAATGGACGTGCTTGTTGGTAGGGACAGAGTGGCACAGTTGTTTCTGATGCGGCTCACAGAGGCCTTTGTCATTTGGCTGTCAGATGACCAAGAGTTCTGGGAGGCCATTGAACAGGGTCCAAGAAGCCTTGGTGCAATTGGCCTGCAACAAGTAGGCCCCCAGCATTCCTTTTTCCCAAGAGCTCCAACACCTGAATTTTGCAAAATGTTAGGTCTTTGTTGTTTGTATCTTAGTTCCTTGCAATTTCGCATTTTAACTGCTAAACCAGAACCATACAAATGCATCACCAATATGGTGGTGCAGTTTGTGTTGGACATGCATTTCTTGAAACAGGTTTCTTTATATGGAAAATTCCTGTCAAGGATTACACATCAGCTAATTGGAGGTGTCATAGAACGTGCTTGCAGTGCTTTTGCTGCCACTGGAGCTGATCCTTCCAGGTTTCTCTAACTCAACCATGAAGCTTCAGCACCATTTTCTTCATTTGTGAATCAAAGCCTGAATTCTTAATGTTTGACACATTGAAGCTTCAATTGAGGCGTAAGCCCAGAAATGTATACCTATGTGAAGTGAAGGGATCTGAGACAGAGTGGTTTACTGTGTTCTGCAGCACACTGCCAGATGATGATTGGTTTTTTACTACTGCTCAGGAGGATCTCCACAGACTCTTGGAAGGCTGGTCCCAGGGTGGGACAGCTGTGTACAACACAGGCAGCCCTACTGCCTCAATATCTGCCATCTCCCTTTCATCAATGCACTCAGAGTGAAGTAGGGAGTGCCCTTACTCATCCCATGTGCCACTACTCATCTCACCTTGCAGAGTGGTGAGCAGTATGGATGTAGTCATGCCAGGCTAATTTTTGGATGCCAATTCCATTTCAGTTAGCAAAGTATTTCAGATATGGATTTGAGATGCTAATTACAGAAAGCAGCCCAAGTCAGGGTTTAGGATTACTGACACAGGACTAACCCTAATTATAACTCCAAACAAATTCTTAGAACCTGCAGTAGACCATGTATAATGATGGTGAAAAACAGCCACATTGTCAATTGTCTTTCCCAGAATAATAAAACATGGAGGACTGACCAAGTGTGAAGCTGAAATTATTCTTCTGGTGATATGCCGGGATGTTAACATGAGGGCTCTGCCCTAGTAAAGACAAGGATATGGACACACAATATGGGATGCATTGCCTCAGTATGTGTTCCAAGGTGATGGTGGGTGATTTCATATTAGAAATGGCAGGCCTAATCCTGCACAGGACACAACAGAGGTTTCATGGTATGTTCCCTCTCATTTGAGATGCACTTTTTCAATTTCAGACTTGTGACCCCAGACTTGAAATTGACTGATTTTAAGTTTAGATCCATAGATCTTACATTTGTTTACATTGTCTTTGTTGCGGGCAAGGAGTGGTAGAGAGTTGCACAGCGCAACAGTATGGTACTGTTGTAAATGACAATTTGACAGACCATGTTTAGTAGTATCTCACAATAAGAGAAAATCAATTGATTCATTGATAGGATGACATTCTTATCTTGCATGTTTACTCAAAAGGGTGATACATCCTACATCCTTAGTGGTTTTGATAAATTCTTCCTGCTGAGTGCAGGTGCTGGCCACAGCATGCAGATTTTTTTAATGCTTATATTACAATACCTGCTTTTGCATCTATTGTCTATGTTGAAATTTTGAGCTTTGGTGGTGTGATAAATAATGTTTCATCTTACCTACAGCATGATTGCAAGAAGTTCATGTGCATATTTCTGCTTGGAAAGTTCACTATTGCTTAGTCACTAACTCGTGAAGTCTATTGTTCCTGACAACTTGTTTAGATGCTTTGCACTTCTGCATTACACTATCCTTGCTAGGTAGATGGATAGTCCTCTTGTTTACCCTTCTATTGGAAAGCTTCCTTGTTTAGGAATGCAGTCTATTGAAGCATATTATTTTAGTTTTCATTGAACAAATACAACTTGGCAGAAGTGTAAAATTAGCCATAAAAACATGTACTTGAACCAGTAATAACTAAAAACCTGTACCTTATTTGTAACTCAAAAACATGTCAAAGGGTTAGTGCAATCAACTGAAAACTTCAAATCATTGTGAGATTTAATGTCAGGTTAGTAGACAACTGCTTGAGCAAAAGTGCAAGTGATGAATGTTCAACATACAAGAATCAGTATCCAGCAATTTCTGAACAGAGATAGTTTCATCTCTTGTTATCAGTCCAAGGGTCCTAAAAGTGGAAGAAGCAAGATGAAATTCCTGCTCAAAGACACACAAGTATTTTTCCTTTTGTCAATTTTTTGCTGCTAACTAGCAAAAATTGGTGGTGAAGTTACTCAACAATGGCAAGCAAGTCACTGATGCAGCAGAAACACAGCTTTTCAGGTGTTCCCAAATTTACCTGCCACAGATAAAACAAAGATGTGGGTAAGACTTTGTTTTAGAAATAAAAGTTCCTAGGTGCCAACACTAGTGCAGAATAGACAAAATGCAGCTTTGCTCATGTGGAAAATAAGTCAAGCACAGAATCCATGTCATGTCCACTCCTGCCATACCTCATAAGCATTGATATCTGAGAAGAGGACCTGCAAAGTTGAAGTGATATGGAACAACAGAAGGTTACTAAGGTGAGCAGTTGCAGAGGTCAAATTGAATTAAAAGATAGAAAACATTCTAGTATATAGAGTTCAAGAGCTGTAGCACTGCTCTTGCATCATGCGTAGGATAACACCCTGGCAGCAGGGCATTGCCTGGCATAATGATCAAGGTGGGCCGATACAGGCAGAGGTCAGAAATCACAAAACAAAATTTCCCACCATGCCAGGCAATACAGGCCTTGCCAGCATGGGGGCATTTCACAAAACAGAATGCCCACCCAGAAGGTCATTCCATGAATAATAATGCCTTTGAACAAACACCTCTTTAAGCAAGACTAACAGCACTGTGCCAGAATAACTTAGTTCCAGAACTCCACAAGTTGTAGCAAGTGTCCAAGTGGAGACTCAAATACCTTTTGTCCCTTCTCTATGGATGTGGCCTCCTTCCCAATGGATATGACCTGCGTCAATATTGAGACCACAACTGTCAAGGTACCTTCTTGGAGTTTCCCATCAACGTTTTTTAGCAAACTCAGATGGCAAAATTTGCACACACACACAGAGGTCTTTGACATGAGAATGCTTCATGATGTAGTCCATCCAGATAAGGTTCACTCACACACCTTATTGAGACTACAACTGTCAAAGTAGGATGATAAAGTTCACATACCTCTCCAACAAGATAATTCTCAAATTTGGTAACTGACTTTGGTAGCAACACTCCACCAGCACTTTTCTGCAAAGAAATTTGAATGATAGATGGAAAGCACATCAGGCTCGTCTCAGAGGTGTTTTTCTTATGAGCTATGAAAATGATTGACCAAAACTCAAAACCAGAAAAATGCTTGAATGATGATGCAACATCAAACAAGAGAGACAGTGTAAAACAATAAACAAACAAAACTACTGCCAAAACTCCTTACATTGGGCAACTCTTCAAGGCGTACCAATACTCTGTCTGCCTGGGGAACAACCTGCTCATCATCCCCCATCAAGAATTTCATGATTAAGAAAACTGAGATAAAATGGAACAAGAATATTTTCATAATCCAAAGACCCTTGCAGGGTAAAGCCCTAGGGTGGGGGCATTCGCAAAATAAGGGGCCAAGGATGAAGTGGTAGTTGAGTTCAGCCCCACATTTTAGGAATGTCCTGCACCCATGGGCTTTACCCATCATAAGGAATGACACCAACAATTTTCATGAAAAACATATGTAGATCATGTGGCATAGGAGGGGCAGGGTTCTTAGTTCTTAGATCTACTCCTTAAAGGTGGAATGGATCTTATGCCTACAATTAGGTGTAATTTCCCTCCCATTCTCAAGGAGTCAGCAGAAGATACCTCCTCTTTTCTAGGAGGGACGCTCAGAGATATTAGCCTTAAGGTGCCCTCCAAATGCACTAGGAATTTTCTCTGAGTGCTTTACAATTCAGGAGGGAGACCAAAACATTGACTCTCTTGAAAACTGCTATTGCCAAATTGAAGAGCAAGAGTCGCCTCCCCCAGCTAGGACTACAACACTAGTGCTAGATTCTGGGGGAGGTGACTCTGGCAAGGGTTTATACAAATTCAACTGTATTGCCACTATGACATAGTGGCAAGGAAAGAAATTACTACTCAACCTTACTCAAGTCCAATTCTTGCACCCGTGCATGAATTGATAAACTGCGTTGCTGGCCGGATCTTCTTGCATCAGCACGTCGAGAACTCAATCCAACTCTGCTAAAGCCTGTTGAAAAGCCGCAAATCCTTTCACATCTCAAAACCTTGTCTTAAAACTAAAGACTCCAAGAAGGGAAAAACCTATCCTAAAACAAGCGATAAAACTGAAACTGAGCCCGCTCAACAACCTCCCAAGCATTCCAGATGGTACTAAAGAGCAGCAGAAACCAAAAAGAAATAATACAATGCAAACCTAATTCATGCACGGTTTACAAAAGCTTTGAAGAGAAACGTAAATGTCATGGGACATTGCGGACAAGAAGTAAAAGCACCAAAAGAAACAGCAACAGTTGGCGACGAGGCAAGAAACAAAGCTCCTGAGGCTCGTACTGGCAATGGCAAACAGAAACTAGCACCCGCCATAACTACAGCCATTGCAAATCTTTGTCAAAAATCGAAGCAAGAAAAAACCTGCAACAACAACGGGTTGCAGATTGAGTGGTTTTTGCTATTCTTGTTTCTTTGCAAGACTGGATTTAGGATTTGGGGTCTAGGGTTTAAGCTTTGAATGGTTTTGTGGATTCTATTTCCATGAATTTCCATAAGGTGACAGTGTTTATTTTTCCTCACAAATTTGGTCATTTTTTCGAAAAATAATTTGCGAAGTTTTGTTTCTCTAGTGTAAATTTGAGTAATTTTCTAATATTTTGGAAATTTTCTGTATCTCAAAATTTTCAAAAATCCTCATCAGGTTTTTCATTTTCTTTTTTTCCCCCCTCCCAAACTCATTTTGGTATGGGGGTTTAGGGTTTATGTGCACCAATGTTTTTTTAACATTTTGTGATGTACCAAGGTGATGAACATCTAGTGGCCGATTTAGCCAAATTTGGCTATTAAAAATATGAAAGGAAAGAATAATTTAATTATATATTTTTCACTATATACTGGAACAGTGCATGGGGAAAACAAAACTAAAGAATTTTTCGATTTTTTCGAACTCTTTTGGCGATTTTTTTTCTAAAAATGATTGAATTTGTGACATAAAATTTCAACAATTTTGCACTCAAAAAAAGGCTAGTAGAGTACATTGCAATATCCCTTGGTTTCAGTCTAGAGGTTCACTATAGGGTTCCTAGTTCCTGGCATCCTAACCAGTATTTTATTTTTCAATTTTGTGATATAGCCAAGGTGGTGATTATCATCCCAAAATCCAATTTAGCCAATTTTGGATATTAACATGATATGGAAGGAAAAAAATTAACTGCCTTGTACATATTTGGCTACCTACTTGAAATGTGTACAGAGATTTCGAGATTTTTAAAGCTTTTGCTGAAATTTTTCTTGATCTATGGCAATTTTATTTTTATTTTTATTTTCTAATTGTTGATTTTGTGACCAAAAAATTCCTAAATTTCACAACAGTGCAAAATTTTGCACAAAAAGAAATGGGGGCTGAGTCCTAAGTGGTGTGGTATTTCACTTTGCTTTAATTTTTCTGGGTTTTATTAACAGGCTTCATGTTTCTTTTGAATGTGCTAAGTATCTTGTGATCAGTGGGATTTTAGAAAATAATTTCAGTTTTGGTTTAGGGTACAGTTTGCTGATAATATTAGCCATGGTCAATGTTTTGGGCAAGATAGGTTTGGGTTGATCGAAGCTCGGGCATGCAGTTGATAAAATATTGAATCAATCATACTGTGTGTGTATTGTGTTACATGTCCCACAAAGAATACCATTAGAGACACAAAATTGAATTGAATTGAATCTGCTAGTTAACTTTAAGATGTTAACTTGAGTGGTTTGCAAAGACTGAAAATTATTAAGGTTAATGACCACTAGGTATTTCAAAAGGAAGAAAATGCTGTAAATATTATTGTTCAGCAATTCATGTCTGGTGAAATGTACAAGACATTCGCTCAATTCCATTAACCAAAAAAGAAAAGGAAAAAACAGACATTTGGTGGAAAAAAAACCGAAAAAAACAGAAAAAAGAAAACAAAAGAAGAGCCTTAGACAAAGTCACCCAAAAAAACCTATAAACTAAAAGTAATTACATTGTTCATAAGGTGTGAACTGTGAAGTCACTCGATTCTGATCATGGGTGATAATCAAACCAGGTTAATCAAGAGTAATTAACCCTGGTGCAAATCAAACTCTTGACAGCTGCCTGTTGATGGATCCTTGCAACAGTCATTTGTGTACACATCCAGGCTAAATAAGCTTTAGGGACAAACTAATAGGCAGAATGCACCCAAGGGCTGGCATTCCATTGCATAAAGGCCAAGTCCTAGCGACAAACTAGGTGGCAGAATATACCCTCTTAAGTGACGGTTTTAGTTTTTACCTGCATGAAGAATTCACTGGAAAGTATGAAATAGCAGCAGAGGTGGGGAGGAACCCGGAGAATCAGCTGTGTTGTGGGTAGGTAGGTAATCACTGAATCAGCCACTACTGCCAATTCTGCCCATTCAAGACACCTGAAAAACCTGTAGAACAGCTACCAATATACCCTATACAGAATACTTAATCCTTGCCAGATGATATTTGCAACTTGGACAGGCCAAATAACTTGAAAAAACAAGACAAAAGTAAAAAACTTTTGTCAATACCTAACAGTACAAGTATCCTCACTGATTCTACATCAGAAGGCTTCTTTTCAGGGTTTAGGGTTTAAGGTTTAAACTTTATGCGTAACTGAAAGAGGCTTGTGGGATTGACTTACAGAAGTGGGCCAGTACGCTTACAACAAAAGTTGTAAACTTTGTGCATTTTCGGGCAGCATGAACGAGAAAGGAGTTCATCTAGACAATGATCATGAGCCTGAAGATTTTAGCATTCTGATCACAAATCAGTGCAGTAAATGACTATACATTAGAACTACATTTAGCTACACAAGAGCAATCTCGATATTTGTACTCTTTAACAGATTGCCTCTGGGTTTTGGGTAGAAGAGAACCTCACACATTGCCAAATATATGTTCGAATTCAGGTGAGCTTCTAGAGGTTTCCAGGTCAGAAATGTCAAATTTGGCTTTGACAGCGAGATCATCCACGATAGAAGCCAAAAACTTGGCCCTTGCTGTGATTTCAATAAGGGTTGAAGAAAATTTGATGAGAGAGAGAGCTGCAAGGCGTTGCACTGTAGCATCCCAATGCTCACCTATTGATGACTTCCTCTTCAGAAACTCACCAGCCCGCCCCTCCAGTCTATGGGACTTACGTTCCATTGACTTTTCTATTTGATTTTCTCTTCTGCACACAAACTAATGTGTTAGCACTTTGTTACTGCTCCTTTTGTGAGTGAGGATGGGTCAGGAAACAATTTTACAGCATCTTCCATTCTTGAAAACTAAGAACTTCTTATGGCTCTAATCACCCCTGCTGCCATACAGCAATGCAAACTAAACAATAAAACAAGAGCAGATTAAGGTCATACTGTTCAATTTGCAGATCCTCCTGCACGGTTTCTGGATGGGAATTGTCATCAGTAGTTTCAGATGGTGCACTTGGATTATTGAATACTCCTGCTAAGAACCCTGGTGTGTTTTCATTGAGAGGCGTTCCAGCAGGCCCAGGGCATGGTGCTCCTAGTAGCAAGATATCGGCATGCTTGGCAAGGTTGTGTTGCAGTAATATGGCCACCTCTTCTGCCCTCTCCATGATCTGCTGGGTGTCAATTCGTTCCATATTGCGCATTGTCTTTCCTAATGCTAGAAAGACACTGTACACACACACCACAAAAACCTGAAAAGCTGCATAAAATTTCAGTTACTGAGTGCTTCTGTCAAATGCATCCTTGACCAACAAATATCAGGATCGGTGGCTGCTGTGAATCCAGTTCTGATGTTCACAGACTGCACCTGGAAGACTTTGCACCTTGTCAGTCTGGACACTGGAATGATTAGTCTAAGGATCCAGGGAGAATGTGACAGAATGGTGGCCCTAGCTTCTGATCTGGAGAGAATGGTCCCATGTTATTCCTAGCCATTGTTTTGCTCACCTAATCCTTCAGCAATATCAGCACAGGATTTTCACCCTCAAGGATTCTTTTGTCAGGTTTGCACACACACCAGGGTATGGAACTTAATGCAGCAGATTCAACAGTCCAGTTGGCTGGTTGCAAGGATCAAGGTCTGCTCACAAGTATTTGAATTTACATCTTGGGCATTTAATGTCATGGTACCAATGTCTATCCAACAAAGGTCTTGACAAAGTATGGAACAACCAGCTGCTACTCTAGCTCTGTAAAAGTATCTCAAGTGAGAGAGCCAAGAATCTAAAGACAAAGGAGCAGGATTGAAAAGAGTATTTTTTGTGTTGCTGTAGCCGTAGACCAAGTTCAGAATGAGAGAAGGAGCAAGAGCTTACTCTGCACATTCTTTGCCAAGAGCCAGAAACTGCATTCTGAACAAAGCACGCAGATTCAAAGGTGCCTGAATCTCAGCACGCAGACATGAATCCAATGCCACCACATCATACATAGAGAAGCGCAGGCTTTCTGTCACCTCCTCATACATATGCCATGGGTATCTGAAGAAGAACTTGCCATGTGGGGGCTCAGATTTGGCTGCCACCAACTGCAGTGGACATTTCAGGACACAACCAACAAAATCAGGTGCAAAAGAAATGCTCAGCTGCAAAGATTGTAAAAGCACTATGCATTTATGCACAGACAGAAGCAGCCTTTCAATGCTGACTACACATGTGTGCACACACACATAGACACACCAGAGAGGCTTGAGTAACTAGGCACTAACAAGCTTGTCCACTTCAGATTCTGCTGCCACAATTTCATGGAAGCTCAAGTGCAATTCATCGTTTGCAGTGTGGCTCAAGACATGGGGGATGTCAGCCAGCACGGTGCCTTTGCAATACTCCTCTACACACTTCTCCACCACATTGCCAGCGCGCTCAAAGTTGGTGGCAAGCAGATTGTTGACATTATTACCAGCAAAATTTGGCAAGACCAAAATGTTCACCAAAACTGCAATGACAAACCCAATCACAATCATCCCAAACCGAACCAGGGGAGTTTTGAATTTTGCACTGCGGTCGCTCTGGTTCAGGATTAGAAGGTGGAAGGTGATCATAGACATGACCACAGCATAATTCCATCGATCTTTGAAAGGTTCCCTGAACTTGAACATGGTCGGAACTGCAGCTCCAACAAATGTGCACACAAGAAGAAAGTAATTCTCATAGCTACCAAGGTACATTCCCAACACACCAACACCCATCGCAAGTGCAGCCGCCAGCAATGTTCCCAGTGTACGATTCAAACCTGAAAGGAGGAGCAAATCAGCATTTCTGTAATCAGAACTTGAAAAAGATATATAATGTGAACAAAACAAAACCCCTTTCTCTTCTTTACTCTGCTTTCAACATCGCAATCCAGTTTTTGTCAGTCATTGAGTGTGGAGAAAAAGCAAGAAAGCTCTGTATATGTATGCTTTGAATATCATCAGAGACATCTCAAATGCACCCTGAAGAATTGTCAAAAGCAAGACCCCTGTATCTGAATTCTTCTTGAATATCATCAGACATCTGAAATGCGCCCTGAAGAATTGTGAGCCAGACATCTCAAAATGCAACCTGAAGAATGGTGTAAAGCAAGAGCTCTGTATGTGTATTTCTTGAATCTGATCAGACATCTCAAATGCGCCCTGAAGAATTGTGAGACAAAGATTGATGGAAAATGTACCTTTGCTCAATGTTAAACCGACATTTGTTTCGAGAACAATGTCCACGGTAACGACGGCCCACACACCGTTCTTGTTGAGAGGACTGAGAGCGCCAGGAGCGAAGCATAGAATTCCCGCAAGGAGAGCTGCAAGGCCTGCCTTCAACGGTAATGCTGCAGGAGTTTTAATCCTTTCGATCTCCATGATCTTCGTGATAGGCCACATCAACAATTTCCACAAGACTGACTCGGTTCCAGGCTCACTGGCGTTCCGTCTCTGCCTCTGCCTGAGAAGAGTACGCGTCCGAGAATAGCTGAGCCCGGTATGCGCTGCTGCCGCTGCCAGCAATCCATGCTTGCCTGTCTGCAAGCTACCAAGCATATTGCTGTGCTCTTCCTCGTACGAATTAGAGACGTTTAGCAAGGGCTTCGACAGATCACCTGACTCGACCGCCATCTTCACGTATCCAAAGGCACTAGATGAGCATTCAGCAAAAACAAATCCAGTTTCCTCTGTTCTATCGCAAAGAATTGGATCAGATCGAAACGAGTTCCTTCACCCTTTGTAACAAAAACAGGAAATTAGCGATCAGAGTAGAAAGCAACCTGGGAAGGAGCTCCTGGAACTTCGTGAAGGCAAGCCACTCACATTGCGTCCTTCCCTCCCTCCTGCATGCGAGCGATTGATTCTCTTGGAATTAAAATACATTAAAAAAAACTCAATCAAATGCCAACAACTCATAATAGCGAGCGGATCTTTTGGAAAAGAAAAAATGTGTTTTCTTTTCTGACACAAACATCAGCAATCGCGCGTGCGGACAATGCAAATACGTCGAGATGATGGCAACGAGAATGGACGCGAAGCAGCGCAGGAAGAACTCGTGCGCCATAAAAATCTGCGCGTCCAAAGCAGGAAGGAACAGTGTTCTTCGGAAAAGCCTTGTCTCTTCTTCTCCGGAGAGCTCCTTCTTTCGTTGCTTTCCATCCTGTCGGACAGATTTGATTGGAGTGTAGCAACTGGCGAATCTCATAACATCAGAATTTCATCATCATCGTCCATCGATGTTCTGGACGATGATGTATAAGAGAAGGGTTTATGAGCACACTCTTTCAGATTTTCGACACCGCTGGCCGGCAGCTCTGCTGATAGACCTCTTTTTTTATTTAAAGCATCGTTGTGACAATGATATCTTTAAAGTATAGCCAGAAGAGACAAGTTGGTGGGTAACTTTTGGAATCACTCAGACAAGTTGAAAAATATTTTTTTAATTGTATAAATTATTACTTTTGTGTTTATCAAGAAGATATTCTCAAAAAAAAAAATTCAACCAAATTGAGAATTTTTTAAAAAAAATTAAAAAAATACTATGGTGTTTTACATCACTTGACCATTGCAATCATGCAGGTTTTTTTTTTTCCTTTCCCC